>ENA-UAEG01000163-UAEG01000163.1-human-gut-metagenome-genome-assembly--contig:-NODE-163-length-26707-cov-12.712930_pt1 | contig 26707 bp, 22 predicted proteins | sample MGYA00244280_ERZ654275 | MGnify/ENA primary metagenome ERZ654275 (study PRJEB26926, sample SAMN06165092) | human gut metagenome | biome: ENVO:00009003; feature: ENVO:2100002; material: ENVO:00002003...
CCACAAGGGACGCTGTCCCTTGACCCTGCAAGGGGCAATTGCCCCTTGACCCCTTCGCGCGATTGAGTTGAGCGCTTTTCCCTTACTTCTTCCGCGTGTTTATCCTCTTTTGGCTTACTCTACAACAATCCCCTCACAATAATCATCATACCGCAGCTTCATCTGCTTCAAATTCGTCATCTTCTCCCCCAGAATCGTCACATTCCGCAAGGTCACATTCGTAATCCGATTCTCCTCCCCATACCCCGACAATCTCGACGCCGGCACTTTCCCATCCAGCGTCCGCAGCACCGTCAGGCCATCAATCAGCACATCATCAATCGACCCAAACTCATCCTTGACCGTCGACCACGCCGAATTTTGCAGCGTCATCTCAATTAATTCCTTATTATTGCCGTTATCACCCTGCATGAAGGCGTTTTCGACGACGATGTTGCGGTAGACGATGGCGTGCACATACGCATCGTCGCTGTTATGGATGCTGATAACGGGCTTGTGGAAGTTGTACAGCACAGTGATGTTCTCAAACAGCACATCGCTGATTTCGGGGTCAAGCGTCCAACCCTTGTCGGTTTCGTAGCCGATTTCCATGGACTGGGCGAGGTCCGTCCATACCTGCATGTTGCGGAAGGTGATGCCCTTGGTGGAGCCGGAGTAGTTCTTGATGACGAGGCTGTCATCCCATGTGCGGGCGAAGCTGTTCGTCACGGTGTGGTCGGTGCAGGACTGGAAGGTGAAGCCGTCGCCATTTTGACGGCCGGAAATGACCTTGACGTTGTTGATTTCCACATGCTTGGAGGAGTAAGAATTGACGTTCCAGCAGTTGGAATTGGCGACGATAATGCCGTCGATGGTGACATTCTTCGCGTGATTGAGATCAATCGGGACGCGCGCATACGAGCCGGGCTGATTCCACGCATCGTAGTCGCTGCCGTCGATGATGCCGCGCCCGCAGATGCGGACGTTCTTGGCGTTATTGACGGAGATAATGGTATGCAGCACCGCGCCGCCGGAGATATAGAGCGTCTGCCCGTCTTCCAGCGTGATGGCGTCCATGACCCACTCGCCGGAGGGGATATAGTAGACGTTCGGGTCGTCGGGGTCAGGGACGTCCGTTTCCAGTGGATTGGCGAAGATGTGCAGCGCCTTGTTGACGTTATCGTTAAAGACAACGGTGTACTGCCCCGGCTCCGTAATTATGAAGGAAACTTTGCCGTCCTTGACTTCGGGCGTAATCCCCCACGCCTGCGGAATGACGGCTGCACTCTCTACTTTGTCCGGCAGACCGGGCATTTCAACCTCGATGCGCACTTTGCCCTCGAAGTCGAAATAGGTCATAGGCGTGGTCGTCGGCTGGGTGTTGGCGTTCCAGATGTGTTCGTGGTTGACCATCACGTCATAGACGAACAGGTCGTTGCCGTTCGCGGTAACTTTCGCCGTCGCGGAGGTCCTCATCGTCTTCGGGCCTTCGTAGAGGGTCAGCAGCGTCGGATTCTCTTCGGCAGTCGCGGGCATCATCCACGCGGTCAGCAGAAGCATCAGCACAAGCATCAGGATGGGGGTGGTTCTCTTCATCGTTCATGTCCTCCTTGTTCGCCGCGGCGTTTCCAGTGTGTGGAAATTGTCCGCATTTGGTTAAGCGCTAAACCTATGCCATGATTATAGCAGGAAATTTGGAAATGTGCAATGTGCCTGAAGATAAAAATTTTCAGAAAAAGCCTCTTTCCCCCTCTTGACATGTGGCAAATGGTATGTTATAATCATGTCAACGATAGGTTGAGCGTTAAACCTATCCACCCGTCAACATCATAAAGGAGGTATCCCCATGAAGAAGTTCCTTGCTTTCCTGCTTTCCCTGACGATGGTGTTCGCGATGGCAGCCGTTGCGTTCGCTGAAGGCGAAACCTACCTGTGGGACAACTTTGACGACCGTGACCCGAATGCCAAGCCTGAGCTTGCGCCCAACGGCGTGCACCTCTGGTGGGACAACTGGGCGAACCTGCGCGCAAAGAATGAGGACGGCGCGTTGAAGCTCGACATGCGCCCCAAGGCGTATGACCCGGAAGACTACGACAGCGAAGACGACTACTACGCCCATGCCGCCGACTGGATGGCGAACTGGGGCGAAGCCATTGACATGTGGGGTCTGGACGGCGTTTCCTACTGCAAGTACCTGACCATCCGCATCAAGGGCGCGGAAGGCGGCGAAGAGAACAAGCTCATCATGGACTGGCATCCGGAAGACGCCAAGTTCTACGCGGCGCGCTTCTCTGACCTTGTGCTGGCGGACGGCACGCACCCGGTCATCACCACCGAATGGCAGGATCTCGTCATCGACCTCGAAGCGTCCGGCTTCCCGGGCATGACCAACGCCCTGCACATCCGCGCGTTCGCCAAGTGCGTCATCTACCTGGACGAAATCACCTTCTCTGAAGCCGTTGCGCCCATCGACGCTACCAGCTCCGAAACCATTCAGGCTGGTCTGACCGCGCCGGAAACCGGTAAGCCCGGCGACCTGCCGATTAAGGACTATCTGGCTGAACTGAAATAATTCCAAAACGTTCAAAAAGGGGGGACAGTTTCGGCTGTCTCCCCCTTCTTTTACGGATTTTTTTCCAGAAACCGCTTGCGAACAACTTCAAAGACTGGTATACTTTTTATGATGCGCACGCGGACTTCGTCCGTTTTCGTTTCACGTCTGCGGACATGGTTTTCTGCGCATATTGCCATTTCTAAAACACTGCATAAAATGGAGCATCGCATGGTCACACTCAAAGACATTGCCGCCGAAGTAGGCGTAAGCATTACAACCGTTTCCAACGTGGTGCATAACCGCAAAAGCCGCGTTTCCGAAAAGAAGGTTGCAAAAATCTGGGAGATTATCGAGCGCGAACACTACGTTCCCAGCATGTCCGCGCGCTCGCTGGCGAACGACCAGTCCGCCATCATCGCCATGGTCACTTACATCACGCCGCGCACCACCGGCAGCACCGTCAGCGACCCCTTCATGAGCAGCGTCGCCGCCAGCGTCGAGCAGCGCACCCGCGAAGCCGGCTACTACCTGATGCTGCGCTCCGCCGAAAGCGTCGCCGCGCTGGAAGGGCTGATTCACAGCTGGCGGCTCTCCGGGCTGATTATGACGGGGCTGTTTCAGGATTCGTTCTTCGATGCCGTAGCAAAGCTGGGCATTCCCGTCGTCCTCATCGACAGCTATGTGGACGACCCGAACATCTGCTGCGTCGGCTTGGAGGATGAAAAAGGCGGCTACCTCGCCACGAAGCACCTGCTGGAGAACGGCCACCGCGTGATTGCGTTCGCGTCGCCGCCGATTTCCCCCGCGGGCGTTATTGAACTGCGCCTGCAGGGCTATCGCCGCGCCTTGGCGGAATACGGCGTGCCGTACGACCCGGCGCTTGTCTTTACGCAGGAAATTTCCGTGCAGGAGGGCAAGAAGCTGGGGCATCAGCTCAGCACGCGTCCCGAAATCACGGGGATTTTCGCCTCGGCGGATATTCTGGCGGCGGGCATCATGTCCGGGCTGCATGAGTGCGGGGTAAGTGTGCCGCGCGATAAGTCGATTGTGGGCTTTGATGATCATTATATTTCGCAGCTGGCGATTCCGGGGCTGACGACGATTCATCAGGATTCGGAGAAGAAAGGCACTTTGGCGACGGAGATGATTTTGGCACAGCTGCGGAAGGAAGAGATTGCGCAGAAGAAGGTTATTTTGCCGGTGCACCTTGTGGAAAGGGGCAGCGTGAGGAATATAAAAGAATAAGGAAAAAGAGGATAAAAACGCATCTTTCCTTCTTCGTCGATTCCGTGATGAACCAATTCGGAAATAGCATCATACAAAATCATCGGCACAGCGTCAAATGAAAACTTGGCGCTGTGCCGATGCTGTTTATACCCGAAGAGAAAGGACGTACGCATGTTCGGAAATGGCAATTAAGGTTCTTCCCGCTCAGGCACAACCGTAATGCCTTGCTTTTTCGCCCATTTTTCCGCAATGCTTCCCGCTGGCGTATGAATCGTCAGTTGCGGCACGTTTGCAAACGCATCTTCGGCTATGTATTGAACGCTGTCAGGCAGATAGATGTCTCGCAGCTGATCGCATCCAGCAAACGCGCGGCTTCCAATCGTCGTCAATCCATCCGGGCATCGCACACTTACCATCGGCGCATTTAGGAACGCCTCGCTTTCAATGATTTTCAGCATCGCCGGCAGCGCTGTCTGATACTGCACCTTCTTTGACCAGCACGCGTAGAGTACCATTCCATCTGCAGGAAGTGTCAGCGCTGACAAATCCGCCACATCGTCATTTTCTTTCAAACTCCAGCCAATGAAGTATGCGCCATCCTTCATTGGATTCGGCAGTTCAGGAAGCGGTAGCCCTGCGGAAAGCAGATAAAAGCTCACCATGTTGTCCTCTGACATCAGCACAAGCGGCGCCGGATTGCAAAATACGCCTTCTGCGTCGATTTGAGCATTCAAGGACGTATTTTCCGTCATCACTGCAAACGGCCGTTCATGCCCTGCAAATGCATTTTCTGCCACGCTTGTTACACTGCACGGCAATTGCACTTGAAGCAGCGGCGATTCTTTTCCCGCCGGAATTGCGAAGGCATACGCTCCAATGCTTGTAACGCCATCTGGCACTGTAAACTGCTGATTGTCCTTTTTGTATGGATAAGCTATCAATGTTCCATCTGCGCTATACAGGACGCCATCCTGTGCATAATAATGTGTATTCGCCGGATCAACATAAAAGCGTTCCAAATCCACTGCCGAGCGGAAAGCCGCAGGATCAATCTGCCGCATGGATGCGCCAATCTCCAAGTATCTGATTCCCTCATGGATTGCATCAGCATACATTATCTCAAACTGATCCGGAATGTGGAAGTACCGCTGGTTGTTGTTGTAAGAAATCAGTTTCGGTACCTGCCGCCAATTTCCCGTAGCTGGATCGTATTCATCCCAATCGTAATTACCATCCAGCTTATCCCAATTGACAAAATCATCCCACAGCTTGTAGGTATACCCCAAGTAAATATCCAAATTTTTCTCTGGCATAACACTTGGAAATGTAATCTGATTTGTCCATTCTGCATCACTAAACCAGCGAATACAGTCACTGTTTTTAATTCCCATGCTATAAATCCGCGGTTCAACCAGCGTATCGCCAGCTGTACGCGTCTTTACCATATCATCTCGCCCATCCGGGTAGTGAATGCGCAGCGTATAGACTGGTGCATCAATCGCAACACGCGTAGACTCCGTCACGCTCCACGTCGCTTGATTCCGTGGACAGTAAATGGTTCGTTCGCCATAGAAGTTGTCATCAGGGAAGAAAACAAACGCCTCGTCCGAAAGAACATATACGGTTTTCAAATTCGTACATCCCGTCAGCGAATCATTGCCAAAGCACCAAACTGCCCTTGGAATTGTCATTTCCGTCAGCGCCGTACAGTTCGTGAACACATAGTCATCGACTCGCAGCAGCGATTCAGGAAGTGTGATGTTTTGCAGTGATGCGCATCCATAGAATGCTTTTCCGCCAATCTGTTCCAGCTGTGTCGGCAGCTGTACATATTTTAGTGACGTACAATTCTGGAGCAATCCAATCGGCACCATTTTCAGCGATTGCGGAAGATGAACCGTCTCCAGCGAAGGATTATCTGACAGCGCATAGTCCGCAAGGCTTGCATTCTCCGGAATTACCAGCGCTTTCAGCCTTCCATTGTTGTTTATTTGGGTAATTGTTTGTATGCTGGATGGCAGCTGCAATTCTTCCAGCATCGGATTGTTACATATTGCTGTAATTGTTTTTACCCCTGACGGTAATGCGATCTTTTTCAGCATCATGTTTCCGGAAATGGACATAATCGTATCCACAGAACCCGTCAGCGTTAGATTTTCCAGCAAAGGCATTAGTGTAATCTTTATGCGTCCCACATTCAGATGAAGGTTCAGCTGATGAATGGCTGTGCCGTCAAAAGCATTCAGCAGGTATGTTTCAGATTGATTTTTCCCTTCCTGCCGATAAGGATAAACCGTCCCGCCAAACGAAAACACCTCCAGGTTTTTGCAATTTAAGAACGCACTGTTTCCAAGATACAGTTTAGAGCATTGAGAAATTGTAACTTCCTGCAATGCATAACAGTCAGCAAACGAATATTCTCCAAGATAAATTTCATTCGCTATAAGGGTAACAGAAGTCAAGTTAGGATGTTCTTTAAATACATTGTCGGGAATACGAATTGTTTCCCCTTGAATTGTAATTGTTTCGATACCTTTGCTGAATATAGCATACGTCATATCAATATTCTTACCGCTAATATTAACTTTGCGCAGATTTTCTATGTTCGCATTGCCAAATTGCAAATCACCTGACACATGCAGTTCCAACTGCTCAAGCTGCGGATTGTTGTACAAAACCGTATCAAATTTGGTGAGTGTTGACGGGAGATGTAACGTACGCAAAGACGTGCAATCTCCAAATGCCAATTTTCCAATCTGTGTTACACCTTCGGGAATCGTTATTTCCTCCAGCGAATAGCAATGTCGAAAGGCATTCTGACCAATCGTTTGTACTGTATCAGGAATTTCTATTTTCTTTAATGAGTAGCATCTATCAAAGGCACTTGACGCTATGCTTGTTACCCCTGATGGAATCGAAATTTCCTGCAGCGAATAGCACTCAGGAAAATAAGGCGAATCCACCATATTTGCAGGCAAATGCACCCATTGCAACCGATAATTTCGGCTGTTGTTTCCAGTATGCCGCATAGAGTCGGCGAACTGAATACCAATTAGCGATTTTCCGCCACATACACCGCTAGTTCCGTAAAAGCCGTCATCAAAAACAACATACTGCACAGTGGGGCCTGTGCTTGTAACACTGCCCTGATATGCTTTTGTGTAATTCTGATAATCGGGATTTCCAGGTTTAATCAATCTGCAATACAGCGTTGCACCTTGCTGCTCGGCGCCAACAATCTGGTAGGCTTCTTCTTTTTCATTCACAGACGAAATACGAGGTTTGCCAACCCGTTCAGCATATCCTTGATCATCGTCTTCCGGGAGCGTGTATCCAGGTTTTTCTGAAACAGCGTCCCACTGCGCTGTGCAATTGAGTGTTTCTTTGCCCACCACAACAGGTAAACTTTCTGAAACCAACGTACCATCCTCTTTTGTCACTCGCCAGCCGATAAAGACTCTCCCCTGCATTATAAGCGGTCGCTGCGCTTTTTCAGCGCTTAGTGTTTCATTGATTGCAAAGCGTTTCGTTGCATATAATACACCATCTTCGGAAAAGAAATTCACAGTTGTTGTCCGCCAAGTGCACTCCGACACTCTTTTGAACCCTTCAAAATGATACTCTTTATCTTCCAGTAATTGGATTCCATTTCCCGTCGTTGTAATCGAGCATTTGCCATCGCCGATAAAGGCTGGTACTTTTGCCCCGGCTTTTGGAATTAAACCGATCTTTGCTTCTGGATACACCTTCCAGTACGGTTTCACATCCGAGCAAAGTGCTGTTTGGGGAACCATTGGGTCAAAGCTTTTGCTTACACTCATGCCGATTTTTTCCACAACCGACACGCGCACAAGGTCACAGAATCCCGCGATGGGGGTTATCGTAATTCCGCCCTTGATTATAAATTCCGCCTTACCCTCCATATTGATTTCAAACGACTTTGTGCCTGCTATGCATTCATTGTTCCACTGCCCATTGGCATAAGCAAATTTGCATTTACCGCCTTGATTTTTGAATGTAATGTCCACGCTGCCATCCATTTTGAATTCCCCTGTGATCAACGTGCATACTTGCATTGCATAGGCAGTAAACCACGGGATACGAATCAGTTCTATTTCCGTCGGCTGTTTGTCATCCTCCTCCGCATCCGTTGTAAAGTCTGCCTGCACATCCATGCTTGTATCAAAGTAGAAATCTTTTATTTCGAATGGCTGATAACTCCCGATTTCAAGCCGATATTCATTTACCGAAATGTTAATTGTTACGTTCACTTCAATTCCATCATCCACAAACGTACCCTTGATGACCAGCCCGCTTGCGCCATCACGCGGCACTGCTGATTCCATTACAAAATGCTCATCAAGCACTTCGATATTTGCAATGTCCGCCACCAAATCAGTCTCATGAAGTTCTATTTTTTCCGGCAGACCGTAACACTCCATGATTTCTTCATTCGTCATTGCATCGGAAATCGTTTCTTCCGCGTTCGCACAGATGATGCCTCCCATCAGCAGAAGCATGATCAGCACAATCCAAATTATCAACCAACGTCCTGCGTTTGTCATAGGAAAGCCCTCCTTCGCTCCACCATTCAAAGTCAAGGATTCCGTGCATCATGCACTGCCGTATCGCAGTTATATATGCAATTGGATGCAGTCGGTAATCAAATTGTACCATGTTTTTGCAGTTGCTGTCAAGGGTTCAACTTGCAGAAATGAGTTTTGCAGCTTTTTTGCACATCCTGCCAAATTCCAGCATCATCATCAGCCGCGAGCGCTAAGGCGCTGTCCTTTATCCCAGCGTGATGCTGACCGCGCCATCCGGGCTGACATTCAGTTTCATGCACAGCAAGTATCGCTTGTAAAACGCTTCCTTCTCCTTGTCCGTCATCATAATCCACGAGTTTTGCAGCGCCGTCTCCATCATCGTGCGAACGTTGAATGGTTTCGTGCTTTCTCCCGCCAGCTGCTGATTGATTTGCTCCTGAATTGCATTGATCAGCGTACTGGTTTTGATGTTGTACGACGCCGCCGTACAGAAGTCGTCAATGAAGCAGAACGGGATTTCATGCCACGCCAAGGTGTCCATGATGGCCATGCCCGTTTTGCCCTTCTCCAGCATAACAAGGAAGCGGACGCTGTCCAGCTGGCGAATCATCGCCCAGTAGTCGCTGTCCGATGAAACAAGGATGACCGCATCCACGCCGGAGGTATACACTTCGCGGCTTGTCCGCACCGCCAGCGCCATATCGCACTGCGATTTGTTCTGGTTCAGCCGCTCGACCTTAATATGTTCCAGCTCAAGGTTCGCTTTTTCATCCACCGCCGTAGAGAGCGTGCGGTCAACCAGCGTTTTCCATTGTGCCGTTGTATACTCGCTGTCAAACAGAATCACCTTGGATATTTTGCCCAGCTGCTCGGTCGGGAGGCTGCTCAGCGCCGCCGCGAGCTTCACGGCATCCGAATTTTCGCAGTCCACCGCAATCAGGCATTTTTTGCACTGCCCCAGCAGCCTGCCCAGATTGCGCATCGTGTGGTTGCCCGCATCACGCACCAGCGACAGGTTTTCAAAGCGGTCTTCGTGGCGCTCATAGAGAATCGTTACGAATTTTTCATCATTATAGAGGATATTGCCCTTGCTCTCCGGGCTTGTGGAAACGGCATCCCAGTTAATCCAGCAATGGAACGGGTAGCGGCGGGTATCGCTTTTATAGTATTCCCCTGCTTTTTTGATACCATCTTTTTTCGTCCCGTTCGGCATCAGGAAAATGGGTTTCACATAGTCCCACTTCACCCATTCCGGGAAAAAGCGCGCCACTTGATTGATTCGGTTGCTGATTTCACAATTGATGCTGATAATGTATTCGTCAATATCCGGCTTTGCTTTGTAAATTCTGACGCCGTCCTGTTCCAGCTGCGCCACCGCTTCTGATGGAATGAGATTCGGCACGCTGCCGATATTGCGGAAACTCATGCGAAATTCACTCACAATGGCTGGATAATTGCGTTCCATCGCCGTGCGAATGCGGCACAGATTGCGGATAATGCGCGCCTCTTTGTGCGCATCCAGCTCTTCGTAGCTTTTCAGCAGAAATGGCCTTGCATTTTCTTCGCCAAAGTTTTCATTGTCGATGCCAATGAGGTACGCCATCGGCGACACCAGCGTGTACGTTGAATTCTGGAACTCATTGTAGATGATTTTTTTGTCAAGCGCCGATGGCTTTTGCTGATTTTCCGGATTCTCATCGTCTATTTCAAGTGCTTGAACGAGTTTTGATAAATCAGCGAGATTATTGGAGGTGATTGTTTTACGCGCTTTCGGCTGGGTTTTCGTTTTCTTTGCCATGTGGAAGACTCCTTTTCTGTATTTTTTTGTTCATTTCCATCATATCATTTTGGCGGCGGCATTGCAAGGGCAGCAGCACACAAATATATTCCTGCTTTGCGCATTGTTTTTCCCGGAAGTGCTTGACAACAAGTGCTCGATAGTTTAATTTTTCTTGACAGCCGGTTATTATGATGCTATACTATTATTAACATTTGATACACACAATTGATTATGTCGGGAGGGCTTTCTGTATGGAATACGTCACCCACCTCCGCGAGGACGGCAGCTATCAGCCGCTCAAGGAGCATTTGGAAGGCACAGCGACGCGTTCTGCGAAATTCGCCGCTTCTTTTGGAGCGAGTTTTCACGCCGAAAGAACAGCCCTGCTGCACGACATCGGCAAGTACAGCCCCAACGGGCAGCGCCGCCAGCGTGACCCGGAACACACCGCCAAGGTGGACCACAGCACGGCAGGTGCGAAGGCGGCGGCAGATTTGGACGATATGCCCGCGGCGTTTGCCATTGCGGGGCATCACGGCGGTCTGCCCGACTTGGGAACCCGTCTCAGCCTCGATGATGGCACATTGTGCGCACGGCTGAACAAAAAGCTGACCGGCGGCGACGATCCCTCCGCGTGGCGCAGTGAGATTTCTTTGCCAACAGGCGTTCAGCCCACACCGCCGTGGCTTCCGCGGAATGATGCGCGCCTGACTGCCATGTACATCCGGATGCTGTTCTCCTGTCTGGTGGATGCTGATTTTCTGGACACGGAGCGCGCGCTCAGCAAGGAAGAAAAGCCGCGCGGCATCGGCGATTCCATGCCCGCGCTGCTGGAAAAGCTGCAAGCGCACGTTGCCAAATGGCTGGAAAAGCCCAAGTCCGACCTCTGCGCGCTGCGCAACGAGGTGCTGCGGCGCTGCCTGCGTGGCAGCGAAGATCCGCAGGGCTTGTACAGCCTGACCGTCCCCACGGGCGGCGGCAAAACGGTTTCGTCGCTTGCCTTTGCGCTCAGCCACGCAGTGAAGCATGGGATGAAGCGCATCATCTACGTCATCCCCTACACCAGCATTATCGACCAAAATGCGAAGGTCTTTCGGGATATTCTGGACGATGAGAACGTGGTGGAGCATCACAGTCAGGTGGACTTGCCCGATACGGATGCCGAAACGCCCGATGCCCTCCGCAAGCGCCTTGCCTGCGAAAACTGGGATGCCCCCGTCATCGTCACGACCGCCGTGCAGTTCTTTGAATCCTTCTACGCCGCCAAGCCCGGCCGCTGCCGCAAACTCCACAACGTCGCCAACAGCGTGGTGATTTTTGACGAGGCGCAAACCCTGCCGATTTCGCTGATGCGTCCCTGCGTTTCGGTGATTGACCAGCTGGTGCAGCATTACGGCGTCACCGCCGTTCTCTGTACCGCGACGCAGCCCGAATTGCTGTCCATTTTCAGCGGCTTCACCGCGGGCACCCGCATTCAAGAGCTTGTTCCCGACCCGGATGCGCTGTTCAGCAGCCTTCGCCGCGTCACCTTCCAGCAGGACGGGACGCTTTCGGACGAGGAATTAGCCGCGCGGATTCGTCAGGAAAATGCCGTGCTGTGCATCGTCAATTCCCGCAAACAGGCGCGCAGCCTGTACGAAGCCCTGCCGGAAGAGGGGCGTTTCCACCTTTCCACGCTGATGAACGCCATCGACCGTGAACGCACCATTGCCACAATTCGCGAACGCTTAGACAAGAAACAGTGCTGCCGCGTCATCTCCACCAGCCTGATTGAAGCGGGCGTTGACGTGGATTTTCCGACCGTATACCGCGAATTAGCCGGACTGGACAGCATTCTGCAAGCCGCCGGACGCTGCAATCGTGAGGGAAAGGAAGCGGCGCAGGACAGCATCGTCCACATCTACCAGACCGAGCACGCCATTGCGCCCATGATGCGCCCGAACATTGAAAGCTGCCGCACAGTGCTGCGCCTGTATGCTGAGGACATCGGCAGCCGCAAAGCCATCCACGCGTATTTTTGCAATTTGCTCTTCAAGCGCGGCGAAAATCAGCAGCGTTCACGACCCGTTTCGTCCGAAAATGATTTACTGGATACCAGCAAAACGCTGTCATCCGAAGCAAGATTTGCTTTCCGCGAAACCGCCGAGCATTTCCGCTTTATCGATACAGATACGGTAACGGTGTATATTCCGACACCTGAAAACAGCGAGGACATCAAAGCCCTGCGTGATGGGCACTATTCGCGTGAGCTTTTCCGCCGCCTGGGGCGCTGCGGCGTGAGTATTTACCGCCGCGAGTATCAGGCGTTGTGCAGCATCGGCGGCGTCACGGAAATCACCGACGCGCACTGCGGCATTCTGAGCGACATCAAATTGTACACGCCGGAATGCGGCTTGCAGGTCAGCTGCACGAGCGGACTTGGGCTGTTCACCTGATATATGTAATGAAGAAAAGCAGAAACGGGCGGCAAGCATTGCGCTCACCGCCCGCCCCGTTAGATAATTATCTAACACAGTATTTCAACCCACAGATAGAAGCAGCGAATTACCCGCCGTTTCTATCCGACTTTGGCATTTTATCATCTTTTCGCTGACGTGTCAAACCATGCTTAATAGTCTTGCGTTTTAATTGTCTAATACAGTGAAAATTAGTCCTTGACTTATGCACTATCCTGTGCTATACTGTTCTTGTCACCTGAAAGGAGGTGGAATTTTCACGATTCCCGTTCGTTCCCTACGACCTGTCACTTGCCCACATCGGCAAGTGTTGATTTTAGCAAAAGTATGAGGAGGTGAACCAATGTCCATCAAAATGGAGGTGTGGGGCGACTACGCGTGCTTCACCCGGCCTGAAATGAAGGTTGAGCGTGTCAGCTATGACGTTCCCACGCCCAGTGCCGCCCGCGGAATGGTGGAAAGCGTATATTTTCATAATGGCCTTCGTTGGATAATAGACCGTATCTACGTCTGCAATCCCATCCGTTTCATCAACATTCGACGCAACGAAGTACCATTCAAGGTTTCCCGTGACAAAATCCTGCGTGAAGCCAACGGAAGGGCTCGTTCCTATATCAATCGAAAAGAAAAAACACAGCAGCGCGCCACCATGATGCTCCGCGACGTACACTACGTCATCGAAGCGCATTTCGTAATGACCGACCAAGCCAATCCTTCGGACAATCCCGGCAAATTTCAGGACATCGTGAAGCGGCGTCTGCGCAGCGGTCAGGCGTACATGCAGCCGTATCTTGGGTGTCGGGAATGCACGGCGCATTTCCGGCTCTGGGATGGCGGCGAAATCCCCGCCATCGACGAAACGAGGGATTTGGGCTATATGCTTTTTGATTTGGATTATTCCGACCCGGAAAACATACAACCGATGTTCTTCCGCGCGCAGATGGTGCATGGCGTGATTGATTTGACAGACTGTGAGGTGGTGAAATGATTCTGCAGTCGCTCGTGCGGTGCTATGATTCGCTCGCCGCACAGGGCAAATTGGAGCGTCCCGGCTGGTCGGTCGTCAAGGTGCAATGGGGCTTGTATCTGACTGCTGACGGGCAGGTGGAGTCGGTGGAAATGCTCGGCACAGCCAACGAGAAAGGCAAGCTGATTCCGCGCACAATGTTCCTGCCAACCCCCGCCAAACGTACCAGCGGTCACAAAGCAGCCAGTTTTTTGTGTGACAACGCCAAATACTTGCTCGGCATTACTAATGAGCCATACAGTGGTACAGGCAAGGATCCCCTCAAAGATGCTGAAATTTGTTTCCGCACAAGCGCCAAGAAGCATCATGCGCTGCTGGACGGCATATCCTGCCCGATGGCGCAGGCGATTCTCCGCTTCTTCGACACTTGGCAACCCGAACAGGCAATGCAATTTCCTGCCCTGTCGGATCATTTTGACGAGCTGTGCAAAAGTAGCAATTTAGTTTTCTGCATGACCGACGCATTCGGCGTGACCACGATGTCACAGGATATACCAGAAATTCAAGCAGTTTGGGACGAAGCTGCGAACAGCAGTACGGAAGATAATATCACGCGAGGACGTTGTCTGGTCACGGGCGAACTGGATACCATTGCGCGCCTGCACCCTGCTATCAAGGGGATAACTGGTGCACAGCCCTCTGGCGCATTACTTGTTTCCTTCAACAACAATTCCTTCGAATCCTACGGTCGAGAGGAAGCACAAGGCTTGAACGCCCCCATCGGAAATCGCGCCGCCTTTGCCTACGGCGAAGCGCTCAACTACATGCTGCGCGTGAAGGACTACCACAGTCTGCTTGGGTCTACCACGCTCGTTTACTGGGCGGAAACGGCGCAATCAGCTTATAGCGACTGCTTTGCCGCCATGTTGGGAACAAATAACGACATGACGCAGAATATGCTGGACGGCATCATGAAAGCCATCCGCCTTGGGCAGGATATTCAGTGGAAGAATGTTCCGCTGAATTCCAGCGTTCCCTTCTACATTCTTGGATTGACACCGAATACGTCCCGCTTGTCGGTTCGTTTCTTCCTGCAAGGGACGTTCGGCGATTTTGCCGCGAATTTGGCGCGTCATCAGGAGCGCTTGAACATCATTCGCCCTTCCTATGACACGCGGGAAACACTTTCCGCTTATGCACTGCTTAAAGAAACCACTCGTAATTCCGATGACGATGATGCTGCAAAAAATGAAAGTGCGAAAAAGCACATGTCTAAAAGGAAGTCAGAAAATGACGGTGAAAAAAAGTCGCTGACTTTTTCAGACATTCTCATCAGGAATTTGCTTTGCGCGATTCTCAACAATACGCCCTACCCTGTCGCGCTGCTGACGCAAACCGAATTGCGCATCCACGCGGAACAGAAGATTAACCGCGGCAAGGCAGCGATTATAAAAGCATGGCTGCTGAAAAACGGCAGTAATCCGCAATACAAGGAGGTCATCGACGTGCAACTCAATGAGCAAACAACCTATGTGCCGTATGTGCTTGGGCGTCTTTTCGCTGTACTGGAAAAAGTACAGCAAGAAGCTTATGAAAGTGCTGGGCGCAAAATAAACCGTACCATTCGAGATCACTATTTTGGTTCTGCCTGCACAACGCCCGGTATCATTTTTCACATTTTAATTGACCGTATAAACAGATATTATCTTCCGAAAATTTCTTCCGAAGGTCTCCGAATTGTCCGCGACAGGCAGATAACCGAATTGATGGGCATGATTCATGAAAGCTATCCCGCGCGCCTGAACCTGCAGGATCAGGGCATTTTCCAGCTGGGCTACTATCACCAGAAGCAGAAGTTCTTCACGAAAAAGGAGGAAAACAGCAATGTCTGATGTGATTCGCAACCGGTATGATTTCGTGGTGCTGTTCGATGTGCAGAACGGCAATCCCAACGGCGACCCCGATGCCGGCAACATGCCCCGTACCGACCCGGAAACGGGTCTGGGGCTGGTGACGGACGTGTGCATAAAGCGCAAGATTCGCGACTATGTGGCAACCGTCAAGGAGGGCGACCCGCATTTCGGCATTTACATTCAGGATGGAATCACGCTGAATCGTCGTGACAGAGACGGCTTGGATGCCTGCGGCTGTGGCAATCTCACAGATGACGACCAAAAGAGCAAGAAAAAATTGAAATCGACCGACGAGAATATTGAAGTCAAGTTGCGCGACTACATGTGCAGCCACTACTACGACATTCGAACGTTCGGCGCAGTCATGACAACATTCGTCACAGCGAAGCTGAACTGCGGTCAGGTGCGCGGTCCGGTACAGCTGGGCTTTGCCCGCAGTATCGACCCCATCGTGCCACAGGAAATTACCATCACCCGCGTCGCCATCACCACGGAAAAGGATGCCGAAAAGAAGGATACGGAAATGGGGTGCAAGTACATCGTCCCGTACGGGCTGTACCGCGTGGAAGGCTTCGTATCCGCGAATCTTGCGCGCAGGGTCACGGGGTTCAGCGAAGAAGACCTCGAACTGTTGTGGGATGCCATCCTCAACATGTTTGAAAACGACCATTCCGCCGCGCGCGGCATGATGGCAGTGCGCAAGCTCATCATCTTCCGCCATGAGAAGGAACTGGGCAACGCCCCCGCGTGGAAGCTGTTTGAACGCGTGCGTGTAGCGCGCAAGGCGGATGTAACGGTTCCGCGCAGCTTTGCGGACTACGAGTGGACGGTGGATGACGCGAATCTGCCGGACGGCGTCACCTGCGAAGTGAAGGGGTGACGCAGCAGGACGCGACCCTCTCCGCCTTGCAGCATTACGCCTACTGCCGCCGCCAATGGGGATTGATTTTTCTGGAGCAGCAGTGGGCAGAAAATGCGCACACGGCGGAGGGGCAAGTGTTCCACCAAACGGCGCATCACGGCCCGGAAGCGGAATTGCGCGGCGATACGCTGATTCTGCGCGGACTGCGGCTGGAATCCGCCCGCCTGCACCTGCACGGCGTCAGCGACGTGGTGGAGTTCCACCGCAGCCCCGGCGGTGTTGCGCTGCACGGACGCGAAGGGCTGTGGCTGCCGTACCCGGTAGAATACAAAAAAGGGTCAGACAAAACGCAGGATGCCGACGAGGTGCAGCTGTGCGCACAGGCGCTCTGCTTGGAGGAGATGCTCTGCTGCGCCATCCCGGAGGGCAGCTTGTTTTATGGCGAGTCCCGCCGACGGACGCGGGTTGCGCTGGATGAATCCCTCCGTGCGCGGACGTTGTCGCTTCTGGCGGAACTGCTGGAGAATCAGGCGCGCGGACATACGCCATCCGTTCGGGCGCACAAGGGCTGCAATGCCTGCTCGCTCAAGGATGTATGCGTTCCGCGGCTCAGCCGAACCGGCAGCGTCCGCGCCTACATACACGCCCGTATTGCGGAGGATTCGTCATGAGAAAGATGCTGAATACGCTGTTCGTGACGACGGAAGATGCGTACTTGTCGCTGGAAAACGAGAATATCGTCGTCCATGTGGGCGAGGAAAAGCGCGCACAGTATCCCCTGCTGATGCTGGAGGGCATTCTGACTTTCTCCTACAAAGGCGCAAGTCCAGCACTCATGGGTGCTTGCGCAGAGCGCGGTATTGGGCTGACGTTTCTGACGCCGCGCGGGCGATTTTTAGCACGCGTCTGCGGCAGCGAGCGCAGCAATGTTCTGCTGCGCCGCGAGCAGTATCGGCGCGCCGACAGCCTATCCGCCAGCTGCCTGATTGCACGGAATTTCATCTTCGGCAAGGTATACAATCAGCGCTGGGTGCTGGAGCGTACCATCCGCGACCACGCCTTGCGCGTGAATGTGCAGGCACTCAAGGATGTTTCCGCTGCGTTAGATGCCAAGCTGCCGCAAATTGAATCAGCGGTTGATTTAGATGTGCTGCGCGGGCTGGAAGGCGACGCATCCGCCGATTATTTTTCGGTATTCGACGAAATGATACTGACTCAAAAGGCGGATTTCTTGCTGAACGGCCGCAATCGCCGCCCGCCGCAGGACAACATGAACGCCCTGCTCTCCTTCGCCTATGTGCTACTCGCCAACGACTGCGCTGCCGCGCTGGAAAGCGTCGGGCTGGATGCCTACGTCGGCTTCATGCACCGCGACCGTCCGGGGCGCACGTCGCTCGCCCTTGACCTGATGGAAGAACTGCGCGCCCCGATGGCAGATCGCCTCTGCATCACGCTGGTGAACAACCGTGTGCTGCAGGACAAGCACTTCGACCGGCAGGAAAGCGGCGCCGTCTTCTTGAACGATGCCGGGCGCAAGCAGTTCTTGACCGCGTGGCAAAACCGCAAACGCGAAGAAATCACCCACCCGTTCCTGAAAGAAAAAATCATGTGGGGGCTTGTTCCCTATGTACAGGCGCTGCTGCTTGCGCGCACCCTCCGCGGCGACACAGACGGTTATCCCCCATTCCTCTGGAAATAACCCGAAAGCGAGGCGTTCCCGATGCTGGTTCTAATCACCTACGATGTTTCCACCGTCGATGCAGACGGCAAACGCCGCTTGCGGCAAGTCGCCAAGCGCTGCGTCGTCCACGGTCAGCGCGTGCAGAATTCCGTATTTGAGTGCTCTTTGGATGCCGCGCAGTACAAGCTGCTTCAGGCGGAACTTCGGCAGCTGATTGACCCGGAAAAGGACAGTTTGCGCTTTTACAACCTCGGCAATCACTACGAAAGCCGGATTGAGCACATTGGCGTGAAGACGAGCTACGCCCCGGAAGGGCTGCTGATGCTGTAAGGGCGCGCCGCGCGAATCGCCCGTGCGAAGCGCAAGCCTCCAGCCTTTTGCAGGGAGGTTCGCACCGGATTTCGCGGTTTTTCCGGCAAAATTACCGCATTTTCGGCTAAGCTGATTCTCAAAAGGACTGTTTTGTGGTATACTTTTTGTGCAAAGCCTATGATTCTGATCGACAGAATTGTTACTTTGCGCAGTCGCTCCCCGTGCGGGGAGCGTGGATTGAAATGACGATGATATAGAGCGGTTGCGCAGGCAGGAAAGTCGCTCCCCGTGCGGGGAGCGTGGATTGAAATCAATGTGTCGGAACGCTGGCTGCGAACGGGTGAAGTCGCTCCCCGTGCGGGGAGCGTGGATTGAAATCGCCCAGTCGCGCATTTAATGCTTCCTGTAATGCAGGTCGCTCCCCGTGCGGGGAGCGTGGATTGAAATTATGAACGTGTTGAACCGCTTGCCCGTTATTACGTCGCTCCCCGTGCGGGGAGCGTGGATTGAAATTCGTATGGTCAAAAATTTCGCAATATAGCTGGGTACGTCGCTCCCCGTGCGGGGAGCGTGGATTGAAATGCGAATCATGCTGACGCGAAAAGCTATGGCATAACGTCGCTCCCCGTGCGGGGAGCGTGGATTGAAATCCTTGCGCGGATAGCGTTTGAAAATACGGCCGCGTCGCTCCCCGTGCGGGGAGCGTGGATTGAAATTGAGCGCCATCGGAACATTTTCGGACCAAACGCCGTCGCTCCCCGTGCGGGGAGCGTGGATTGAAATTACGTTGCCGAGTTCGGTCGCCAGCTGCCCAGTTTGTCGCTCCCCGTGCGGGGAGCGTGGATTGAAATTAATATATCGGTGCAAGATTTTGTTGATGCACTGTCGCTCCCCGTGCGGGGAGCGTGGATTGAAATAGAAGGGCACAATCGAGTTCCGCGCCTTCAACAGTCGCTCCCCGTGCGGGGAGCGTGGATTGAAATTTTTTCCCTCCCGTAGTAGTCAACGACTATGGAAGGAGGTCGCTCCCCGTGCGGGGAGCGTGGATTGAAATAATCAGCGCAACACGCAGGTCACTTTCCGAAATTTCGTCGCTCCCCGTGCGGGGAGCGTGGATTGAAATGTCGGTGTCCACCATTGTCTCACTCTCCGTCCATGGTCGCTCCCCGTGCGGGGAGCGTGGATTGAAATAGCTGCGCGTCCGGCGCGACCATGTGCTGTACGGTCGCTCCCCGTGCGGGGAGCGTGGATTGAAATGACAAGAAACAGGCCATCAAAATGGCGCAACATGTCGCTCCCCGTGCGGGGAGCGTGGATTGAAATCCTTGACTGCCCGCAACCAGCGGACAGCCACGGGAGGTCGCTCCCCGTGCGGGGAGCGTGGATTGAAATAGCAGCCACACATAGCGGAAGGTGTGGTCGGCCTGTCGCTCCCCGTGCGGGGAGCGTGGATTGAAATTGTAGCAGCGGCTCCACAAACCGTTGCAGTTCCGTCGCTCCCCGTGCGGGGAGCGTGGATTGAAATCGTTGCTGAATCATGCTCCGTCACCTCCATCAAGTCGCTCCCCGTGCGGGGAGCGTGGATTGAAATAAATCAAGCCGGGTGCGCGCCCCGGAAACACAGCGTCGCTCCCCGTGCGGGGAGCGTGGATTGAAATGTTTTCCGGCAGAAGTACCAGCACCCCGTGAACAGTCGCTCCCCGTGCGGGGAGCGTGGATTGAAATTCCGCAAGCCCTGCACGCTGGCGGACGTCGTGCGGTCGCTCCCCGTGCGGGGAGCGTGGATTGAAATTTGTCTCAATTACTTAATCTCACCCCTTCTGCAGTCGCTCCCCGTGCGGGGAGCGTGGATTGAAATCTTCCGTCGTCGTCTCGTCTACGCCGCGATAATGGCGGTCGCTCCCCGTGCGGGGAGCGTGGATTGAAATGACGTTGGACAAACGCCGAAAAAAGTGGTATCGGTCGCTCCCCGTGCGGGGAGCGTGGATTGAAATGCCGCGCTGCCCGAAGGTGCGGAACGGATTACCGTCGCTCCCCGTGCGGGGAGCGTGGATTGAAATAATTCACGATGCGACACTCTTCTGCGACGAAGCGTCGCTCCCCGTGCGGGGAGCGTGGATTGAAATTCCTCCCGATATTCCAGCGCCAAGTCCGCAAGCGGTCGCTCCCCGTGCGGGGAGCGTGGATTGAAATAAGCATACGCTGAACCTCGGCACTGTTACCTTCGTCGCTCCCTGTGCGGGGAGCGTGGATTGAAATATGCAAAACAGTCAACCGCCTATGCGGGATGCGGTCGCTCCCCGTGCGGGGAGCGTGGATTGAAATAGTTTGGTCGTCGTGGAATGCACCGCATCCGATGGTCGCTCCCCGTGCGGGGAGCGTGGATTGAAATCTCCACCCGGAAATTCAACTGTCAGGCAAGCGGTAGTCGCTCCCCGTGCGGGGAGCGTGGATTGAAATGCTCCGCGTGCCCGCGCTGATTTGGAAGCCCTGCGTCGCTCCCCGTGCGGGGAGCGTGGATTGAAATGCCTGAACCCGCCGCCGCTACGCGCGGCGGCACCCCGTCGCTCCCCGTGCGGGGAGCGTGGATTGAAATAACTGTCAGGCAAGCGGCGCGAACTCGTCCGGCGGTCGCTCCCCGTGCGGGGAGCGTGGATTGAAATTGGATGGCGTGGAAGCCGCGGCCATGCGTGCCGTCGCTCCCCGTGCGGGGAGCGTGGATTGAAATTACGATAGCTGGGACGAAATGCTGGATTCCCCCGTCGCTCCCCGTGCGGGGAGCGTGGATTGAAATAGCGCCATCCAGCTCTTGCCGCGCTTCGGCGCGCCGTCGCTCCCCGTGCGGGGAGCGTGGATTGAAATGCCCGATGCACCGCGTTGCACAGCTTCGACCATTGTCGCTCCCCGTGCGGGGAGCGTGGATTGAAATGCGTCATGACGTTGGCCATCTTCTTGCGACCCAGCGTCGCTCCCCGTGCGGGGAGCGTGGATTGAAATAAATCAAACAGGGAGGGAAACAACATGACAAAAGTCGCTCCCCGTGCGGGGAGCGTGGATTGAAATATGCCTCCTTACAGTTTGTCGATAGCGTCCCGGTCGCTCCCCGTGCGGGGAGCGTGGATTGAAATGTGCGGTAGCTGTCGTAGGCGGACAGGGCGGTCGTCGCTCCCCGTGCGGGGAGCGTGGATTGAAATATGTCCACCGCCGGTCAGCTGGGCATTGAGACGGGTCGCTCCCCGTGCGGGGAGCGTGGATTGAAATTCTTGCGGCGCTGGGGCACTCCCCAGTATTGCGCGTCGCTCCCCGTGCGGGGAGCGTGGATTGAAATCAGCGCATCGGCGACGGCCTTCTTCGTGCCGGTCGTCGCTCCCCGTGCGGGGAGCGTGGATTGAAATCTACATTTGCGGACAGGCAACAATTGAATGCGGTGTCGCTCCCCGTGCGGGGAGCGTGGATTGAAATATCCTTAGAGGCGAACGATCTGCACTGGGATCGCCGTCGCTCCCCGTGCGGGGAGCGTGGATTGAAATGCCGCGCCTTTTGTCGGGCTGCGCGTCTGCGGCAAGTCGCTCCCCGTGCGGGGAGCGTGGATTGAAATTGAAAAACCGATGAAGAAATGAATGGGAACGGAGTCGCTCCCCGTGCGGGGAGCGTGGATTGAAATGACCATTCCGCGCTTCGCCGGGCTTCCAGCGCCCGTCGCTCCCCGTGCGGGGAGCGTGGATTGAAATCACTGCAAACCGTACACCTCGCCCCGGCGCATCCCGTCGCTCCCCGTGCGGGGAGCGTGGATTGAAATTCCACGATCAGGTCGCCCAGCCCCAGCGTGCGCAGTCGCTCCCCGTGCGGGGAGCGTGGATTGAAATGATGAGAGCTGGACAGCAACCAGCCGAAACGCCCCGTCGCTCCCCGTGCGGGGAGCGTGGATTGAAATGCGCAAGAGCTACGTCATCGACGACAGTCAGTATCGTCGCTCCCCGTGCGGGGAGCGTGGATTGAAATGCCAAACTCCTGCTTTGCGATTTCCAGCATTTCGGTCGCTCCCCGTGCGGGGAGCGTGGATTGAAATCATCAAGTTCTTTGATTGATTTATAAGCCCAATCGTCGCTCCCCGTGCGGGGAGCGTGGATTGAAATCCTCCACAAGGTAGAAGTCCGCGTCGTACATCGCCGTCGCTCCCCGTGCGGGGAGCGTGGATTGAAATGGAGAGGTAGTAGTCGTGGCAGTAGTCGCCATAGTCGCTCCCCGTGCGGGGAGCGTGGATTGAAATATGCGTCATCATCCTCCTCGACAATTCTGCGCCGTCGCTCCCCGTGCGGGGAGCGTGGATTGAAATAAGTCGAAAGGAGTTTTGACATGGCAAAGGCTATTGTCGCTCCCCGTGCGGGGAGCGTGGATTGAAATTCCGCATTGCATCAATAGTGCATCAACGAAATCTGTCGCTCCCCGTGCGGGGAGCGTGGATTGAAATGCGGCTATCGCCGCGCTGGTGCTGTACTGTCAAGTCGCTCCCCGTGCGGGGAGCGTGGATTGAAATTGCTTGGTAGAGGCAGTCAAGACCCAGTGCCCCGTCGCTCCCCGTGCGGGGAGCGTGGATTGAAATAATAGCTGGAAGCGTCGCCGCTGGTGTAGGCGGAGTCGCTCCCCGTGCGGGGAGCGTGGATTGAAATCGTTTGATTGTGTCCGCGACGGCGCAAGCACCGTGTCGCTCCCCGTGCGGGGAGCGTGGATTGAAATGGGCAGGGTCAGCACCACCGCCTTTTGTGCATGGGTCGCTCCCCGTGCGGGGAGCGTGGATTGAAATCGGGCTTGACCAACTGCGGCGCTTGCGCCGCGCCCGTCGCTCCCCGTGCGGGGAGCGTGGATTGAAATCGGGAGGTCGAGGCATTCCGCCTTCGTCACGCGGGTCGCTCCCCGTGCGGGGAGCGTGGATTGAAATTCCACGTTGCAGAGGAACAAGACATCAGCGTCTGTCGCTCCCCGTGCGGGGAGCGTGGATTGAAATACGCCAGCCATCCGAAATCCGTAAGCGGCAAGAAGTCGCTCCCCGTGCGGGGAGCGTGGATTGAAATTCATTGTGCCGCAAAAAGCAGCAAAGTGCCATCGCGTCGCTCCCCGTGCGGGGAGCGTGGATTGAAATATTGCAGCCCCGATAATAAAGGCCAGCGTTCCGCGTCGCTCCCCGTGCGGGGAGCGTGGATTGAAATTGACACGTCGCGCTCAATTGCGCTTTGCAAGCACGTCGCTCCCCGTGCGGGGAGCGTGGATTGAAATTGGAACGAGAGCCACAAGAAGAACGGCGTGTACCGTCGCTCCCCGTGCGGGGAGCGTGGATTGAAATCGGCCGGTTCCGCTCCCGGCTCTCGTCAGGCGAGTCGCTCCCCGTGCGGGGAGCGTGGATTGAAATATGACAGGCGTAGCTCGACCGGCTGTTGTGATTGGTCGCTCCCCGTGCGGGGAGCGTGGATTGAAATTGTCTGCGTAGGCAAGGAACAGATAAATCGTGTTCGTCGCTCCCCGTGCGGGGAGCGTGGATTGAAATCGCAGCACGGCAGATGGGCACTTTTACCACTACAGTCGCTCCCCGTGCGGGGAGCGTGGATTGAAATGAGATTGCATTTTTGTTGGTGCTGTGCGGCCCGGGTCGCTCCCCGTGCGGGGAGCGTGGATTGAAATATTCCAAGCCGGAGGAGCCAGCAGCGGAAGGTGTGTCGCTCCCCGTGCGGGGAGCGTGGATTGAAATCTACCTCACCCGCAATCCCACCGCGCTCATCGTCGCTCCCCGTGCGGGGAGCGTGGATTGAAATAGAAGGAGGGTAAATCGTGATTGACATCGACATGGTCGCTCCCCGTGCGGGGAGCGTGGATTGAAATGCTGAGTGTCGTTGTCTTGATGTTGGGCAGGATGTGTCGCTCCCCGTGCGGGGAGCGTGGATTGAAATACGCACAACGTCATCAGGCGCACCCATCAGCTTGGCGTCGCTCCCCGTGCGGGGAGCGTGGATTGAAATCGGTAAAGCGGCCCGTCTCGCACATCAGCCATCGTCGCTCCCCGTGCGGGGAGCGTGGATTGAAATTGTCCGCTCGTGCCGCGCTTTGTACCCGCGTCAGTCGCTCCCCGTGCGGGGAGCGTGGATTGAAATTGATTGTACTTGTCCTTGGCGATTGCGGAAATGTCGTCGCTCCCCGTGCGGGGAGCGTGGATTGAAATGCGCTCTGGATTTTCCGCTCCGCGTTTCCAATCACGGTCGCTCCCCGTGCGGGGAGCGTGGATTGAAATTCCGGGTATGCGCGTACTGCCATGTTTCGGCGGCGTCGCTCCCCGTGCGGGGAGCGTGGATTGAAATGCTTGGCAATTGTGGTACATCTGCCATCTGTCGCTGGTCGCTCCCCGTGCGGGGAGCGTGGATTGAAATCCTGCTGTTCCGTGCGCCCGTTCCGGCCGGCGCAGTCGCTCCCCGTGCGGGGAGCGTGGATTGAAATCTCTTCGGAGTATCGTTCATCTGCAACCCTGTACGTCGCTCCCCGTGCGGGGAGCGTGGATTGAAATACAACCATCATCACTCCTTATTGATAAATGCGCGTCGCTCCCCGTGCGGGGAGCGTGGATTGAAATAGCTTCCGCGCACTATGGCGAATGGCGAAAATCGTCGCTCCCCGTGCGGGGAGCGTGGATTGAAATTCCAGCGCAAACGCGCGTCAGGAGCGCGATTTGATGTCGCTCCCCGTGCGGGGAGCGTGGATTGAAATTGTCATCTCTGCGACTTGCGTCCCTCGCGCTCTGTCGCTCCCCGTGCGGGGAGCGTGGATTGAAATCAATCGCTTGACTTGCTCCTGCAAATCCTTAACCGTCGCTCCCCGTGCGGGGAGCGTGGATTGAAATGACGCCGCTGGAATGCTGCCGCTTGCAGGGCTTCCGTCGCTCCCCGTGCGGGGAGCGTGGATTGAAATCAATAGATGTATTTTGTAGCTTTGTAGGGTCGAGTCGCTCCCCGTGCGGGGAGCGTGGATTGAAATCTAAATCAAGCCGGGCAACCCGGCGGAAAGAAGGTCGCTCCCCGTGCGGGGAGCGTGGATTGAAATACGAGTGATAGCCCGTGCGATGGCGAATAGGGCTTCGTCGCTCCCCGTGCGGGGAGCGTGGATTGAAATGATATTATCACGCTTCCGTGTCGCCCTCGCAAGACGTCGCTCCCCGTGCGGGGAGCGTGGATTGAAATCTTGCGTATGGCGGGTGATGTTGAATATGTCAAGTCGCTCCCCGTGCGGGGAGCGTGGATTGAAATGGCGCTTGTCCGCATTGCTGACTTCTACGGCGTGTCGTCGCTCCCCGTGCGGGGAGCGTGGATTGAAATAAAATCAACGTCATCATCAATATCGAGCGCAAGGTCGCTCCCCGTGCGGGGAGCGTGGATTGAAATTTTCCCAAGCTGGGCGACAAAGGCGAGTTCCGCGTCGCTCCCCGTGCGGGGAGCGTGGATTGAAATACCCAAAGGCGGCTGTCCTCTATGTCGTCCTCTGGTCGCTCCCCGTGCGGGGAGCGTGGATTGAAATGTTCGGCAGCATCCGGCGCGAATGCTGGCGCACTGTCGCTCCCCGTGCGGGGAGCGTGGATTGAAATACATCATCCAGCACGCCATTGAGGGTAGCGAGAAGGTCGCTCCCCGTGCGGGGAGCGTGGATTGAAATAGCCCCTTGGTGGCGACATGAACGCCGTCCACTTGTCGCTCCCCGTGCGGGGAGCGTGGATTGAAATTGAATGCCAAGACCGGCGCGGACGGCACGATGGCTGGTCGCTCCCCGTGCGGGGAGCGTGGATTGAAATACCATCAAGAAGGCGATGAAGGCGGTGGGCATCGTCGCTCCCCGTGCGGGGAGCGTGGATTGAAATCCAAGCGGAAGGACGCGGCGAAAGCGCCGGAAAGTCGCTCCCCGTGCGGGGAGCGTGGATTGAAATAACGTGTCGGAACACTGGCTGCGAACAGGCGAAGTCGCTCCCCGTGCGGGGAGCGTGGATTGAAATGGAAGAATCGCGCAGCGGCGCGCCCGGCTTATGCCGTCGCTCCCCGTGCGGGGAGCGTGGATTGAAATGGCAGCAGTGAACTTGGCGCGGCGGTGGCTGCCGTCGCTCCCCGTGCGGGGAGCGTGGATTGAAATGGCAAACGTTAGAACGCGGTTTCGCTGCTTATAGCAATTCTCAAAAATCCAGTCAATAACCATCAGCAGTAAACCAGCCGAAACAATCCTCCGGCGAAACGAGAGCAAGTGCCTCGGCGACCATCAGGGGCAAAAGTGCAGCAATGTTGCAGCCCAGCTTCCGTAAAATAGCCTTCATCTTCGACCACAGCATTTCAATCGGATTCAAATCCGGGCTGTATGGCGGCAGATAGAGTGGAATCATGCCCGCTGCGCGCAACACTTCTTCCACG
>ENA-UAEG01000167-UAEG01000167.1-human-gut-metagenome-genome-assembly--contig:-NODE-167-length-26531-cov-7.737498_pt1 | contig 26531 bp, 24 predicted proteins | sample MGYA00244280_ERZ654275 | MGnify/ENA primary metagenome ERZ654275 (study PRJEB26926, sample SAMN06165092) | human gut metagenome | biome: ENVO:00009003; feature: ENVO:2100002; material: ENVO:00002003...
GATGTGTATAAGAGACAGGTATATACCTTATCTTCCGAATCAACTGATTTAATCACAGGTTTTTCCGTATCTGCTTTTGTCTTAATCGATATGTACCCGGCATTTCTTCCCCGAATTCCTGCCTTATCATATGCCACTACACGAAACTGATATTCTTTATTACAATATAATCCTCTTATAGTATCTGTCTGTCTGGATATCTTATTACAAATCACATATGAATTATCGCGTAACATTTCCACCTGGTATTGTTCAACACCATTCACCGCATCCCATTTCAATGTAACACTATCCGATGTAGCAGACATTGATTGAATAGTAACCACATCAAGACCTGCACAATTTACCTGTACACTTTTTTGTTTTTCCGTGCAATTGCCGCATCCATCCTCTGCCACCATATGTATCACATAAGCGCCTTTCAGTCCATCTGTCTCAAACAAAAAGCGATAACTTGCATTTTTCCCATGAACTAATTTTTCCTTAACAGCAATACTATATTCTTCTTCATCACCATCCTTTGTATAGTATGAACGAATCTCCTTTATATTTCCATTGTCTTTTGCATTTACAATAAATTCCAAATCTTCATTCACGATGTCTCCATCAATTTGATACTGAATATCTGTAATTTCAGGCGGAGTATGATCTTTGCTTGTAAGAACCGACTTCTCGTTAGTTTTACCTCCTGTTGTTCCATCCGCACTATATGACACAATATAATAATAGTACTTTCCCCCAGAAAAAACATCTACATCTTCATAGATTTCCTCTTCATTTTTATCATTGACAATCGTCGCAATCTTGGTATATTGACTAATATAATCCGGTCTGCGATATATCTCATAATAACCACACTCTCTAAGACCACTCTTTACAAATGAGATGTAATTGCGTTTATCCTCTGAAGTCAATGTAAATTCCTCTGCCGCTTCTGGTAACGGGTCCGTAATCGCCTCCATCTGATATTGTTCCGAACAATTTCCCGCCATATCTACCGCATAAATCATATACTGGTACACCTGTCTCTTAACAACAGATGTATCCGTGTAACTTGTTTCCCCCTCCTGTACTGTGTAGCGCATAGTTTCTCCTGATATACCTTTGTATGTCAAATATGTCGTCGCCGGAATATTTGCAATAATCTTTCCATCACGCATAACAATATAATGATCCACATAACTTTCATCATCTGTAAAACTTCCCCCAAATGATATGGTAACTTTCTTATCCGATGCCGAAATCCTTGGTTTATGTGTCATATATGGAACGACATGATCATCATTTGTCTTCACATTCTTAACTTTAGTTTTCTTCGAAACATTTCCTTTTGCATCCTGTGCCTGGATCTCATAACTATACAAGGTATCCGGTTCCAACAACAGATCCACATATCCCGTCTTATGCGTTGTACCAATCCGTATTCCATCTCGATAGACAATATACTTCTCTATCTCCATATTATCCTCTGCATCATTCCAAGTAAGCGTAACTGACCGACATGTTTTATCTATGCACGTCGGTGCATCCAACATTTGAGGGGCATCCTCATCCTCATAATCCAATATTACCTTATCCGCAATCTCCTCTTTTTCCCGATCAAGAACATAATTGTTTAATTTTCCCTTTAACACGGCTATATTGAATTTGGATTCCTCTTTGGAAAAGTATATTCTTCCGCTATTTTTCTCCTGCGGATAAAATACAACAGTGTGTTTACCGGATGGATGGAATATACAATGCGTACTTGAGCGTTCCCAAAAATCATCATATATATGAATGGTTCCATCCGTCATATACCCATTATCCACTTGATTCAATTCTATATTTAAATCATTAACATAAATTGTGTCCTCCGGTCGATTCATACGAAAATAAGCTTTCATCCAAATCGTATCTGCCCGCAATGTGTAACCTGCCAAGTCGCTAACTCCAGCATTTGTAAGCATTCCTTTAATAGTCACATCTTGTGAAAATGCACCTTCATTATGAATATACACATCCCCTTCTATTTTCTTACATGCAATTTGTTCCGCCGAATCAACATGAATGGATTTACAGAAAATACTTTCTCCCTGTTTTACCATTACTTTCCCTTTTGCTTCATATACAATATCAGCTTCTACCCCATTCAGATTTTCTACACATAAATCACCTACAACAACGTGTCCACTTTCTCCACTCCATGTTACCCGTTGTTTTTGATTTCCATTAAATATAAGACCCGCACCACCTATTACAGTCGAGCCAACCGGATCATATCTATATGCATCATTCTGAATTTCATAATTACCTGCAAGTTCTATCGTTCCTGCCTTCATAGTATCCAGTTTAATAGTGCGTAATTGCATATACCAATCCTTTTGAAGTATCATATGATCTTCTTCTTTCTCCATGATAATTTGCGCAGTTGTCGCCCCATATACAGGTGTGCCATCTACCTCATACATATCCTGGCACCGAAGATCTCCTTTTACAATTAACGTTCCGCCATTTAACTTAATTACACCCCCTGACAAGATCAAGTCATTCTCTACGGTCAATGTATGCCCATTCAGATCCATTACTCCTGCACATAATTGTGTCCGTTCCGAATATACGACATCTTTATCTAACACATAACCCAATGTTTCCTTTCCTCTGACACGATGCGAATCATCATACAGATTATGCACATTAACATCTGTTTCAAACACTGTACAGCCATCAGAACCATTTTTAATATACATATTCTCAATTTCAGACTCCATACTGTCAAAATGTACAATCTGTGCCTGGTAATTATTCGTCATGCATAGTTGCATCTGTTCCGTTGTAACAAAATTATTCGGTGTACCATTATCCTTTTGTGTCAAATCTCCTGTAATATCTATATTTCCTGCCGACAACGTACCAGATACTGTGTCACTTCCAATATATAGTGATTTACAATGTAAATATGCATTCTCATTCTGCATACATAGAGTTCCGCTTCCACCATCAGTAAATGTAATATTGCCCGCATATATATTTGCATTGTCAATCGTAATTGTTCCTGCTTCAACAATCAAATCCCCCCAATTGTAAGAGCCGCTTTCTATCTGAATATCAGACCGGACAATGAGTTTTTGTGAAGTATTCACATATTCTCCCTTAAGATCAACGGGACCCACAACAACATAATCACCCTGTCTGTTGTAATAACACAACCCGAAATTTCGATTATCTAAATACATCGTACCTTCAATTCCACATACAGCGTCTTGGGTAGCCTGTGTCAACATAATACCATTATCAGCTTTGACTTCACCCCCTACCCCATTCACCGTTAAGGCATTCAATGGATTATTAATCGGATTATCCAAGTGAATCTTCCTCTCATCCCTTTTAGGACTACTTTCTTGCATATATCCTTTCCAACTTCTACTTGTAGCAAAATTAGTTGCCGTTGTTCCTTTTTGTATAATATCCCCATAAAAATACCACTGTCCATTGGTTAGTAAATCACTATGATCTGATACAGATTCTGTTGTAAAATCCTGATATATATATACTCTGCAATTATCTGTTGAATCAACAATTGCAGTTGTTTCCTTATATTCATTCATTTGATTGGATGATATAATCTTTGCTATTTTGTATTCTCCTGATACATATAAGCTACCTGTATCTAAAATCATATTCCCATTCTGTACAAGATCTCCCTGCACATACAATGCATTTCCATTCAATTTCATGGTGCCTTCCTTTAAATATGCATTTCCATACAGGTAAGTATCTTTTGTCAAAGATTCTCCATCCACACATACAAATCCATAATTAGTCGGACATCCATTACTCTCATAATTGACATAATTACAATATTGACTAAATGATACTTCCTGTTCATTTGCCACTTCTTCTGATTCCCATTCTTTTGTAGCTACTTCCACATTCTGAAATGTTGAATCTTCTTTGGAAATATAAATATTCTGTTTTCCATTTCCACTTAATAATAGCTTATTGTTTTCGCCCGCAATAAAATCATTTGAATAATAAGATAATCTACCAAAGTTGTTTTCTACATTTTGAATAAAATTTCCCTGTAATTCAATCACTCCATCTGTTATTTGTGTTGTAAGATTACAGTGTGCTTCCAAATTAATATTTTGTCCTACAAACAAATATGCATCTTCCTGTTGCATGATCCATATTTTTTCCCCACCATTGCACAAATTAAAATTCTTCTCAATACAAAGTTTGCCTTGTTCAAAATTAAGTGTTCCCATCTGCCAGTCGTAATCTTCTGTTACAACAAGTGTTCCATTTAAAGACAAATTTTTACACTGATTACATGATCCGTTTATTGTTAATGTATAACCATTAAGATCCAGCGGCGCATATAAAGTAAGATCACCATTCACCGTCAGATCACCCTCTAACGTAGTCGGACGAACAACTTCAAGAGATTCCGACAATTCTCCTCCTTGAATCGTAATCTGTTCTTCCACTGCCTCTGCCAATACTTCCTTAATATATCTATAGTTTTCTATATGCGCCACCTGAAATAACATCAGTATTGCCATTCCAACTGCCACACATTTTCTCATCTGTGTCTTCATATGTTCTCCCCCACTATTTTCTAATCCGAATTTTTCTCGTTTTACTGTATCTACTATATACAGTCTTTCCATTTTGCATTTTTTGATATGCCCTAACTCTTACATAATATGTTTTCTTCTTTACCTTCCATCCCCTTTTTGTGATAGTCCCCTTCCTTATTCGCTTAACTGATATCTTCTTCCGCTTTTTAAACCTTTTATTTGTTGCATATTCAACCTGATATCCACTTTCACCAACAAGATTTCTTGGAAACATCTGAACTATCTCTACTCTTATATAATATTTTCCTTTTTTCTTATACTTTTTGAGTTTCTTTAATACCGGTCGTTTCTTCCTGAATTGTTGTATGCGTCTCAATTCCAGTACCTTCTGTACTTTTAATTTATCTTGATATTCTTCCTCTGTTGTACCCTCTAATCCGATCTCGCCTCCAGATGCATTCTTATCCGAGCCCTTATCGCTCACTTTTCCCGTTCCTGCATCATCCAACTCCTTATCATTTGTACTACTCTGCTCTTTACTCTTAACAACATTTGTAATATTGCCATTTTCATCATACGAATATGTATATATTACGCCATCTGCATACTCCACACAGATTAATCTGCCAACCCGATCATATTGATATTTTGTTTCTTTCGTTGTTGCAGCACTTGTACCAAATGTAATCGCTAATGTGCATGTAATAGTAATAAATAATGTACTAATAATCCTATATCCCCTCATATGTACCCCCTTAATATTTTTAATTACGTTTTCCAAAGCTAATTACTACAAATTATATCATAGACGTAATATAAAGTCCATACAAATATTGTAAACAAAACGAACAGAGGTTTATGTACTTTCATACACGCGAAAAACAGATAACCGAGAATTTGACAGTTAAATCACCAAAAGGCACTTGCAGGTCGCATAAAACCTGCTTTTTTTGTCATTTTTTTCGTTTTCTTACACACTTGTTTGTACTAGCATGTTGTAACAAAAAGAAAAAGGATGGTAAATCTCCATCCCATATTTACAAAAAACTTGGGAAATATAATACTCTTTTAAATCAGATTGATGGTGATGAAAATAAACTGATGCATGTGCAAAAGAGGAAACCGCCAAAGTATGAGATTCAAGATGTTTATATGGTTTTATCTGTGATTAAGGAAGAAAACGAATGTAAGCACTAGAGAAAAAACAATGAAAACCGTCCGAATCCCATTATTACCATTGGACTGTTTATGGATGCTAATTGTATTGCTCTTGCATTTGATATTTTTCTGGTCAACCAGAACGAGCAGACAACTATTCTTGCAACCGATTCACAACCTAACATTTCGTGCGTCCGTCTCACTTACGCTGTGCACGGGTAATGAATTTAGATGAAGAAAAGAAGTCCTGCAAACATAATAGCTCCAATTACATTCGCCTTTGCAGGCAGCTTAGTCGGCATAATCACAATTGCAAGTGGCAGCAAATTAAAGATACATGCCCATGCAGGAAGGGATGTTGTTCCTGTTACAACTGCGATAAAAAAAGCAACTGCAAACACCAGCATACCGAGATAGCCTAAGTACATTGTATAACATGTTGTCTTGAAGAAATCCCAAACGGCATGTAATGCCTCTTCCGTCAGATTCAACTTCACAAAGAACCATTCAACAAGACAACAGAACAAGTGATGCAATGCAAGATTAATAAACATAACAATGGTTGCAATATACATAATCATATGATACGTCTCGGAATACTGTCTCATCCAATCGCACAATGCCAGATAACCGAAAATCTCAAACGTCATAGCAAATACACCAAGTAACATTGCAATTGACAGGTTCTTAAGTGGCATTCCCTGAAAGGATACCCTGGACTTCTCATAATCCTTAAAATTGGTTAAATCAACTTTTCCATTTGGCGCATAGGTAAGCAATCCATCTGAAACGCCACAAAATATATGACCGATCAAAGCCATAACCATAAATACTTTCCATTGTAACATAGTAAATTATCCTCCTCATAACACAATGTCAGTTAGTTGTCACTAACTCTCAGTTTACTATATCACATTTTAATTTCAAAGAAAAGTATACTTATATTCTTTTTTGCAAATTAAAGAGCAGATTACAGAGTACGTAAAAATAAAACATTACTATGCTTTCATATGTCAGATCAATTCCAGATATTCAAATGCTTTATATAATCCATCCTTGTCTACCGCATCTGTAACATAATCGGCTGCCTGTTTCGCTTCTTCTCCACCACTTCCCATACCTGACTTCTCCTCTCTGTGTCAAATAACACATCATTTCATAAAAAGAAATATCAAAACAAATCCAGCATGTTATCCAGATAGATCTCCTCCCGAACTTGAAGCTGATACTCCGGCCGCGTCATATAATAAAGCAGAAATTCCAGAATGAGTGCACTTCCAAGGCCTCGTCCCTCCAGCTTATAATTCGAAAATCCCATTGGCAGAAAAGTATTGCAAATGTCATCAATTCCGATAAAACCCGGGTTCTTCATAGCATCTGAGAAACGGTATCCGGTTGCTGCATTCGGTGCCTTACAGTAATGCTCTGCATTTTCTCCCAGATTCTTCCGGCTGACTGTCTCATAACATTCTTTCCGATCCCGGCATCCAAACCAGCAACATTCATTACACAAGAACTCTACCTTATCTTTTTCAGATTGCGGTAATGCATTCCATCTATCATACATCTTATTGAGCCGAAAATCCGGCACCACATACCGAAACTCTTCCCGCTGCAATTCTTTCTCTAATTCCGCAAACTCTGTCAACACCTTTGTTGTAGAAGATACATAATAAAGTCCCGGATAATGGATCTTCAGGTAATTAAGCAGCAGATCAGAATGAACAATGACACCATTTTGAATTGCTTTGCTGTTTTCTTCCAATAATCCACAAAGCTGATTGCACCGCTTATCTGTAAGATGTTCCTCCGTCAGCAGGGAATTACTAAATGTCAACCGGGCTGAAATGCCATATTCCCGTAAAAACGCCAACACCTCTTCCGGCTCCTGTTCGCCCCATTCCACACGTCCTCCACCCCAGATACAATCCACAGGTGCACCGTATATGGAGCCAATCTCACACCAATCATAAAAATACTCCTGATGTTTGCGGTACAAAGGCAGGAATCTCCGATACAATTCAAAAAACTCAAACAATCCAGGAAGATGATAATATGCAATTCTAGTCATGTCTTTGGCCTTCATTCTTATAACACTCACAAAACCGTGCCGCAAAGGATGGCTTCTGTCCTGCCACATACAAATGCTGCGTGCTTCCAAACTCATTGATCCGGAAACATGCGATACCTTCCCGTCGCTCCTCTGTATAGATACTGGTAACCGAAGATGGTGCTGCACAGAATCCATGCCACAAGATCATTGGGGATACATTGATAAGGTGGCTTAATATCACACATTCCACTCCAAAATGACAGAATAACACAATCGTGTCATTATTCGGTTGTAGCACTCTGTAATGAAGCCCCTCTCTTTCATATCCATGCTTTTTTAACAATGAATCCAGTCCTGCGCATACGTTCTCATAGGCTTCTTTTACTTTTCCCTCCCGCATAATATCAGTATCTGCCCAGCAGAAACTATCATAATTCTGTCTATCCTTTTCTACATCTGTCGGCAGCCAGTCCCAGCATATGTTACTCATCTCCCCTTGCAGATCCGGTCGGTGAACCGGTACATCAAATTCCCGTAACCAGTCACAGGTCTCTGCCTTGCGGTCTATCTTCTTCAATGTGCATCCTGCCGTATCCTGTGCTCTTCCAAGCGGTGATACATAGAATGCTTTCACATCCAATTGCGACAGATATTCCGCTGCCAGTTCCGCTTCCTTCCAGCCTGTGGGTGTTAATGAATCTATCGCATAATCCGGTTCTGCATGTCGTACAATCAAAATTCTCATACTTTACTTATCTCCTTATTATTTTTCTGTCAAATCATCGAAATTTTTCTAAAAAAGCACTATCATTTGCGTCTGTTTTCCTTCATGTAAAATTATAACACACCATTCGACAAAAGAAAAAGAGAATAAAATAACCTATTTCCGCACAGATTATCCCTATGAATCATACAACATACGAAACGGAGTATATCACTATGGAACCAATCATCTACATCAAAGCACCCCAATGCATCGATATTACTGACCCATCCGTTACATTCGGAGACTTTCTGACAATCTACTGCACCGATACCAAAATTCAAAACAAATTAAACAATCTGCAATTCTATACATTTCCTGCCGGAGAGTCTGCGCAGGTTGTTGTCTCCGTTCTGAAAATAATGGAAATGATATTGACACACTATCCGGATGCCCAGATTGAAAATCTTGGAGAAGGTGATTTCATCCTCTCCTACGATCCGCCAAAACCCTTTGCAAAAGCAAAAGAAATGATCTTTACTTTCTTCATCTGCCTGGTTGCCTTCTTTGGTGGTGGATATGCGATCATGGCATACAATACCGATGTAGGCGCCAGAGAATTATTTACCTATCTGTCTATGTTATTCCTTGGCAATGCCAAAAGTGGTGTTCTCTACGTTGCAGTCACATATGCAATTGGTCTGACTGTTGGTATGTTGCTCTTCTTCAATCATCTCGGAAACAGGAAACTGACCCCATCCCCTACCCCATTAGAGATTCAAATGCGGCTATACGAAAAAGATATCAGTACCACTGTCATTAAAGATATCAGCCGGCGTGGTGAAAATATTGACATTCCCCGATAATTGCTGAAAGGAGCGAATCATGTCTTTCCTATCCTATACCTTATTAACTATATGCGGCATTTCCGCCGGTTTCGTTACGGCGGCTGCTTATGTTGCATTTATTGCCATGCTCGGCATGTTCCCTAAAGTTGCCGCAAAGACCAAAACCGCCGGACAATGTATCCTGTATGAAAATTGTCTGATCTTTGGAATCCTTATTGCTACCTTACTGCAATTCTTTGTCACAACTCCCGCAGAGGGTTCCCCTGCCCTGCCATTTTCCGCAGTTGGTGTTCTAATTCTCATTCTGCTTGGACTATTTGGCGGTATCTATACCGGATTCCTGATCGGCGGTCTGTCTGAAGTACTAAATGTTATCCCTACTTATGCCAAGATAGCACACATTCAGAAACGGATTTCCCTTGTCATCTTCTTTCTTGCACTCGGTAAAGGAGTGGCACTGCTCATCCAATATCTTGTCATTGATATGCTCTGATGCATAATATCATACTTTAACGGGATACTAAGCATGTATGAAACCACTGTATTTTTCGCAATTATAAGCAGATCACATACGGCTGTAAGATTTCATATTAACAGACATTTTGCCATCAACTAATAAAAGGAGATTTCTATGAAACAGAAAATAAGTAATGAAGAATATAACGAATATGTAGAACAGATCACACCTACTTACAGTGTATGGAAGAACTGCCTGAATGCATTCTGGGTAGGTGGACTCATCTGTGTGATCGGTGAATTCATCTTTGCATTTTTCAAAAATTCGGTTGGATTACCGGAAGATGATGCCGCAAGCTATGAATCCATGTTATTGGTGCTGACAAGCGTTATCTTAACCGGATTCAATATCTATGGGCACATTGCCCGATTAGGTGGTGCCGGTGCCTTAGTTCCGATTACCGGCTTTGCCAACTCCGTTGCAGCGCCTGCAATTGAATACCAAAAAGAAGGACAGGTCTTCGGCATCGGTGTTAAGATCTTCACCATTGCAGGACCTGTCATTCTCTACGGTATCTTCACAAGCTGGGTGCTTGGACTGATCTATTATCTTGGCGGATTGTTTGGATGGTGGTAAACATCATCCAATCTTTCTTGCTACTGCGATCAATATACACGCTCCGATCACCGATACAATCATATTACCGATCACACCATTGCCGGATATTCCAACCAAACCAAGAATGACGCCACCCACGGCTCCACCCACAATACCAAGTATCATATTCTTAAGCCAGCCACCTTCTACATGCATGATCTGTCCTGCAATCCATCCGGCAACAGCTCCCAAAACCAGACTGATAATAAAATTTAATATGTGAAACATCTTTCTTCCTCCTTGTTGACATTTGTCAAGTGTTATATATGCATTATTATACTCCATCTGATTTATTCGTCAAATACAGATTCTCGTGCAAGCACGAATCTGTACTCAGCTCATCGTATACACAAAAAGCTTTCCATGGGGAGGGGGAAAGAGGTAGTCCCCATGGAAAGCTCTTTTATTGAGATACGTGTTTGTTTGTATTAGTTAGCCTTAACTAACTGTCATTATCATATACTATTTGAATCCAAAAAGCAACCCTTGTTATTGAAATGATTTCTCATTAAGAGCTATGTTGTCAATTTCTTCACCGGTCAGGCAATTGCTTTGGCAACACGATACTGAAAAGATTCCCCTGTCCGGTCGGACACACACTAAGACAACCACCCTGTTTCTCTATAATTTCTCTGGCAAGATACAGACCGATTCCGACACCCTCCTTCTCAATTGCATTCTGTCCCCGATAGAACCGCTCAAATATACGGGTTCGTTCTTCCCCGGATATTGGTTCATTCTGATCAGTTACACTGATCTCTATGGTCAGTCCCAACTCCCGGACAGCCAGAACAATCTCATTTCCCGGTTTGCCATATTTCACTGCATTATCTAACAGATTAAAACAGGCTTCTGCCGTCCATCTTCTGTCATGTAATATATCACAGCTTATCTCTTCCTTATAAGTGATCATGACATCCGCTTTCTTTGCACTGGCATAGATATCCTTCACCGCCTGTAAGATGGTTTCATTGATGCTCTGCCGCTCACAGTGCAATGTGATCAGACCACTTTCCAATCTCGATACTTTGATCATGCTTTCCGAAAGAAATATCAAACGTTCCACCAACAGATCTAAGATATGTAAATATTGCTGTCTCTCTTCTATTGTGATATGTGGATTTTTCAGAAATTCCGTATACATTTTCAGATTCGAGATCGGTGTTTTTAACTGATGGGAAAGATCCGATACCAGACCTTTGATATTTTCATGTTCTGCCCGTTCCCGCTCATTTTGAAGTCTAAGCGTGGTAACCATCTTATCGGTCTTACTCTGTAATTTGGATAGCAATGTATCTTCATTTTCCGGAAACACTTCCTGTCTTTCTAATTCCGACAGGCTGTCTAACAGATCTGACAACGCTGCAACAATCTGTGAAATATAGACATCATCGTTACGTTGCAACAGCCTCATAATTCCGATCATTCCCGCACCGCAACCAATCACGATAACAACCGGTAACCATTTCCCAACATAGAGATACATGATAACCACCGCACCCACAACCAAAAGAAGGGAGCATGCATACAGCATCCTCACCCTTCTCTCATAGTATTTCTTATTTTGTTGATATGAATATTCTTTCATGCTTCCTCTCCAAATGTATAACCAATTCCAAATACCGTAATGATATACTGTGGATTGCCTGCATCCTCTTCTATCTTCTGCCGAAGCCTGCGGATATGCACACTTAATGTATTCTCATCCACATAATTTCCATCACAATCCCATATTCTCTGCAGGATCGTATCTCTGGTCACTACCCTGCCTTGATTCCGGATAAGTAATTCCAAAATGCGATACTCCGTTCCGGATAATTTCACCGGTTCTTCCGACAAAAAGACCTGCATACGTTCAAAATCCACTGTCAAATCTTTGTAATGAAAACGGGCATGGTTCTTATCTTCCACACTTCTTCGAAGCACTGCCTCAATCCGTTGATATAGAAGTTCCACAGAAAACGGCTTTGCAATATAATCATCACATCCGGCCCGGAATCCCTCAATCATATCCTCATCCGTATCCTTTGCGGTGAGAAATATGATCGGAACCTTCATGGTGTCTCTTAACTGTCTGCAATAATCAAGTCCTGCACCATCCGGAAGATTACGGTCAAGCAGGATCAGATCAAATCCATGCTGCATACAGGCATCCGCTTCCTTACGGGAATATGCCGTCTCCACTGCATATCCCCGCTGCTCTAAGAACAACTTGACACCACCACATATAATTACATCATCTTCCACAATCAATATCCGTCTCATTTTTAACTCCTATCATCCGCTGCTATCCTATTCTGCCATTCGCAGCCGTTCCACAACCGTCTCTTTGTTTATCAGACGAAATACTAACGCCGGTACTACAATACATATCGCAAATAATACCACAGCCATGACAATTACTAATTCAAATGGATAATGGAATATCGCATAATCTGCTATATGCATACATAATTTTCCGGTTCCATACATCATAAGACTTCCTAACGTCAGGATCAACCCACAACTGATCATACCATAGACCAGACCTTCATACATCAGCATCTTTCGGATCTGCCGCTTTGTCATACCGACACTTTCCAAAACCGCAAGTTCCATTTTTCTCGTATACACACCGGTGATCATCACATTGATATAATTGACAACGCCAATCAATATCAGAATCAAGGAAATACCTCCACCGATCACCTCAAGTGACATCATAGATTTCTTAAAATCTGCTACTTCTACCGAACGGATATCACTGGCACTAATGATCGAATTACCCTTCACAATCCGTTCTACGGATGGCGTAACATCCGGTTCTTTCCCTTTCTTTGCATTCGCAATAATACAATCCACCTCTACATCCGGGAATAACGAATCCATCACCTGATCGCTCACAAAAATGGCATCCGGAGCGCCGCCTAATACCCAATAATGTCCTGCGGTAATTTCTTCTTCATCCTGTAATGCCGCACCCACTGTAATCTTTCTCTCATTTCCAGTGTCAGCATTCCGTAGTGTAATTGTCCTGCCTTGCATCCGCTTTGTTGCATCCTCTGAATCCAGATATCCGATCAGACAGATCTCGCCCTTTTCGAAAGCTTCTATGTCAACCTTCTGTGCGGCTGTCTTGTTATATGATTCTACCATTTCCGTATTAATGGAAATCAATGGAGCCGAATACTGTGCCGCCTTTTCTGTTGTCGTCTCATAGAACTTTGCAATGTCCCCGGGATTATCTACCTTTTCCAAAAAAGGAGCATATAACTCCGCATCAAACGGAAGCATGACATCTGCGCTACGATTGGTATATACCTCATCCATTCCATCTATCTCCCGCATCTTCTCTGCAATATCTTCCATTGTCACACCCGGATCTGCCCTGTCCTCAACACTGCTTCCATACAATACATAATCATTATGCAGGTAGTGTGCGATATAACTATCGGCACTTAAGCAGTCAATAAATGTATTCACGCATAAAAAAGTGACGGATCCCATAAAAACAGATGCAAATACAAGAAGGCTTCTCTTCTTCTCCCGGAATACGTTGCGCCATGCCATTTTCGGCAACTTGCCGCCGCTCGTTGTCCTGTAACAGTTTTTTACTTCATTTCCCGTATATTTCATTGCATCAATTGCAGATATCTTACCCGCATACTTCGCCGGCTTCCTTGCACTGATAGATACTGTTACAAATGCAAATAATACGGAAAACAGATAAATACCCGGATGAAAGCTTATCGTAGAGGATACTGCTGATTCCCGCCCAACCGAGAACATCGTCATCGCTAATGGAACAACCCCAAAGGATACTCCTGTACCGAGCACTACTCCGATTGGAATAGCAATACATGCAAGATATCTCGCCTGCCGTTTCACAATCTGCTGAATCTGCGGCATCGTAGCACCAATCGTCTTTAACATTCCATAGAAACGAATATCCTTTGTCACAGAAATGTACATCACATTATAGATCAACAGATACCCGCTTAACACAATCATCGCCGCAATCAATCCAATACTGATCGCAATCATAACACGATTGGAACCATTTTCTGACTGCGCATCATAGCTTGCATCAATCTTTTGGTCCTTTCGTAACGTCACCTGTTCCTCTAATTCATCCCTTAAGCTCTCCTGTTTTCCCTCTTTGGCGGAAATGCTGACGCGTCCGTTCTCCTGCATCGTAAATCCCGACTTATCCATATATGCCTTAGACACCAACGTTGTATTGCCTTTGCTATAACATGTATACCAGCCGGATAATTGAAACAACTGTTCCTTTCCATCTAACATGAATACAATATCCTGACCGATCTGCGGGGTCTGAATACCAAGATTGTCAAGCGTCTGTTTGGTTAACATAATATCCTTCTCATTTTTCGGATAAGTTCCTTGCAGATCTGTAATCGCCGGCAGCAGATTCTTCTCAAATTCCGTCGCATCATAATATTGAAGGAGATATTGATATTCTCCATCCTCACTCGCAACCCTCCGGGCATCTATCTGAATTCCCGCTGCCCAAAGGGAAGGACATTGCCTGATCTCCTTTACCTGATCTTCCGTTGGGTGTTCGATTGTGATCGATGCCTTTGTCCCCTGTAAGCGAAGCTGCATCTGATTTATATTCCCTGCCATAGAAAAACCCAGTGTAAATACCGCTGTAAACATAAAAGTTGTCAATACAATGGCAAGAATAACGATTACATTACGAACCCGGTTCTGCTTCAACATCCAATGATAGATACGATTGATTGCTGTCTGATTATTGTTCTTAAGCATTCACATTTCCCCCTTTTGTCTCAGAGGAAACAATCTTTCCATCTTCAATCCGTATCATCCGGTCGGCAATGGTAGCAATCTCTTCGTTATGCGTGATCATAACAATAGTCTGTGCAAACTCCTTGCTAGTCAGCTTCAATAATGCAATAACATCCATGCTGGTCTTACTGTCCAGATTACCGGTCGGTTCGTCCGCCAGGATAATCGACGGTTTTGCTGCTAATGCCCTAGCAATGGCGACTCTCTGCTGCTGACCACCTGACAACTGATTCGGCATCGCGTATCGTTTTTCGGAAAGCTTCAGCATATCCATGATTCTTTCCACATAAGCCTCATCAATCTTAGCCCCGTCTAATTCAATCGGAAGTACAATATTCTCATATACATTCAGAATTGGCATCAGATTGTAATTCTGAAATACAAATCCAATCTTCCGTCTTCTGAAAATAGTAAGCTCCTCGTCCCTCATTTCAAAGATAGATTTGCCATCTACGATAACCTCTCCGCTTGTCGGCCGGTCAAGTCCTCCTAACAGATTAAGAAGCGTTGATTTGCCACTTCCTGAACTTCCAATAATCGAAACAAATGTACCCTCTTCGATATCAAGGGAAACGTGAGATAATGCATGTACCTCATTATCTCCATTTCCATATATTTTTGTAAGATCATGCGTTGATAAAATGTTCATTTCATCTCTTCCTTTCCTGTTGATACGTTCATTCTATCATACGCATCTTACAATCTTCTTACAGTTTTCCTTAAAATCTGATATTCGTGCATTCAATTATCTTTATCATAGTTTATATAGTACGCAAAGTAATTTTCAACCATTTTATATATAGTGCGCAAAGTAATTTTCAACAATTATACATACAGTGCGCAAAGTAACTTTCAATAATTATATGCACAGTGCGCAAAGTATTATAGCAGTGCGCCTGACTTAGAAACATTTATCTAAAATATTATAGTGGCTATTTCCATTATACCCAACATGACCTTAATTAACAATATTCGAGTTGACACACCGATACCACCTTATAAAAAAACGCAGGCACAAACATTCCGTTTTTGCTCTGCGTCTTAGCATCTGGCTTATGAAAGCAGGAATTCGTCAACAAACCGTTTCTTCGCACGTGGTTTTCCAAACAGATATCCCTGCAGATAGTCTACATTTAATTTTTTTAATATCTGATCCCACTCACTTTTTTCTACACCTTCTATGCATATTTTTATGCCGATACTGTGCACCATATCTATGATCTTTTTAAACAATTCATAATCCCGTGCATTACTCATCGCCCTTGTAGTAAAATCTTTATCTATTTTCACATAATCCGGATTCATATCACAAATACAATGCAAATTTGAATATCCGGTTCCAAAATCATCAAGTGCAAAAGAGATCTTATTATCTTTAAGTTTTTTTCTTAAATTACAAAAACGGGGTGTCATATCCATATATCCGCTCTCTGTTATCTCCACACATAAACTTTCAGGTGTAATATCATAATGTTTAATAACCGATAAGATATCTTTCCAGTGCGAAAGGAGAAATCCTATAGGTATCTGCTTGTAAATCCATCACATACAAATAGTCATCCATAGATGATTCAATTATGTTAATAATCTTATCAAAATCTATTTTCGTAAACATTTCACCTATATATTCACTCATATCTAACTATCCTTTTCAAGCCAATACGAAACACATTCCCTGTTTATTTAAATTCAGCCACTTTAATTTCCCGTATCATATTACGTAAACGTTCTGCTTCGCCACTCATTTCCTGACTCGTTGCCGCACACTCTTCAGAAGTTGCGGAATTACTCTGTACAACATCATTAATCTGTTCTATTCCTTCATTGATCTGCTGTATCTCCGTTGTCTGGTCTGCGAGTGTCTCTGCAATACCGGATACCTCTTCTGTAATCGTCTTTGAATCTTCTGCAATCTTTTCTAACTGTCGTGCGGTTTCCTCTGCTATCAAAACACCTTTTCCAACCGCATTGACCGAGGTTTTAATTAATGCAGATGATTCTTTTACTGCCTGTGAGCTCTGATCTGCCAACTGATTGACCTGATTTGCTACAACAGTAAATCCCTTACCTGCTTCGCCGGCTCTTGCAGCCTCAATGGAAGCATTTAACGCAAGAAGATTCGTCTGTGATGCGATCTCATTGATTGTTTCAATAATTTTATCAATCTGCACGGACGCATCTTTAATTTCAAGCATGGAATTGACCATCTCATGCATCTGATTATTGTTTTCTAAAATATCACTTCCAAGATTTTCTACTTTCGTACTAATCTCATCTGCCGCATTTGAATTTTTCTTTACCTGTTCGGAAACATTCTCAACCGTTGCCGTTAATTCCTCTATCGCCGCTGCCTGATTCATAGCTCCATCTGCCAGCTCCGTTGCACCGGATGCCACTTGTTCTGCACCGCCAGACACCTGATTCGAAACCCCTTGTATTCCCTTTACCATATCTGCCATACTTTTCTCAAATGTCATAAAGGAATTCAGAATTCCGATAAAATCCCCTTTCCATTCCACGTCAGGCTGTACATCAAAATTCCCTTCTGAAAACAGTTTCATTGCACGGTCTATATCATCCACATAAGAACCCAGAATCCGGATGGATTTACGCATACTATGTGCCAATCGTCCAATTTCGTCTTCCGAATGATACTCTAACATACTATGTAAGTTTCCTTCTGTTAATTCTTTTGCAACATCCTCAATCGCATGTAACGGTTCCAAAATGCTGGAAAGAACTTTTTTGCTTATTTTTCTTGAAATCACCCATGCCAGAGTTAAAAAGAAAATAATACAGATAATTCCTGTAATAGCACATATTATTGTATTCCTTACTGCCTTATCACTGGCTTTATCTGTAATATCATCTAATTTCGAAGCAAGATCTACTAATTTATTTAATGCTGGTGTACATTTCGTAAGAATATCCTCTGTACCCTGCTTCTGATCTCCTGATTTGATCTCTTCTAAAATAGAAGAACTGATATCATGCCAATCAGATAACGTTGTGGCATATTCTTTATAATCCTTATCTGAAATAACACCTGTTTCTTTTATTATTTTTAACTGAGCATCAACATCTGTAAGTAATGATGTTATGGTGTTTTCATAATCATCATAAGAAGATGTATCATCATTTAATGCCATCTCTCTTACATTTCTCGCTGCGGCATTGACATCTACCCGGCACATTTTGACCGCTATATCGGTAGCATTAATTTTCCCAACATAATTTATAAGGCTGGCGAACAATATACCGATCGCCATTATGGAAAGCAGCCCTGAAATAAGCATCATTATAATTACTTTCTTGTATCCATAAGCTATTCTTTCCTGTAGTTTCATATTTTCGATTTTCTTTTCTGCATGGTTTGTGTACATGATTCATAGGTTCCTTTCTTATATTTTTTCTGAAAAGTGATTATATCATTGTCTTTTACACATATCTTGCACATTTGTGTCCATAATAGTATAATTGTGTTCAAATTATAAGGAGGTTCTACCATGCAAGCCATTGATTATGATTATATCGGTACTATAACAGGTAATCTCTTCGGGGTTCCTATTCACATTTATAAAAACAATACACTTATTTTTTACCATTCCACAGTTAAACTTGTTAAAGATCCCATTTCTATATATCAGTCAGACATCTTAAAAATATCTGAACATATCAGTTATTTCTTAACTCCACAGTTTAGCTACTATGGTGTCCTCAATTCCAATGACTATAAGATCGTAATCGGTCCTACAAGTCAGGTTTCTGATTCTATAACAACGCTTCAGGAACTGGCTTCTCAATTAAATGTAGATAGTGCAGATGTTGACGATTTTATAATTGCCATGCGGGAGATCATTCATATACCATTAGAAAGTCTTATGCAGATTATGTGTTTTTTTAATTACATATTAAACAATGAGAAATGTTATCTTCAGGATATTTTTATTAATGGTTCCTTACAGACACAACTTATGAAATCTATAAACAGCCTTAATGCCGACAGAATTTTCTCCAAAGAACTTTTTGAACAGGATCAAAATCTTCACAATACTTATGATCTGGAACAGAACGTAATGAATCTGATTCGAAAAGGAGATTATATGTCTTTATCCGAACTGATTAAAGATTCATCCGCTCTAAAGGTAGGCACAATGTCTGACAACCAGCTCCGTCAATTAAAAGACACATTCATCGTTACCTCTACACTTGTCTCCCGTGCAGCCATTCATGGAGGCATGAGTCCAGACGATGCCTTCACGCTAAGTAGTAGCTACATTCAAAATTGCGAATCATCAAATGATTATTATGAAATTATTAATCTGCGTCATCTTATGATTATGGACTTTGCCAAACATGTAAATCAATTGCACGAAGGAAGTCATACATCCCAGCTCGTTTCGGATGTATCTAATTATATTAATCATCATATATCGGAAGCAATTACTGTAGAGGCTATGTCAAAAGAGTTTTTTATGAGCAGATCCTATCTTTCAAAACGATTTAAAGCAGAAAGTAATATCACTCTCACTGATTTTATACTCAGTAAAAAAATAGAAGAAGCCAAATACCTCCTCCACTACACAAATAAATCTTTAACTGCTATCAGTGTGTATCTTGGTTTTTCTTCTCCCGGACATTTTTCCCGTGTTTTCCGGAAATATGCCTTCATTTCACCCAATGAATATCGCAAAAAATATATAAATTAAAATGCTATAATGCACGCTTACAAAACATACAGATGCGCCAACTTTACGGTAATTCAGGTGTCAACTCTTTTTATGCCTTTCGCAGCGGATTTGAAGCCGGTGATACTCCGGTGTTTGTCCTTTTTATGATTTTATAACCGTCATTTCCAATTCGAACCATATTGCTCTTCTCGGCAGGAATACCGCGATATTGCTATGAATCCATTGTTTTAGAAACATTTATCTAAAATATCGGCATCCAATCCTTTTCTTCCCGTTATCTCCCCGATCACAAAATACAGTATTCCACCTACTAACAGTCCCCACACAACTGCATTCAGTCCTGCAATATGGATAAAATAGGTTGCAAAAATATAGGTTGCGATCGCACCTACACTACTGCAAACCGCTGCCAATCCAGTTCCTTTTTTCCAGAAAAGTCCTCCCACAAGCGGCCAGAAGAACGTACATTCCAAGCCGCCAAATGCAAACATGTTAAGCAGGAAAATAATATCCGGTGGATTGACCGTCAGCACAATAACAATCGCTCCTAATACCATGGTAACAATCGTACTTACCATCTTTACATGTTTTTCATATGTTTCGTTTTTAGCCGGATCATCCTTCACTACATAATTTTTCCACAGATCCTTTACAATTGCTGCCGTTGCGAGAATCAAAAGCGAATCCGCAGTAGACATAACCGCTGCCATTGGTGCCGCTAAAAATATAGCCGCAATACCGGATGGCATGATCTTTTGCACAATATACGGAATGAAGTAATCCGAAGTCGGCAGATTATCGGTATCTACCAAAGCACCAGCCCATGCACCGGCCAAATGCATACCGATAATAACAAAGCCACACGTTAATACACCAATCCACATAGCCTTATGCATACTCTTCGTATCCTTAAATCCCATCGCACGCACCGCAGTCTGTGGAAGTCCTAATGTTCCAAAACCTACTAATATCCAATAACTAAGCAGACCACCCGGCGTGTACTTAGAAAAAATATCATTGTATATATCCGGCAGATTAGCTGCAAGACCTGCATCAATCGATGCCAGTCCCCCTCCTGCTTTCAATACAAACAGTATAAACAGAAATGTTCCCACACACATGACAATTCCCTGAATCGTATCCGTGATCACAACTGCACTAAATCCACCGACAGCCGTGTACAGAATAACAACCGTTCCAAAGATCAAAAGAGATGTCACATGATCCATTCCGGTAATCGAAGCAATCAGAGTTGCTCCACCCGTAAACTGACTGATCATCTGTGCAATAAAGAATGCGATCAACCCAAGACTTGTAATGATTACCAGTGCATCACTCTTATATCGTGCCTTAAAATAACCGACTACGGTAAATGCACCTGTTCTACGGGAAACAAGTGCCAGCTTATTCCCCAACACGCCAAGCACAAGGAATGTAACCGGAACCTGTATTGCTGCAATCCACACCTGTGCATAGCCATAAGTAAGTCCCGCTGCCCCTGGTCCGGAGATAAAAGAACTTGCAGACGTATAAGTAGCCATGATCGTCATAGCAAGAACGATACCGTTCATATTTCTTCCGCCAATGAAATACTTCTCTTCCGAAGAACCTTTCAATTGTTTTTCTTCCTTTTTGCTATACACAAAGCTCAAAATCACATTAAAAAGCAAATATCCAAGAAAAACGGATAAAATGATAATCTGATCCTTATTCATCTTCGTCCTCCTCATCATAAGAAAAATCTATAAATACAAACCGGAGGAGTACAAAGACTCCAATTATTGCAAGAATGACCGTACCAAATACCGAAACCACAAACCATGCCGGCATATGGAATATCACCCATCCCGTAGAATTTAATAAAAATGCAGTAAGCACATGCCACAAAAAACAGATCAATACAACCAGCAATGTTGCTTTGATCTCTTTCAGGCATTGCTTATGTTTCTCTTCTTTCGTCAGTTTCATCCCTGTCATATCTCCTCTCCATACATTGATCAATTGTCTAACTTTATAAGTATACTACAAAAACACGGGAAAGGAATAGCCTTTTTATTCTTATCTACGCATTTCTAATTTACAGATGACTCCCGCAACCAGAATGAGAGGAAGCCCTCCAATCACGCCAATCATCAACGGCCCCAATAACAGTTTGTCTGCATACGCAGGATTCATGAAAAGAGTCGGCACTCCTGCAAACGCTTTGATCGCCCCATGACAAAGTGCCGGCACCCAGATACAATCCGTCTTTTCATAAAGAAAATCAAATAGAATTCCCATTGCACTTGTTATGACACAAAACAGCAACGGGCCGGTTATCGGAGCACCCCAATATGATGTTCCATATTCATATCCTGCCAAAAACATAATAGGCCAATGCCACACGCCCCAGATGAGACCGCCAACCAGTCGTCCCTTGGTAGTTCCCAGGTGTTCCTTTAAGATTGGATACATTGTAGCGAAATACCCTTACTTGCCAACTGAGATAATCCCTCTGTCCCTAACACACTACTGACATACGAAAAAGAAGTATCCCTTGCATCCGGGGAAATCAAAAAATACAATGCTGCACCTATAAGTATTTTGTTAGTTTTTTCATATATTCTTTCAGCGTTGTTTTCTCCTATTATTTTTTCCATTCACTTGTCATGTAATAATTTTGTACAGTTATTAAATCTTATGGAATGCCAATTATATTTTAGATATTCTTTTCTCCACACATAAATCTATATATTAACTTTCTTTTTTACTTTACCCAAAAATCATTCATATTGGCAGCCACATTGGAATTACTTACCGAATTGCCGGAAATAAGCTCTGCAACCGTTACTTCAATCCATCTTTTACGGATTCGTTCTATTCATGAGTATCTACCTTATTCTCTAGTCCAAATTAATGTTGATTTTTCGATCAACTGCGGGATCATTTCTTCTTGATTCATATTTATTAAATCAATTGGCTTATAGTTTTTGGTATAGATAATGGGAAGTTTATTAATTGCATCCTCAGACAAATAATAAATCTTATCAATGCATTGATTAGATTGATGTCCATCATCAACTACACCATTCTGATTCATATTCATAATTGTCGTAGTACCTTTTAATCTTGTATTACGACTAACCATATTGGAACATAAAAAAACAAATTCAATATTCTCACCATTATATTCCATATCTACACCAAATAACTGGCTATAATTCTCGTCCGTCCGAATCTCATTATCTCTACATACGATACCGCTATCCCTGTAAGCAATATATGACAGATGCTGATTAGCAAAAACAATGCTGATTATTAACACAGCTACTACTATAATAAGACTTATACCAATTGCAATAATATTTCTACGAGTAATACCATACTTTATTCGTTTTAACGCACCCACACTATTCTCTTGTACGCTGTTGTCACTCTCCAGTTCTTCACAGATATCTTGTATTTCTTCCAAGTACTTCTTACATTCTTCACACTGTGCAAGATGTTCTTCAACCATCCTCTTTGTTACTTCCCCTAATGTACCATCCACATAATCTGCTAGCAGATCCTTAATTACATCACAACTTATATTCATTTCCCAACGCCTCCCTAATTATATTTCTGGATCGATGATAAGTTACTCTAGCCCAAGTATCTGTTCTATCAAATATTTCTCCGATTTCTTTAAAAGACAATTCTCCATATACCCTTAACAGAAAAACTTCTTTATATGGTTCTTTCATCTTATGAAGTACCTTATGTATTTTGAAAGAAAATTCTTTTTTACTAAGTTTTTCCTCTATGCTGTCACCTTCATTTTTCGGTTCTGTTTGATAATCCTCAAGGCTTTCTAATCGCGAATGCTTGTTTAAATAATTCAAGTAAGCATTTTTAGCAATTTGACATAACCATGTATGAACAGCACACTCACCGCGAAATTTTTTTAAATTCTTCATTGCGCGGAAGAATGTTTCCTGCGTAATTTCTTCCGCAACTGCTGGATCTTTAGCCATTGAAAGAACATAGTAATACACCTTTGAAAAATAATCCTGATATATTCTTTCCAGATCCATGCTTTATCACCTCCTGTTATTTAGACAATCCATTTAGGAAAATGTTACAACTTTTTTCCTATTTATTTTTTCCATTTTTCTTCAACGAAATAACGGCAGTCAGGTCAACGACTGCCGTAAACTCTATCATGTTCACTTCGAATTTAATTTACACTAAATCATATCCTCCAGATTCAGACACATCTGTCTGTCGATCCAGCTTTTCTGTACTGCTTCGTGTATAACATCTCCCGGCATACTTCCGTCTAACAGAAACGGAGAATCCGGATCATGCTTTCTTCTATTCTGATTCACCAATGCTGCATCTGTATTCGCATAACAATACTTACACAAATGACCACAAGTATCATACGCACCGATATCTACACCTAACAGGCAGGCGCACGCACCATCCCTTTGATTTGTCTTTCTCTTAGGAACTTCCAATCTGCTATGAAGTGCCTTCTCATATGTAGCCACTGTCATACACCCGGAACAATCCGCTCCATATACGGCAAGATCATTTCCTTCCGCACACGGTTTGATCGTCATACCATATTGGGCAGCAATCTCTATCAAAGCCTTTCCAATGGTAATACGATCTTTTTTCTGTACCGCCTTTGTCTCCGGAAAATTCCGTTGCACCTTTTTATAAATATCAATAAAACTGATAACACACGTTCTTGTATAGCCGCTAAGTGTAGCTGCCATTTTCTCAAATTCAGATATATGCCATTCTACCGTATGCTTTGAATCTACGATAATAGGATCATATCTCCACCCTACACTATCCACGCCCACAGTCTGTGACAATTGCTGAAAACTTCTCATTACAGCTTCTTTGTCCGGAACATTTGGTTCAATATCTCTTCCATACGGCGTGATCGTCACAAACCAGTATTGACCATAATTCTTTAATTCATCTAGATATGGCAGCATGGGCGCCGGATTCTTGGTACAAAATGCGATCAGATCTACAACCTCCAGTGAAAGACTGTATCTTGTCACCTGATTAGGATTATACGGATTCCTCACATATACAAAGCCTTCTCTTATTCGATTCAATAGCCATTTTGAATAAAATGCCGGTATATCCGTTCTCATTCCTGTCTGAATAATCATTCTGCACCTCTTTTGATTAAAGTACTCCTTTGTTCACCATTTTCGTTATCATAAAACAGCATCTATTTTCTTGTCAAATTTTTCATTACCCAGGCAAAGGCTCTTGCCATCCGTATATCCGGCTCTTTAAAATGTCCCCCCTGATTCCACTCTAATGTGCATTGTATTCCTTCTTCATCTAACCATGCATATGCCTGTCGTATACAATTACCAACCTGTGCCATAACGGCATTTCTGGTCTTTTCCTCTTTATCTCCCAGACTCAGGTAGATACAATCACTTTGTACCTTCTGTCGTTTCATGTATTCCAAAAATCCCGGAAACCAGATAGATGGCGATGCTGCCGCAATACCATCAAACCGATTTGTCTGCATTGCTGTCCACAGGGCAAATAATCCTGCCATGGAATATCCACCGATACAGTAATATTTACTGGTATCCGTACATAATTTCAAGACTTCATCTAATGTACTTTTTGCACCATTACCAAATTCTTCTGTTCCAAATACCGCTTCGGCATTCCAAGGGGATAAATCCTGATTCCAATTATTCACTTTCACTGCTATGAATCGGAAATCCATATCGATTAATCTTCGGATTTCCATAATTTCCTGTTCGATTCCCGGAAGATTATGTTCTCCCACCATCTCAATCAGGACAACGGATGCCTGCTCATTTCCATATTCATATATATCCATTCTTCTTTCCCTTCCCCGATCGGATTTTATCTGTTTTCTTCCATCCATTTCACTGCATAATCAACAAGTTGCCTCTGGTTCATTAATTTGACAGTTGCATTTCCGATTCTCTTCCAACAAACACAATAATGCCTCTATCAATATCAAATCATGATTTAGTAAATCTTGATTTGGTATCATTATATCCAATATTATCAAAAAAACAAGATATGTTGGCATACTTCAAATTCACTTCGTTTGAAGTATATTGGCAAATCAAGTATATGAGCTACTGATACCCAGCAATCTATGTTTGGATACAATGACATCAATTCCGATTCGGATAATAATCGCACAAACAGGGATTCGTTGGAACACTGAACGTGATACAATTTAACCATATCCCCTAGGGGTGTTCAAAAGGGGTTCATTTGAACACCCCCTTGAGAAATGGCACTTGCAGGCATAAAAGAAGGAAGGCAGTCTCGTTATAAGACCACCTGCCTGTTGATTATTCTTCTCCCTTTTCGGAAAAGTGTTCCCGCTGTTCATTTCCCCAATTTTAGTGTATATTCATACATTTCTTAATTTTTCGAGCAATTTGGGCAACTGTATCTTGGATTTTGCCTACTGAACATTGAGAAAATTTAGGCTGAGAATTGAAAAAAGGCTATCCCTTTATTGAGACAGCCTTTTGAATTTAATTTGACTTATCTATCGTTTATTCTCTCATTCAGATTCTTCTCTGTATTCAAAGACGAAC
>ENA-UAEG01000173-UAEG01000173.1-human-gut-metagenome-genome-assembly--contig:-NODE-173-length-25746-cov-5.872757_pt1 | contig 25746 bp, 19 predicted proteins | sample MGYA00244280_ERZ654275 | MGnify/ENA primary metagenome ERZ654275 (study PRJEB26926, sample SAMN06165092) | human gut metagenome | biome: ENVO:00009003; feature: ENVO:2100002; material: ENVO:00002003...
GCTCGTGCAGTGCCTGGGCAATGGGCAGCGCAATGGCGCAGCCCACGCCGCCGCCGACGACGCAGACGTTTTTCAGACCCTCGATCTCGGTGGCCTTGCCCAAGGGGCCGACAAAATCGTGCACAGCTTCGCCCTCTTTGAGGGAGTTGAGCTGCATGGTACCTGCGCCGACAACCTGGAAAATGATGGAAACGGTGCCAGCTTCGCGGTCAAAGCCTGCGATGGTCAGGGGGATGCGCTCGGAGTCCTCCTTTGCGCGGACAATGATGAACTGGCCGGCCTTCGCCTTCTTGGCAATGAGCGGCGCATGGATCCAGAGTTCGGTCACGGTGGGGTTCAGCTCCCGCCGTTTGATGATAGTAAACAAAGCGATCTCTCCTTCTCTTTGTTTTTATATTTATACATTTATATTGTAGCGTATTTCCGCGAAAATGTAAAGATGAAATATCTGTTAGAATGAGAAGAGAAAAAAGCAGGAATGTGCAGGTGGGGAAAGGGGGCTTTCCGCTGTAAAAACCAAAAAAAACGAGACGGCCACTGCCCCGTCTCGTTTTTTTTAAAAAGAAGGAGAAAAACAGAACGTCTCGCCGGCGCCTGAATGCGAACGGAACCACCCCTCTACAAGTGATACCCTCCCTACGGATTCGGCAGGGCGCTCTGGTATTCTTCCTCTTCACTTTTCGCTCGGAAGCTCTCGCTTTCGATGCTCTTATAGTACACCTTTTTTGTCGAATTTGCAAGATGCGTACTTGTACAATGTGCTGCAAAGCACTGTAGTTGTTTTGTGCATATTGCACAATCGTTCATAGAAATGTCATAGAAAAAGCGCTTGCGGCATCGTAAACCGCAAGCGCAAGAAAGTTTCTTTAATTTGTTTCTGAATATGGATTATTCGACCGGGACGATCCAGCCCTTGGTGTCAGGCAGCTTGCCCCACTGGATGCCGGTCAGGGTGTCGTACAGTTTCTGGGTCAGTTCGCCGATCTTGCCGCCGCTGATGTGGGCAACCTTGCCCTCCCAGTCCAGCTCCTTGACAGGGGAAACGACCGCGGCCGTGCCGGTGCCAAAGACCTCCTCCAGCTTGCCCTCGTCGGCAGCCTTCATGATGTCGGCGATGGCGACGCGCTCCTCATGGACTTTGTAGCCCCAGTCTTTCAGCAGCTCGATGATGGAGCGGCGGGTGACGCCGGGCAGAACGGTACCCACGCAGGGAGCGGTGTAAATCTCGCCGTCGATCTTGAACATGATGTTCATGGAGCCGACTTCCTCGACGTACTTCTTCTCGACACCGTCCAGCCACAGGACCTGGGAGAAGCCGCGCTCCTCAGCCAGCTCACCAGCCTTAATGGAAGCAGCGTAGTTGCCGCCGCACTTGGTAAAGCCGGTCAGGCCCGGGGCGGCGCGGATGTACTCATCCTCGACATAGATGCGGACAGGGTCCAGACCCTCGGCATAGTACGCACCGGAAGGTGCGCAGATGATGGCGAAGCGGTAATGCTTGGCGGCGTGGACGCCCAGGCCCACATCGGTAGCGATGCAGAAGGGGCGGATGTAAAGGGATGCACCGTCAGAATGGGGCACCCAGTCGCGGTCAACATCGACCAGTGCCTTGACAGCCTGGACGAAATCCTCCGGCGGGATGGGGGGCATGCCCAGACGGTCCGCAGAATCATTGAAACGGTTCGCGTTGCACTCGGGGCGGAACAGCTGGATCTTGCCCTCGGCGGTACGGTAGGCCTTCATGCCTTCAAAAATTTCCTGGGCATAGTGGAACACGGTGGTAGCCGGGTCCATCTCCCACGGGCCATAGGGGACGATGCGGGCGTCATGCCAGCCTTCGCCTGCGGTATAGTCCATCAGGAACATATGGTCGCTGAACTTTTTGCCAAAGCCGAGCTTGGACTCGTCCTGCGGTTTTTCTTTCGGATGGGTTGTTTTGGTGATTTTGATATCCAACATTTTTCGCACTCTCCCTTTATATTCAAGCGCACCGCCGCACAGCAGTGCGGGTGATGATTAAGCCTATTATAGCGCTGTAAAGCGGCAAGTGCAACCCCCTTATTTACATTTTGTGAATTTTATGTTGCGGAAAATGCAAGGACAGTTTTCCCCGGCTTTCCACCGTTTTCCACAGTGTGACGGTTGAAACTGTGGAAAGTAAACGGTTGATTATCGTGGATTTTTCAGGTTTTCCGCTTTTTAACGGCTGCGAGTGGAGTGATTTTCCACAGTTTCCACGTAGTTTTCAACATTTCCACGGTGGATAACCCCTATACGCGGTGGATAAGTTGTGGCAAATATACGGATTGTGAATAGGGTGTGAACAGCAAAAAAAGGCGGCCTCCCCCTTCCGGGAAAGCCGCCCGCTAAAAACTATACGCTATCTCAATCCCTGCGCCGCAGGGCGAACATGACCAGACTGAACACCAGCATAAACGCTGCCAGCCCGCCGACGATCAGCAAAATCATCTGGAAAATCTTCACGTCAAACTTCGTCTGGAAGGTCTCCCGCGCGGTGGAAATGGCGTCCGAACCCGACGACACCGTCGACTCGGCATTGTTCGCCAGGCTGTCCGCTGCGCTCAAAGCTGCCTGGGCTGCGTCGGTGTCGCCCAGGGCAGACAGCGCATCGGAGAGCGCCTGCCCGCCCATGGCAACCAGGCGGTCGTTCGTGTCGCTCTTGATCTTTTCGCCGTTGACCGCGCCGGACAGATACTCGGCAAACAGGTCGGTGATGCCGCGCACAGCGGGGGCATACTCGTCCTTGATGGCCCAGCCCTGCACCGACCACATATCGTTCATATAGAACAGCAGCTGCATACCGGAATCGTCCATCAGGGCGCGGTATACGGCGTCGGCAAAGTCACTGCTGGAGGTATCCACCGTGCCAAAACTCAGCGAGATAAACTCCCTAGCGCGGTCGTAATCGGTCAGGTTGGCGTAGTAGCTGCGCAGCGCGTCGGCCAGGTCAGTGTCCTTCGTCACCTTGGAGCCGACTACCACCGAGTCCATGTCGGCCCGCAGGTCCTGGTTGCCGAAATAACTCGTCGAGCCGTCGTCGTCAATATTAAAGGTGGCGCGCATGGCGCTGGCATAGCCCGCTGCGTCGCTGGCCTGGCCAGCGTAGGCCTTGGCCATTTCCTGGCAATCGCCGCCCCAGCTGCCGGTGATGGGGATGCCATTGTAGACAAGGTTCATCGAGGCCAGCAGGTGCCCGAAGTCAATCTTCTCGCCGTTGGGCAGCGTGACGGTGTTTACAGACTGTAAAGCCACCAGGTCAGGGTCATTGCTGCTGACATAGCTCTCAAACTCCGGGTCGCGGGTACCGGCGGTCAGCTGCCAGATGGTGGTATTGTAGCTGCCGGTGCGGGTGTAGGCCAGCGTCAGCTCAATGGGGTCGGGCGTGTCGCTCTGGGATGCTGAAAAATCCCTTGCCAGCGCCTGCAGGCGGGAAAGGCGGTCGATGGTGGTATCGTAGTCGTCGGCGTGGACGGTCAGCGCCCCCGCACAAAATACCCCCAGCAGCAAAAACAGCATAGCCAACAGGCGGGGCATACGGTTCGTGATAGAATGCGTAGTCAAGCACCTCCGGTAGTACACGGCAAAGCCGGGGCACACCGCACTTGCATCTGCGCCCCAGCAGGAAAATTTTGTTTTAACCAATTTGTAATCTTTAGTATACCACAGGGGGCGGTGGTTTGTCACCACTTTTTTTGTGAAAGCTGTGTGCACAAAAATCGCCCCCATCCGATTGCGGCTTCGGATGGGGGCTTGGGGTATCGGTTTGTGTGAGGAGGAATCATGTTCCAGGATCATCGGTTGCGGCTCCGTGACCCTGTGCTTATAAGATACAGGATAACTGCTAAAAAACTATGATATGGGTATGAACAATTTGTAAATTGTCGACCGCTTAAATCACGTTGTATTCCTTCAGCAGTTTCTCCACCTCGGTGCCTTCGATCTTCTTCAGCGCTTCCTTCATGGCGATCTTGCCGACCAGCGGCATCTCCATGTCGGTGATCTTGCGGCCGTCGCGCAGCTTGACCGTCGCGTCCAGCAGGCAGCGGATGTCATAGACGCTGCCCCAGACTTCGGGCACGCCGCGGTCTACATCCAGCAGGGTGTAGACAGCCTCCATGCCGGTGCGGATGGAGTACTCGGTCGTGAAGATCGTGTCGCGGGCGGTCTCGGCAAACTGGCCGAGGAACGCAAAGTTCACAGCGCCCTCAGGTACGATGTCGGGGCGGTCGCCGGCAGCGCGCGGCATAAAGAACGCATCAATATACGGCATCATGCAGGGCACGGTGTTGGCGCTGTTGGTCGCCATATCCTCGATCTGGTCCTCGGGCACACCGATGTGGTAGAGCCATTCCATGCAGATCTCCTTGCCGGTGCAGTCGCGCATCGGCTTCTTGATATAGTCGCCCGGCTTGTCGGTGAACAGGCCGTAGACCCAGACGCAGAGCTGATCCTTGGGCTGGTCGCGGAACTGCTGCTGGCGGTTCAGCGTCCAGCTGAGCAGCCAGTTGGAATCGGTGACCGTGACGATGCCGCCGGTGACGACCTTGCCGCTGAACGGATCGCGCTTGCAAATCTTCTTGATATAGGGCACGATGCGCTGATCCAGCGTCGTGATGGTGGCGCTCATCCAGTTGGACAGCTCGGGGTCATAGCAGAACTTGTCGGGATGGCCGAAGCTCGGGTCCTGCGCGGCGATCTTGCGCCACAGGTCCCAGCCGCCGCCCTCCTTCAGTTCGGGCTTGAACTCGGCGGGGGTATCCTGGCTGCCGAGGGTCGAGTTCTCGACACAGCCGCCGTTCGTGATAAAGACGAGGTCGTTCTCGGTCAGGTCGATGGACTCTTCCTGCCCATCGTGGAGGATGTCAATGCGGGTGGCCTGCTTTTTGCCGCCGGCGCAGTCGAAGGCGATGTTCGTGACCTTGGTGTCGTAGTGGAACTGAACGCCGAAGCCCTCCAGGTACTTGACCATGGGCAGAATCATCGACTCATACTGGTTGTAGCGGGTGAAGCGCAGCGCCGTAAAGTCGGGCAGACCGCCGATGTGGTGGATGTAGCGCTGCAGATAGCGCTTCATCTCCAGCGCGCTGTGCCAGTTCTCAAAGGCGAACATCGTGCGCCAGTACATCCAGAAGTTGGAGTTCAGGACCTCATCGTCAAAGAAGTCGGTGATCTTCTTGTCGTACAGCTTCTCATCGGGGGACATGAACAGGTTCATGATCTCCATGGCGGCCTTGTCGGACAGACCGAACTTGCCGTCGGTGTGGGCGTCCTCACCGCGGTTGCGGGTGGCGCGGCAGAGGCTGTAGTTGGGGTCAGCCTTGTTCAGCCAGTAGTACTCATCCAGAACGGTGTGGTTCTCGTCCTCGATGGAGGGGATGGAGCGGAACAGGTCCCACATGCACTCAAAGTGGTTGTCCATCTCACGGCCGCCGCGCATGACATAGCCGATGTCCTGATATTTGTAGCCATCGCAGGCACCGCCGGGAATGGGGTCCTTCTCCAGAATATGGACATGCTCGCCCTTCATCTGGGCATCGCGCACCAGGTAGCAGGCGGCAGACAGTGCTGCCAGACCGGAGCCGACCAGATACGCGGACTTGCCGTCCACGCCGTCCGGCTTTTTGGGCGTTGCAAAGGCTTCATAGTTACCGCTGGAATAATACATAAGAGTACCTCCTGTGATGATAAGGCCGCGTGCTTGTTGGGGAGCGGCCTGTGATTTACTTGGTATGTCTGTAGTATACCCGGCGGGTGTAACGGTTACAATCAGCAAAAAATCCCCTTTGATAAGAATTTTATCAAAGGGGAGGGATTGTATAGATTTTGAAAAAAATGTTAAAACGCGGCTTTGTAGGGGGCGGCGTCCTCGACGCCCCGCGGAGGGGTCAACGCTTGGCGGCGCACAACGAGCGCCGCCAGTTCGCTTCGCGAACCCGCTCGTGCGGTTGTTTGCCCCGCAGGGGCAAACATTGCTCGCTCCCCAGTTTCGCTTCGCTCAACCGTGGCCCCGCGCTCGCAACCCCGCAACCCTTCCCTGCAAATCCATTGAAAAATGGGGATGCGGCCATAAACTTGCGGGCCGGGCATACCCGGCCCCTACAAGGCGGCGCGTTTGAGGTGGCAATGAAAACTATTTATCGATTCTGCACGTTTCCAGGCTCTTGGTGATATCCCCGTGGATCAGCACAGATACCCGCTCCACCAGGGCGGCGGGGTCGTCCTTCATGCCGGTGCGGACCCATTCCAGCGTCAGGCCGACGAAGGCGTACTTGTAAAAGTTCGCAATGAACTCCTTGTCCTCGGGGCGCACGGTCATCCCGGCGGCTTTTTCCTCGACGACGCCGAACATTAAATCGTAGGTCAGGCGGTAGAGGTAGTTTTCGATGTGCTCGCGGCTGATGGAGTGGTAGACTTTCGTAACGAACACTTTGTCCTTCTGCACGGCCTGCAAGATCTGCAAAAAGCCCTGCTGCCAGGTGTCGTAGGTTTTCTGCCCGGCCAGCGCACGGGTGGCGCTCTCGATGCAGGCCCACTCGACCAGGTCGTAGATATCCTTAAAATGGTAGTAGAAGGTCATGCGGTTGACGCCGCAGTGCTCGGTCAGGTCGGTGACGGTGATCTTGTCCAGCGGCTTCTCGGCCAGCAGGTCTTTCAGCGACGCGACGAGCGCACGTTTGGTCATTTGGGACATGGGAGTCTCCTTTTATATAATGCGGTACGGCGGACGCGGGGCGGCGGGGACGCCGCCCCTACAAATTTATATTCCCAGTATACAAAAACTTTATGAATTTTTAAACCCCGTTTGCGGTGGGGACGGGAATGTGGTATAACGGTACTATATTATATAAGGATGTGACTTCCATGCCTGAAATGTTAGATATAGTCGATGAAAACGGCATCCCCACCGGCCGCAGCGTGCCGCGCACCGTTGCCCATGCCGAGGGGCTGCGCCACCGCACCAGCCATGTGTGGATCGTGCGGCGCAAAGCGGGCCGCGTGCAGGTGCTTTTACAGATGCGCTGTGCGGCCAAGGATTCCTACCCAGGGTGCTACGATATCTCCTCGGCCGGGCATATCCCGGCGGGGGATGAGTTTGTCGGCTCGGCCCTGCGGGAACTGCGGGAGGAACTGGGCGTTGATGCCCGCGCTGAAGATTTGCACGAGTGCGGCCTGCGGCGGTTCCGTTTTGAGGCGGAGTTCCACGGCAAGCCGTTTAAGGACAACCAGGTCAGCAAGGTGTTCTGTTTGTGGCTGGATAAAGAGGCCGAGGATTTCAACGTGCAGAAGTCGGAGATCGACTATGTGAAGTGGTTCGATTTGGACGAGGCCATCCGCGCCGTGGACGAGGGGACGATACCGAACTGCATCTTTCCGGAGGAGCTGGGGATGGTGAAAGCGTTTGTCCAAAAGGCTTCTCCCCTGGGAGAAGCTGGCCGCGAAGCGGACTGATGAGGGGCGGCCTTGCCTGGCTGCGTCTTTGCGGGACGGTTGACCGAACGCGCCCCGCATCCGGCCTGCGGGCCACCTTCAGTCTACGCGCTAAGAGCCGCCTACGGCGGTTGCGCTCCGACACGTGCCTGCGGGCGCAGCCCCGCAGGGGAAGGCAGGGGGACTTTTCCGTTGGCACCATCCGTGTTGCAAAATGCGCAATTTTGTGTTGCTTACCAGGGAAAACCATGCTATAATACCCCTAGCGGCGCTGTGCATACATACACGCCTGTATATTTTTGCAAGCATCCCCTGTATAAATGTATAACTATTCGGCAACCTGCCTAAAACAAAGCTAAAAATAGAAAATCCTTTGGCGGGTTTGCCCCTTGCAAAATGTATAAAAGAGTGTATAATATACAGCAACGAATGAATAAATATTCAAGGCACACAGCAAGCAACAGCACCCTGCGGGTCTTGACAAACACGGAGAGGGGAATTTCATCATGAAAAAGGATAAGAAAGATATTAAAAAGGTAGTTCTGGCATACTCCGGCGGTCTGGACACCTCCATCATCATTCCCTGGTTGAAGGAAAACTACAACAACTGCGAAGTCGTCGCTGTCTCCGGTGACGTCGGCCAGGGCACCGAGCTGGACGGCCTGGAAGAGAAGGCCATCAAGACCGGCGCTTCCAAGCTGTACGTCCTGGATCTCAAGAAGGACTACGTCGAAAACTACATCTGGCCCTGCCTGAAGGCTGATGCCAAGTATGAGGATTACCTGCTGGGCACCTCCCATGCGCGTCCCTGCATCGCCGCCGCCCTGGCCGAGATCGCCAAGAAGGAGAACGCCGACGCCATCTGCCACGGCTGCACCGGCAAGGGCAACGACCAGGTCCGTTTTGAGCTGACCCTCAAGGCCCTGGCCCCCGATATGGCCATCATCGCCCCTTGGCGTGAGTGGAGCATCAAGAGCCGTGACGAGGAGATCGACTACGCCGAGGCCCATAACATTCCCCTGAAAATCAACCGTGAGACGAACTATTCCAAGGATAAGAACCTGTGGCACCTGAGCCATGAGGGCCTTGACCTTGAAAAGCCGTCCCTGGAGCCGCAGTACAATAAGCCCGGCTTCCTGGAGCTGGGCGTTTCCCCCGAGCAGGCCCCCGATAAGCCGACCTACGTCAAGATCCACTTCGAGAAGGGCATCCCCACCGCCGTGGACGGCAAGGAGATGGAGAGCGTTGAGTTGGTCGAGTACCTGAACAAGCTGGGCGGCGCGAACGGCATCGGCCTGCTGGATATTGTTGAGAACCGTCTGGTCGGCATGAAGAGCCGCGGCGTCTACGAGACCCCCGGCGGTGCCATCCTGTACAAGGCCCATGATGTCCTCGAGACCATCACCCTGGATAAGGAGTCCATGCACTTCAAGGCGCAGCTGGCCCAGAAGATGGGCGAGTTGGTCTACAACGGCCAGTGGTTCACCCCGCTGCGCGAGGCTATCAGCGCCTTCACCGACGACCTGCAGAAGACCGTCACCGGCGATGTGACCCTGAAGCTGTACAAGGGCAACATGATCAACGCCGGCGTCACCAGCCCGTACACCCTGTACGATGAGCAGACGGCCTCCTTCGGCGAGGATGAGGACTACAATCAGGCAGACGCCAACGGCTTTATCAACCTGTTCGGCCTGCCCATCGCCGAGCGCGCCAAGCTGGCCAAGAACTGGCCCACCGAGGAATAAAAGTAAGTAAACAAACGCCTAATATGCAACCGCCAAGGGGCGTAGACACCCTTTGGCGGTTTTGGCGTTACTAAAAAAGATAAAAGATAATAAAAGATGTGGAGTTTTGGCCTGAGGCCAAAACAAAAAAACGTAGGGGCGGATTCCATATCCGCCCGTCAACAGGCAGACGACCTGCGGGCGCATATAGAATGCGCCCCTACGGAGGCAGAGACTTTTTGAGCGGTGCGTCGGCACCGCGAACCACCAATTTTATTATCTATTATCTTTTATCTATTATCTAAAAAATGGAGGTTCTACTTATGCCCCAACTTTGGCAGGGCCGGGCCAGCAAGGCCGTTGACAGCCGCGTAAACGATTTTAACTCTTCCATCCGCTTTGACGCGCGGATGATCGAGCAGGATATTCAGGGCAGCCTTGTCCACTCGGCTATGCTGGGCAGACAGGGTATCATCTCCCAACAGGATGTGGACGATATCCACAAAGGTCTGCACTCTATTTTGGAGGATCTGCACAGCGGCGCACTGGAGATCGACCCCAACGCCGAGGATGTGCATACCTTCGTCGAGCAGACGCTGACCGCCCGCGTCGGCGATGCGGGTAAGCGGCTGCACACCGGCCGCAGCCGCAACGACCAGGTGGCGCTGGATATCCGGCTGAACCTGCGTGCCGCCAGCGAGCATATCCAGGGCCAGATCAAAGAGCTTATCAACGTGCTTTGTGACCAGGCCGAGAAGGGTGCAGGCTACGTTATGCCCGGCTACACCCATTTGCAGCGCGCCCAGCCTGTGACCTTCGGCCACCAGCTGATGGCCTACGCTTGGATGCTGCTGCGCGATCTGGGCCGTTTGCAGGACGCCACCAAGCGCATGGACGCCGAGTGCCCCCTGGGCAGCGGCGCACTGGCGGGCACGACCTACCCGCTGGACCGCTTCTACACGGCGGAGCAGCTGGGCTTTGCAGCCCCCTGCGGCAACTCCATCGACGGCGTGTCCGACCGCGATTTCTGCATTGAGCTGTGCAGCGCCATGGCCACCTGCATGATGCACCTCTCCCGCCTGAGCGAGGAGATCATCCTGTGGTGCAGCTGGGAGTTCAAGTTCATTGAGCTAGACGATGCGTTTACGACCGGCTCGTCCATCATGCCGCAGAAGAAAAACCCCGATGTAACGGAACTGATCCGCGGCAAGACGGGGCGCGTCTACGGCGATCTGAACACGCTGCTGGTCATGATGAAGGGCATCCCCCTGGCCTATGACAAGGATATGCAGGAGGACAAAGAGGCAATTTTTGATGCGGTGGATACGCTGGAGCTTTGCCTGCGCACCGTCACGCCGATGCTGGCTACCATGACCCCGCTGCCCGCCAATATGCGCCGCGCCGCCGCCAAGGGCTTTATCAACGCCACCGACTGCGCCGACTACCTGACCAAGAAGGGTATGCCCTTCCGCGATGCCTATAAGTGTACCGGTACGATGGTGGCCGCCTGCATCCGCGAGGGCAAGACGCTGGAGGAGCTGACGCTGGACGAGTTCAAGCAGTACAGCGACCTGTTTGAGGATGACGTGTATACCGCCATCGACCTGACCACCTGCTGCGAGGGCCGTACCAGCTACGGCGGCCCGACCAAGGCGAGCGTGCTGCGGCAGGTGAGCGATGTGAAGGGGAAGCTGGCATAAGATAAAAGATAATAGATAAAAGATAATAAAAAATGTGGAGTTTTGACCAAGGCCAAAACAAAAAACATACCGTAGGGGCGGATTCCATATCCGCCCGCGGCACCTGCCGTAAGCTGCACGGGCGCATATAGAATGCGCCCCTACGGAGGCAGAAAATTTTGAGCGGTGCGCAGCGCCGCGAACCACCAATTTTATTATCTAGTATCTTTTATCTATTATCTAATAATCAGGGGTGTAACAATGGGAAAGTACAAAATCTTCGTGGATGGTTCCTCCGGTACCACCGGCCTGCGCATTGCGGATCGGCTGGCGGAACGGGACGAATTTGAAATTCTGAAAATCTCCGCGGCAGACCGCAAGGACGTCCACGCCCGGGCAGCGGTCATCAATGAGAGCGACCTCTCGTTCCTCTGCCTGCCGGACGATGCGGCCCGCGAGGTCGTACCGTTGCTGCGCGAGGATGTGCGCATTCTCGATACCAGCACAGCGCACCGCACAGCCCCCGGCTGGCTCTACGGCCTGCCCGAGCTCCATGGCACCCGCGAGGCGCTGAAAACCGCCACCCGTGTGGCTGTGCCGGGCTGCCACGCCACCGGGTTTATCACGCCGGTGGCCCCGCTGGTGGAGTTGGGGATCCTCCCCAAGACCGCTCATCTGAGTGTGACGAGTTTGACCGGCTACTCCGGCGGCGGCAAAAAGATGATTGCTGAATACGAGGGCGAGCGCACGAACGAAGCGCTGAACGCCCCGCGTCCCTACGGCTTGGCGCTGCACCATAAGCACCTGCCCGAAATGGCGGCCATCACCGGGCTGGAAACGGCCCCCAACTTTGTGCCGGTCGTGGCGGATTACTATGCAGGCATGGAGACGATGATCCCGCTGGATCTGACGGCGCTGGGCGTTTCGGCCCTGCAGGCCGCCGCCGCGCTGGCCGAGTATTATGCCGGGCAGCCGATGATCAAAGTGCACCCCCTGTGCGAGGGCACGGACGGCGGCTTTTTGGCGGCCAACAAGCTGGCGGGCAAAGACACGCTGGAAATCTTCTGCCTGGCCAACCCGGCCGGGACCCAGATGCAGCTCATCAGCCTGTTTGACAACCTGGGCAAAGGCAGCTCGGGTGCGGCCGTGCAGTGCATGAACCTGATGCTGGGAATAGAGGAAACGAAAGGGCTGGCGCGATAAAGGCTCCCCCCCAAGGGGGAAGGCTTAGATGTAAAGAGAGAGGTACATATTATGAGCAACTTTAAATCCATCCCCGGCGGCATCTGTGCGCCGCTGGGATTTTCTGCGGCGGGCGTGCATTGCGGCATCCGCCATAACCATTCCAAGCTCGACCTGGCGCTTATCAAGGCGGATGTCCGCTGCGCGGGCGCAGGCTGCTACACTACCAACAAGGTTTACGGCGCTCCCATCACGGTGGATCGCGAGCATCTGAAGGACGGCTATGCCCAGGCGATCGTCGTCAATAGCGGCAACGCCAACACCTGCGCCCCGGGCGGCGTGCAGCTGGCGAAAGACACCTGCGATATCGTCGCGAAAGAGCTGGGCATCAGCGCCGACGACGTGCTCCCCTCCTCCACGGGCGTTATCGGCCAGGCCATGAGCATTGAGCCGTTTGCCAAGGGCATCCCCGAAGCTGCCGCCAAGCTGGCCGCCAGCGAGGCAGGCAGCCACGCCGCCGCCACCGCCATCATGACTACTGATACCCACCCGAAAGAAATCGCTTTGGAGTTTGAGGTCGGCGGCAAGACCGTTCGCATCGGTGCCATCGCCAAGGGCAGCGGCATGATCCACCCGAACATGGCGACGATGCTGCTGTTCATGACCACCGACGCCAAGGTCGAGCCTGCCGCCCTGCAGAAGGCGCTGTCCACCGTCGTGCCCGCTACCTTTAACCAGATTTCCGTGGACGGCGATACCTCCACCAACGATACCGTGCTGCTGCTGGCCTCCGGCCTGTCCGGCGCGGAAATCGTTGACGGTACGCCCGACTATGATACGTTTGTTGCTGCGCTGACCGAGGCCGCCGAGCACCTGAGCCGCGAGCTGGCCGGGGATGGCGAGGGCGCGACCAAGCTGCTGGAATGCACCGTGACCGGCGCACCCGACCTGGCGACCGCCCGCGCGGTGTCCAAGAGCGTCATCCATTCCACTCTGTTCAAGGCCGCCATGTTCGGTGCAGATGCTAACTGGGGCCGCGTGCTCTGCGCCATTGGCTACACGCCAGGGGACTTCGATATCAGCAAGACGTCGGTGCGCCTCAAGAGCAAGGCCGGCGAGGTGTTCGTCTGCGAGAACGCCGCCTACCACCCGTACAGCGAGGATGAGGCCGCCGTGGTGCTGAAGGAGGATGAGATCGATATCCTCGTTGACCTTGGCAGCGGCGACGCCACCGCCAAGGCCTGGGGCTGCGATCTGACCTATGATTATGTGAAAATTAATGGGGATTACAGAACCTGATGAAAAAGGCTTCTCCCGCGGGACTGCGCCCGCAGGCGCGTGTTGGAGCGCAACCGCCGAAGGCGGCTCTTAGCGCGTAGACTGAAGCTGTCGGCGAAGCCGACTGATGAGGGGCGGGCTTTCGGCGGCAGACCGGTAGACGGATGCTGCGGCAGGTGTGCCCCTCATCCGGCCTCGCAAGCTCGGCCACCTTCCCCCTTGGGGGAAGGCTTTAGAGGTAGGGGATGGAGGAAACGATGAAGAATGAACAAATGGCCCTGCTGTTCAGCGAGGCTACACCTTATATCCAAAAATACCACGGCAAAACGCTGGTTATCAAGTACGGCGGCAATGCCATGGTCAACGATGAACTGAAACTGGCCGTCATGAACGACCTGGTCACGCTGACGCTGCTGGGTGTGCGGGTCGTGCTGGTACACGGCGGCGGGCCTGCCATCAACCAGATGCTCAAGCGCGTGGGGAAGGAATCCAAATTTGTGAACGGTCTGCGCTACACCGATGAAGAAACCATGGGCATTGTCCAGCAGGTGCTGGCCGGGCAGGTCAACAAAGACCTGGTCGCGCTGCTCAAAGGCCGCGGCGTCGGCCTGTGCGGCATGGACGGCCACATGATCATGTGCAAGCGCAAATCGGATGTGGATTTGGGCTATGTCGGCGAAATTGAAAAGGTCAACACGACGCTGATCGACCACCTGCTGGCCGACAGCTTCATCCCGGTCATTGCCACCGTCGGCATGGACGACAACGGCATCCCCTACAACATCAACGCAGACACGGCCGCGGCTGAAATTGCCATTGCCCTGCACGCAGAAAAACTCGTCAGCATGACGGATATCGTTGGTCTGCTCTACGATAAGGACGATGAATCCACGCTGATCCCTGAGGTCGAAGTCTCCGAAATCGAGGGCTACAAGGCCGCAGGCGTCATTGCGGGCGGTATGCTGCCCAAGATCGAGGGCATGGCCGACGCCATCTACCAGGGCGTCCACGAGGCCGTCATCATCGATGGCCGCGTGCCCCACTCGATTCTGCTGGAAATGTTCAGTGACAGAGGCGCAGGTACAATGTTCTATCGGCGGGGGAACCGCTGATTGAAAAGGCTTCCCCCTCGGGGGAAACTGTCGGCAAAGCCGACGGATGAGGGGCGGCCTGCCCGCTGCAATCTCTTTCCGGGCAGCAGCGGCACACGCGCCCCGCATCCGGCCTCGTAAACCCAGCCACCTTCCCCCGATGGGGGAAGACTCTTGCACATGATAAAGGGGGTACCCTAGATGAATACCGAAAAAGTGATTTCCCGGGACAACGACTATATTCTCCACACCTACGGCCGCAGCCAGGTCGTGCTGGCAGAGGGCAAGGGGATGACCGCCAGGGATGCCGACGGCAAGGAATATCTCGATTTTACGTCGGGTATCGGCGTCAACTCCCTGGGCTACTGCCACCCCGCCTGGGTCAAGGCCGTGGCAGACCAGGCCGCGACCTTGCAGCACACCTCCAACCTGTATTACACTGCCCCGGACGGCAAGCTGGCAAAAAAAATCTGCCGCCGCACCGGGCTGGATGCTGTATTCTTCGGCAACTCGGGTGCCGAAGCCAACGAGGGTGCCATCAAGTGCGCCCGCAAATACAGCGTAGACACGTATGGCGAGAGCCGCAGCAAGGTCATCACCCTTGTCAATTCCTTCCATGGCCGCACGCTGGCAACCCTGACCGCCACCGGCCAGGATGTGTTCCACCACGACTTTGGACCCTTCCCCGGCAACTTTGCCTATGTCCCGGCGGGTGATTTTGCCGCGCTGGAAAAGGCCGCCGATGCCTCTGCCTGCGCCGTCATGATGGAGCTGGTACAGGGCGAGGGCGGCGTTGTCGCCCTGGATGCCGACTATGTTGCCAAGGTCGCGGCGTTCTGCAAGGAAAAAGACATTCTGCTCATCGTCGATGAGGTGCAGACCGGCGTGGGCCGCACCGGCAAGTTCCTGGCCTGTGAGCATTTTGACCTGCACCCCGATATCGTCACCCTGGCCAAGGGTTTGGGCGGCGGCCTGCCCATCGGCGCGGTGGTCATGAACAAAAAGGTCGCCGAGCATATGAAGCCCGGCAGCCACGGTTCGACCTTCGGCGGCAACCCGGTCTGCTGCGCCGGTGCGCTGGCCGTGCTGGATACGATGGACGAGGAGTTCCTCGCCAATGTCAACGAGCGTGCGGCCCAGCTGCGCGCCGGGCTTGCCAAACTGCCCCATGTGCAGCAGGTCAGCGGCCTGGGCCTGATGGTGGGCATCGCCTTTGACGACGGCATCAAGGCCGCCGATGTCCGTGCCGCCTGCGAGAAGCAGGGCCTGCTGGTGCTGACCGCCAAGACTCGTTTGCGCCTGCTGCCGCCGCTGATTTTGACGGCGGAGGATGTGAACGCCGCGCTGGATACCCTGCGCACCGTGCTGGAGAAATGCGTATGAAACATCTGCTGAAATTGGGCGGCCTGACGCCCGAGGAGATCACCCACATCCTGGATGTGGCCGACGAATATAAGCGGCTGCACAGGGACGGCATCGACCCGAAGGACTTGCAGGGCAAGGCCGTGGCGCTGATTTTCGCCAAAAACTCCACCCGCACCCGCGCAAGCCTGGAAGTGGGCATCTACCAGATGGGCGGCCTGGGCACCTACCTGAGCGCCAATGATCTGCAGACTGCCCGCGGCGAGCCTGTGCAGGACACCGCCCGCGTGCTGGGGCGGTATTATGACGCCATCGTCTGCCGCACCTACAAGCAGACGACCCTGGACGCGCTGGCAAAATACAGCGGCATACCGGTGATTTCCGGCATGACTGACTACGCCCACCCCTTGCAGGTGCTGACGGACTTAATGACCGTGCGTGAGCGCAAGGGCACGCTGGCCGGGCTAAAGGCCGGGTTCATCGGCGACGGCTACAACATGGCGAACAGCGTGATTGTGGGCTGCCTTGCCATGGGTATGGCGGTCACGGTCGCCTGCCCGAAGCACTACCGCCCGGCAGCCGATGTGCTGATGCTGGCGCAGCGGTACGGCGATAAATTCACACTGACGAACGACCCCGACGAGGCCGCCCGCGATGCGGACGTGCTGTTTACCGATGTCTGGGTCAGCATGGGCATGGAGCGCGAGGCCGAGCAGCGCCGCCGGGATTTCACTGGCTTTACGCTGGATGCGGCCCGCATGGCGCTGGCCAAGCCGGACTGCATAGTGCAGCACCCGCTGCCCGCCCACCGCGGCGAGGAGATCGCCCCCGATGTGCTGGAAGGGCACATGGAGGAGATTTTTGACGAGGCCGAGAACCGGATTTACGTGGAAAAGGCCGTGCTGGCAGTTTTGCTGGCGGGGAAATAAAGTACAGGAAGCAGGGCAGAGTGCGGCCCTGCTTTTTTGTTGGGGCGAGAGGGGCTTTCGCCGCCTTCCCTTGACAGGCTGTGTTATACTGGATATATCACTGCCCAAGGAGTGCCGCTATGTCAAAACAAACGCTGCAACAAAAAATCCAACGTGCACTGGCCCGGTTCACGCCGCGGCGCATTGCCATTATCATGCTGGGCACGGCGATACTCTCCTTCGGCATCCACAACATCCACCAGCGCACCGCCATCACGGAGGGCGGCATCATCGGACTGGTGCTGCTCATCAACCATTGGCTCGGCGTTCCGGCGTCGGTGGCGTCGCCTCTATTGGATGCCATAAGTTACGCGCTGGCGTTTAAATTTTTGGGGTGGGATTTCCTGCTCTCGGCGGGTATCGCCAGCATCAGCCTGGCCGGGTTCTACCGCCTGTGGGAGTGTTTTCCCCCGATGCTGCCTGACCTGACGCCCTGGCCGCTGGCGGCGGCGCTGCTGGGCGGTGTGTTCGTCGGCGTGGGTGTCGGGCTGATCGTGCGGCAGGGCGGGTCCAGCGGCGGCGACGACGCGCTGGCCCTCGTCATCCACAAGCTGACCGGGTGGCGACTCTCCCGCGCGTACCTTTTTACCGATTTAACGGTGCTTTTTGCGTCGCTGTCCTACATTCCGTTCCGGCGCATCGCCTATTCGCTGGTCACGGTCACGGTGTCGTCGCTGCTCATCGACTACATCAAGGATTTCCGCACAAAAACAAATGTGTAAAAACCGCCGGAACGCTTGTACACACGGGAATTTTGCGGTATAATAATCTGTGTATTTTTGCAGACATCACCCATTGGAGGTTCACGATATGAAACTTACCCGCAAGCTCGCGGCGCTGGCTATGGCCGTGCTGCTGGCAGTCAGCCTGACGGCCTGCTCCCCCAAAGAGTGGGCACAGAATGTTGTCGTCAATCTGGTCCACAAGCTGGGCCTGGTCGAGGAATCCGACGAGGAGGACACCGACACCACCACGAAAGCCCCCGCAGGCGGCAGCGTGGAGTTCCCCGCCGAGATGGATACCGACTCCGCCCGTGTGGTGACTTACCCGGTGGATGATACGCTGTATGTCTCCTTCAACGGCATTGCCAACCGCTCCACTGAGTATTTCGTCGCGGGCGGCGACAGCATGACCGTGACCGGCTATGCGTCTACCGAGGCCAGCAGCGAGAACTATATGTACTTCAAGATCGCGTTCTGGGAGCTTTCCGACGATAAGACGATGACAAGCTATGTGCCGGACTCGACGATCTACTTCCGCGCCGACGAGGCTGACTACCAGTACACCATTACCGGCCTGACCGCAGGCAAGCAGTACAAAATCACCATCAGCTATGACAACGGCAACAAATACTACGTTACCGGCGGCCTGAAGGTGGAGGGCCTGGGCAGCACCGAGCTGAACACCTACGGCGACGAGGAAACCACCAACAGTTAAAAACAGGCAACAATGCCGCCCGCGCCGCAGATGGCCGGGCGGCATTTTTGATGATACATCGTAGGGGCCGGTGCTCGCCATCGGCCCGCAGGAAAGTACAACACAGAGGGAAAAGGGGAAACTTATGGACAAAAAACAGCTGCGCAACACCTTATTGCTGGTGTGCGGCGCATTCATCTGGGGCACAGCTTTCGTCGCGCAGAGCGTCGGCAGCGACTACATGGGGCCGTACACGTTTTTGACGGGCCGCAGCTGGCTGGCCTGCGCGTTCCTGCTGGGGCTGATGGCTGTGCTGCGCAAGATGGGCAGGACGAACACCGCCGCCGAGCCGGGGTTCTGGCAGAACAAAAAGGTGCTGGTCAAGGGCGGTATTTTCTGCGGTGCGGCGCTGTTTGCGGCGTCGGCGGCGCAGCAGATGGGCATTGGCACCACCAGCACGGCCAAGGCCGGGTTTATGACGGCGCTCTACGTGGTGCTGGTGCCGGTCACGAGCATCTTTTTTGGCAGCCGCCCCGGCGTCAAGCTGTGGGGCTGCGTGGTGGTCAGTGTGGTGGGGCTGTATCTGCTCTGCCTGGCAGGCCGTGATACCCTGAGCCTGACCGGCGGCGAGTGGCAGCTGCTGCTCTGCGCGGCGCTGTTCACGCTGCAAATCATGCTGGTCAACCATTTCAGCCCCCAGCTGGACGGCATCCAGCTGAGTTTTATGCAGTTCTTAGTGGTGGCGGTGCTGTCCACTGTGTTTATGTTTGCGTTTGAAACGCCGACCGTCGAGCAGTTCCGCGGCGCGGCGGTGTCCATTGCCTACTGCGGCATCATGTCCAGCGGCGTGGCCTACACGCTGCAGATCGTCGGCCAGAAGGAGCTGGATCCGACGATTGCCAGCCTTGCCATGTGCCTGGAGAGTGTGTTCAGCGCCCTGGCCGGTTGGCTGATTTTGGGCGAGACGCTGTCCGCCACCGAGTTGTGCGGCTGCGTTTTGATGTTTGGGGCCATTGTGGCGAGCCAGCTGCCGGAGAAAAAGCGCAGCTAAAAAGGCCCCCTTGTCAAAGGGGACTGTCCGAGCCTGCGAGGTCCGGGGCTTTGCAGCCTTCCCATCGTTACCCATTCCCTTCCCGCATAACGTCCCAAAGGAGGTCTCCTATGCAGGACCTGCGCATGATTTTTGGTTACGGTAAACCCTACCGCAAAGACCTGTTTGCGGCGGTGGGGCTTATCTTTGTTGAATGTATCTTTGAAATGGTCATCCCCGTGCTGATGTCTACCCTGGTGGACGACGGCGTGCCGGACCACAATATGGCCGTCATCTTCCGGCAGGGCGGGCTGATGATTCTCTGCGCGGTGCTGGCGCTCATTACCGGTCTGCTCTATGCCCGGTACGCCGCGCGGTTTGCCAATGGCTTTGCGTCGGAGCTGCGCCTGGCGGAGTATGCCGCCGTGCAGAAATTCGACTTCGCGAACCTTGACCGTTTCTCCAATGCGTCCCTCGTCACCCGCATGACCACCGACGTTACCGTCATGCTCAACGCTGTCAATACCGGGCTGCGGCCGTTGGTGCGCAGCCCGGTCATGCTGGGCATGGGCCTTGCTATGGCCTGCGTGCTCAGCCCGCGGCTGACGCTGGTTTTCCTCATCACAACGCCGATCCTTGCTGCCGTGCTGGCTTGGATCGTCTCGAAAGTCGGCCCGCTCTATGGCCGCCAGCAGAGCGCTGTGGACCACCTCAATGGCCGCATCCAGGAATCCCTCACCGCCATCCGCGCCATCAAGGCGTTTGTGCGCGGCGACTATGAGAACGATCAGTTCAACACCGTCAACGCCGAACTCAGCGACGCCTCGACCGAGACGTTCCGCTATGCCGTGCTCAACCTGCCCGCATTCCAGGCTGTCATGTACACGGCCATCGTCTGCATTCTCTGGTTCGGCGGCGGCTTTGTGCTGCACGGCACCATGAGCGTCGGCCAGCTGACCGCCTTTTTGAGCTACGTTTTGCAGGTGCTCAACTCGGTCATGATGTTCTCCGGCGTGTTTCTCCAGATGTCCCGTTCGCTGGCCAGCGCCCGCCGCATCCGCGAGGTGCTGACAGAGCAGCCCGATTTGGCCAACGCCGCCGCGCCGGTGGAGACGATCCCCGACGGCCGGATCGATTTTGACCACGTCAGCTTCAAATACAACGCAAAGGCGGAGAAAAGCGCCCTGTCCGACATCACGCTGCACATCCCCGCCGGTGCGACGGTGGGCATTATCGGCGGTACCGGCGCGGCCAAAACGACGCTGGTGCAGCTGATCCCCCGCCTCTACGATGCCACCGAGGGCACCGTCAAGGTCGGCGGACATGACGTGCGTGACTACGACCTGGCCGCTCTGCGGGATGCTGTGGGAATTGTGCTGCAAAAGAACCTGCTGTTCTCTGGGTCGATCCGCGACAACCTCAAATGGGGCAGCCCCGATGCCACCGACGACGACCTGTGGGCCGCCTGCCGCGCCGCCCACGCCGATGAATTTCTGAACCGTATGCCCCAGGGCCTTGACACCGACCTGGGCCAGGGCGGGTGCAATGTCTCCGGCGGGCAGAAGCAGCGTCTTTGCATTGCCCGCACGCTGCTCAAACACCCCAAGGTGCTGATTTTTGACGACTCCACCAGCGCCGTGGATACGGCCACCGAGTCCGGCATCCGCCGCGCACTGGCCGAGCTGGGCGACGTGACCAAGCTCATCATTGCCCAGCGCATCTCGTCGGTCCAGAGCGCGGACATCATCGTGATTCTGGACGACGGCCGTTTGCACGCCGTTGGCACCCATGACGAACTGCTGAAAAAGGATACGATCTATCAGGAAATTTACAATTCCCAGATGAAAGGGGGCGACGCAGATGGCGAAAGCATTCGGCGGTAAGCGCCCGCAAAACCTGCGCCACACCCTGCGCCGCTTCGGCGATTACCTCGGCCACCACAAGCGCAAACTGGCACTGATCGGCGTGCTGACGTCCATCAGCGCCCTGGCCGCCCTGATTGGCACCTACATGATACGCCCGGCCGTCAACGGCATTCTGGAAAATGGCAGTCTTGCCTACCTGGCCAGGGTCGTGGCGTTCACGGCGTTCGTCTACCTCATCGGCGCGCTGTCCACCCTGGGCTACACCCAGCTCATGGTCCGCACGGCGCAGCGTATTACCCAGGAAATCCGCAGCGACCTGTTTGCCCACCTGCAGACGATGCCCCTGAACTTCTTTGACACGAACCGCAAGGGCGATTTGATGAGCCTGTTCACCAACGATGTGGACACGATTTCCGACGCGCTGAACAACAGCTTTGCGGTGGTCATTCAGATGTTTATACAGATCGCAGGCACGCTGTTTTTGCTGTTCGTGCTCAACTGGCGGCTCTCGCTGCTGGTCGTGGTGGGCTACATTGCCATGTTCTGGTACATCAACTACTCCACCAGGCGCAGCCGCGCCTACTACGCCAGCCAGCAGGCCAGCCTGGGCGAGCTGGACGCCTACATGGAGGAAATGATCGCGGGCCAGAAGGTGGTCAAGGTCTTTAACCACCAGCAGGCCGACATGGCCGCCTTTGCCGCCCGCAACGAAAAACTGCGCCAAGCCGGCACCGGTGCCCAGAGCTACGCCGCCACGATGATCCCCGCCGTCGTCAGTATCGGTTACATCAACTACGCCATCATTGCGGTGGTGGGCGGCCTGATGGTTATGTGGGGCTGGTCCGATTTGGGCAGCCTGGCAAGCTACCTGGTGTTTGTGCGCCAGACAACCCTGCCCATCAACCAGTTTACCCAGCAGGGCAACTTTTTGTTGGCGGCGCTCGCGGGCGCGGAGCGTATCTTTACGGTCATGGAAGAGCGCCCCGAGATCGACGAGGGCACGGTGGAACTGGTCTGCGTGCGGGAAAACGCCGACGGCACCCTGACCGAATGCGCCGAAAAGACCGGCCGTTGGGCCTGGTGTGACCGCAGCCGCCCCGATGTGCTGCCCGAGCCGTTGACCGGCGATGTGCGGTTCCACGACGTCAGCTTTGGCTACACGCCCGAGCGGATGATTTTGCAAAACCTCTCGCTTTACGCCAAACCGGGCCAGAAAATCGCCTTCGTTGGCTCCACCGGCGCGGGCAAAACGACCATCACCAATTTGATAAACCGCTTCTATGAGGTGTCCGGCGGCTCCATCACCTACGATGGGATGGATGTGCGGCTTATCAAGAAAAATGATCTGCGCCGTTCGCTGGGTGTCGTCCTGCAGGATACACATTTGTTCACCGGAACCGTGGCGGACAACATCCGTTTCGGCAAGCTGGATGCCACGCAGGAGGAAATCGAGCGGGCGGCAGGGATCGCCAACGCGGACTCCTTCATCCGCCGCCTGCCCAGGGGGTATGACACGATGGTCACGGCTGACGGTGCGAATCTGAGCCAGGGCCAACGGCAGCTGCTGGCCATTGCCCGCGCGGCGGTGGCTGACCCGCCGGTGCTGATATTGGACGAAGCAACGTCGAGTATCGACACCCGCACCGAGGCGCTCATCCAAAAAGGCATGGACGGCCTGATGGAGGGCCGCACGGTGTTTGTCATCGCGCACCGGCTGTCCACCGTGCGCAACGCCGACGCCATCATTGTGCTGGAACACGGGCATATCATTGAGCGCGGCACCCATGAGGAACTGCTGGCAAAGCAGGGGGAATACTACCAGCTCTACCACGGTATGTTCGAGCTGTCGTGAGTCATATGCAGCCTTGTGTCCCCTCGTCGCACACAAATTTACAAAAACATCGTCGAAACGGCAGAAAAACTTAATTTAATAAAGCTGTAACTGCTTTTTGGTATTGACTTTTACCGACGGTGTGCTATAATTATAAATACGATACAGCAGAAACTATCAAGGGCGATAGCAGCATGGTCCCATGGCGCTATTGCCCTTTTTTGGTTCCTGCATCGGCCCGCCGCGCGGCGGCGGAAAAATTTGTGGAGTGGAAAGGAAAGTATCTCATGAAAAAACTGCTTGCATTCGGTGTAGCCTCCGTCATGGCCCTGTCTCTCGCTGCCTGCGGCGGCGCATCCTCCACGGCTGCTTCCTCGGAAGCCGCCGACACTGCCTCCTCTGGGGCTGCCACCACCGAGGCCACCGGCAAAAAGTGGACCATCGCTACCGACACGGTGTTCAAGCCCTTTGAGTACACCGACGCCTCCGGCAACTTTGTCGGCATCGACGTAGACATCCTGGCGGCCATCGCCGAGGACCAGGGCTTTGAGTATGAGCTCAAGAGCCTGGGCTGGGATGCTTCCATCGCGGCCTGCCAGGCCGGCCAGGCTGACGGCATGATCGCCGGCGCCTCCATCACCGATGAGCGCAAGGCGAGCGGCTGGACCTTCTCCGACGGCTACTATGACAGCACCCAGACCCTGACCGTGGGCGCGGATTCCACCATCACCGGCTTCGCCGACCTGAGCGGCCAGACCATTGCCGTCAAGACCGGCACCCAGGGTGCTTCTTATGCCGAGAGCCTGAAGGACGAGTACGGCTTCAACATCACCTACTTTGAGGATTCCCCCACGATGTACCAGGCTGTCCTGGGCGGCCAGTGCGTTGGCTGCTTTGAGGATACCCCCATCATGAAGGCCTCCATCAAGGACGGCGACCTGGCCCTGAAGGTTTTGGATGACACCGCTAGCGACCCCGCCCCCTACGGCTTCGCCATCTTCAACGCTGACAACCAGGAGCTGCTGGATGCCTTCAACGCCGGTTTGGCTGACATCAAGGCCAACGGCAAGTATGATGAGATCCTGGCAAAGTACCTGGGCTAACAAGCAATAAAGCACGCGGGGACGCCTGTTTTTGCGGGCGGCCCCGCTTTTGCGGCCTCTGCGAAAATCCCTTGCCCTTCCCCGCGAGGGGGAGGGTGGCGCCGCAGCGCCGGGTGAAGGCCGAGTCTGCCGGGCCGCCTCATACAGGGGCAGCTGCGGGCAGGCTGCCCCTCATCAGGCCGCTTTGCGGCCAGCTTCCCCCGAGGGGGAAGCTTTGTATCCAACCACCCCGAAAGGAGTCTTGACCCTTGGCTAAAATTCTTGCAAACTACGGCGGGCTGCTGATGGCCGCTATGGGCCAGACGCTGCTGCTGGCCCTGTGCGGACTGTTCTTTGCCTGCATCATCGGCCTGGTCGTCGGCCTGATGAGTGTCGTCAAAAACCGAGCCTGCAACATCATCGCTACGATTTTTGTTGACGTCATCCGCGGCGTGCCTATGATCGTGCTTGCGTTCTACGTGTTCTTCGCAGTGCCGATGCTGCTCAACAACATCATGCACCTGAATACCATGCTAGGCATCAACACGCAGCTCACGCTGACCGCCCTGCAGGCAGGCACCATCTGCCTGGCGCTGAACTGCGGTGCATACATGGCGGAAATTATCCGCGCCGGTATCGAGAGCGTGGACAAGGGCCAGATGGAGGCCGCCCGCAGCCTTGGCCTGTCGTACTGGAAGGCCATGGCCAAGGTCGTGCTGCCACAGGCCATCCGCACGATGATCCCCTCCATCATCAACCAGTTCATCATCACGCTGAAAGACACGTCCATCCTGTCGGTCATCGGCTTCCCCGAGCTGGTCAACACCGCCAAGAACGTCGTGGCCAACACGATGAGCGCGTTCCAGGTGTGGAGCATTGTCGCGCTGATGTACCTGATCGTCATTACACTGCTGTCCCGCCTTGCCAAGCGGGTGGAGAGGAGGCTCAACCGTGGGCGTCAATAAGCAGAATGTCAAAATTCACGTTGAGCATTTGAAGAAAAACTTCGGCAACCTCGAGGTCCTGCGCGATGTATCGACGGATATCTATGAGGGCGAGGTCGTTGTCATCCTCGGCCCCTCCGGCAGCGGCAAGTCGACTTTTCTGCGCTGCCTGAACCGCCTGGAAGAAATCACCGGCGGCACAGTCATTGTGGATGGCCACGACCTGACCGACAAGAAAACCGATTTGAACAAAGTGCGCGAGAATGTCGGCATGGTGTTCCAGCACTTCAACCTGTTCAATAACCTCAACGTCATGGGCAACATGACGTTGGCCCCGGTGGAACTGAAAAAAGCCACGAAGGGTGAAGCCAAGGAGAAGGCCCTGCACCTGCTGAACCGCGTGGGTCTGTCCGACAAGGCCGAAGCCTACCCGGCGCAGCTGTCCGGCGGCCAGAAGCAGCGCGTGGCTATTGCCCGCGCCCTGGCCATGGACCCGGATATCATGCTGTTTGACGAGCCGACCAGTGCGCTGGACCCGGAAATGGTCGGTGAAGTCCTGCAAGTCATGAAGCAGCTTGCCGCCGAGGGTATGACGATGGTCGTTGTCACCCACGAGATCGGCTTTGCCCGCGAGGTCGCCAGCCGTGTGATCTTCATGGAGGGTGGGTATATCGTTGAGGAAGGCACCCCCGACGAGGTCATCAACCACCCGAAACAGAAGCGGACGATCGATTTCTTGAGTAAGGTGCTGTAAGCGGAAAACAGATAAAGCCTTCCCCTTGGGGGGAAGGTGGCCGCAGGCCGGATGAGGGGCGCGTTTGCCGCTGCTGCCCGTGAACGGGTGG
>ENA-UAEG01000174-UAEG01000174.1-human-gut-metagenome-genome-assembly--contig:-NODE-174-length-25695-cov-9.682566_pt1 | contig 25695 bp, 19 predicted proteins | sample MGYA00244280_ERZ654275 | MGnify/ENA primary metagenome ERZ654275 (study PRJEB26926, sample SAMN06165092) | human gut metagenome | biome: ENVO:00009003; feature: ENVO:2100002; material: ENVO:00002003...
TGTGAAGAATGAGTTTGCTGTAATGGCAAATACCGTTGATGGTCTGTACGAATCCCTACGACCGGATATTTTCAAGATGGATTTTGAGCCTGCATACAAAGATGCCATTCTTTATCTAAAGGGAGTCATCGATGGCAAAATCCGTCCTGAAAAGATTGAAGCGGCACAAGCCAGAATTAATGAACTGCTGGACCAGAGTGTTATTACCGCAGCGGATGCAAGAAAATACACTATCACAGGAGCAGGCAAAGAACTTGATCTGTCTAAGCTGGATATTGATGAACTCAGATCTCAATTCAAAAAGCTGAAGAACAAAAACCTTGAAATCGTTAATCTGCGTAAGCATATTGAAGAAAAGCTTCAAAAGATGTTGCGACGTAATACAACCCGCATAAAGTTTGCAGAGCGTTTCAGAAATATCATTGATGAGTATAATGCCGGCGGCTCTCAAAATGATGATTTTTATGAGAAGCTTCTGAAGTTGATGGAAGAACTTCGTGCAGAGGAAGAACGACATATCAAGGAAGATTTGTCGGAAGCTGAGTTGGAATTGTTTGACCTTCTGCGAAAAGAGCATCTTACTGCGAATGAGGAAAAGCGTGTTAAGTTGGCAGCGAAAGAACTTTATAACACACTTACAGAGAAGCGAAAAGAGTTGTTCATTGTTGGATGGCAAAACGATCCGCAGCCGAAGGAACGAGTGAAGGGTGAGATTGTCTATATCCTGAATAAGTTTTTGCCAGAAAGCTACGACAGAGAAATTTTCTTGAGAAAGAGTACGCTTGTATTTGATCATATCGTTGATCAGGCAATGACCGGTTATAACTGGGTAGCATAGTATAAAAATTATATGAAATGACTTCGTCTCAATTTGGGACGAAGTCATTTTTCTGCAACGATACAATATTTCTTTGGACCAAGTTGGTCTGAAGTTACCATACAACTTCCCGACAACTCGTCGGGAATAAAAATAACTTCTCGCCAATTTGGCGAGAGGTACGGTTCCTGCTCTTTGACTTGTTCCCGATTTGGGAACAGGTCCGATCATGAGAACTCTTAATTTCACTTGTACCCAAGTTGGGCACAAGTTCAAATATGGGAAAAGAGCATTTCGGCTTGTGGACGAATTGACCACAGATGGCATAGTGGAATTATTCCTAAGTTGGAAATAAATTAACTAACCAAGAACTGACAGTTGCCCCGATGAAGGAGGAAAGAGAAATGTTAAGAGCAACAGACAAAATTACCGCTTTGTATTGCAGACTTTCTCAGGAGGATGCACTGGCTGGCGATAGCAACTCCATTGTGAATCGGAAAAATATCCTGCTCCAATATGCCAAGGATAATCGTTTTCCGAATCCGACTTTTTTTCGTAGACGATGGCTACAGTGGCACTACCTTTGATCGCCCTGGTTTTCAGAAAATGCTGGATGAAATTGAATCTGGCAATGTAGCGGTTTGTATCACAAAAGACCTTTCCAGACTTGGCAGAAATTGGGATTTTTAATTTTTTCCTGTTTTACGGGCACCGCTCGAAGGATGCGCACCTTGCGGAGAAGAAGATAATTGCTTCGCAATTCCGCGCGGGCGCAAAAGAGTCGCTTGCGACTCTTTATTCATATACACAATCAGACTATTTGATTGGAGTGAATCTTGTCTATGATGTGGGAATATGGTATAACAGAATGAGTTGGAAATGTGAGAAGATAATCAGGAGGAACATATCATGATCAACATTGTGTTACATGAGCCGGAGATGCCGGCAAATACAGGAAATATCGGAAGGACATGCGTGGCAACCGGAGCGAGACTGCATCTGATCGAGCCTTTGGGGTTCCGGATCAATGATAAGATGATCAAGAGAGCAGGAATGGATTACTGGGATAAGTTAGATGTGACCACATATGTAAGCTATGAGGATTTCTTAGAGAAGAATCCGGGCGCGAAGGTCTATATGGCGACAACGAAGTCGAAACAGACTTATACGGATGTGCATTATGAGGAAGACTGCTATATTATGTTTGGCAAGGAAAGTGCCGGAATCCCGGAAGAGATCCTGTTAGAGAATAAGGAAACCTGTGTGCGGATTCCGATGTTAGATCATATCCGTTCCCTGAATCTATCTAATTCGGTTGCAATCGTATTGTATGAAGCATTAAGACAGAATGGATTTTCTCATTTTCAGATGGAAGGACAGTTACATCATTACGAATGGTAGAAGATGTTATGAAGATGGGAGTAGAAAATGAGCGAGAGAATATTGGTGGTAGACGATGAGAAAGAGATTGCTGATCTGGTCGAGGTCTATCTACTGAATGATAACTACGAAGTGACGAAGTTCTATAATGGAAAGGAAGCATTGGAAAGTGCACTTTTGAATCCGCCGGATCTTGCGGTGTTAGATGTGATGCTGCCGGATATGGATGGATTTGAGATCTGTAAACGGATCCGGGAGCAGCATTATTTTCCAATCATTATGCTGACTGCAAAAGTAGAGGACATGGATAAGATCATGGGGCTTACTCTTGGCGCAGATGATTATATCACGAAACCATTTAACCCGTTAGAGTTAGTAGCAAGAGTGAAGACACAGTTACGGCGGTATAAGCGGTATAATGGAGCGGAAGAGGTAGAAGACAGTATTGACATCCGATCTTTACATATCTCAAAGAGCAGTCATAGCTGTACATTGAATGGAGAATTACTGAACCTGACACCGATGGAATTTGATATTCTCTGGTATCTGTGTGAAAGACGTGGTAATGTGGTGTCTTCGGAAGAATTATTTGAGCAGGTGTGGGGTGAGAAATTCTTAGATCAGAATAATACCGTGATGGCACATATTGCAAGACTTCGGGAGAAGATGAAGGAACCGGCGAGAAAACCACGATACGTAAAGACAGTCTGGGGGGTTGGATATACCATTGAAGCATAAGAAAAAACGACATTTTGGACAAGGCAGACTAACTACACGATTGATGTGGGGCTATATATTGGCTTTGATCGTGTATGGTGTGATATTGGTTGCAGTGATCTATGTGTCTTATATGATATTGCAATCCAGAATCTGGTATCCGACCGATACATTGTGGCCATTGCTCAATCTGATCGATGAGTATACCTATGTATTTGTAGGAATCCTGTTCGCAGTAGGGTGGGCGGTTATTACAAGAAGATTTTTCAAGCGTGCACTTGGCTACTTGGATGAAGTAGTAGAGGCATCGGAACAGCTTGCCATGCTGCCGGAAGATACGATCTGGTTATCACCGGCACTGAAGGATGTACAGATACAGTTAAATGCGACAAGAGAACAGGCATTGCACAATGCCAGAGCGGCGAAAGAAGCAGAACAACGGAAGAATGATCTGATCGTATATTTGGCACATGATCTGAAGACGCCGCTAACCAGTGTGATCGGTTACCTGACTTTATTACAGGATGAACCGCAATTGTCTACGGAACTTCGGGCAAGATATACTGGAATTGCACTTACAAAGGCAGAACGGTTAGAAGATCTGATCAATGAATTCTTTGATATTACGAGATTCAACCTGACGGCGATTGAGTTAGACAAAGAGCGGATCAATCTAAGCCTGATGTTAGAACAGATCATGAGTGAATTTCTCCCGGTTTTGCAGGAAAAAGGACTTACCTGGCAATCTGAAATCATTCCGGATGTAGAATTTGTCTGTGATTCGGATAAGATGGAGCGGGTATTTGATAATCTGATCCGTAATGCGGTGAATTACAGTTATGCCAATACACCGATCTGTTTGAAGCTTTGCACAGAGGATGAAAGTATTGTAATACAGGTATCGAACCATGGTAAGACGATATCACCGGAGAAGTTATCCCGTATCTTTGAACAGTTCTTCCGGTTAGACTCTGCCCGGTCTTCGACAAGTGGTGGTGCAGGATTGGGACTTGCTATCTCGAAGGAGATTGTGGAATTGCATGGTGGAACGATCACAGCAGAGAGTGCAGAGGAAAGTATTACATTTACCGTGAAATTTCCATGCGAAAGTCAACAGGAGCAATACTAGTAACAAAATGTCAATAGTTTTTTAATCACTTTTTTCAAAAAGGCAAAAAATAGAACGTATGGATTATTTCCATACGCTCTATCTCGCATTTCATATTAAATTTTTGAATTCTACAAACGGGAATTTGTTAAAATCCACCATAATGAGACAGAGTCTCTGTTGCTAATTCTGTCCCAACTCTCATAGCCTCATAAATATTCCCATTTATCAAATGTGAACATACAAATCCTGCATGGTAGCTATCTCCACAACCTGTAGTATCAATTACTTCTTTAACTTCATTAGCTTGAACAAAATACTTTTCACCATTATGATATGTAACACTTCCTTTATCAGCTAAAGACACATTAAATAGTCCTTTATACTTCTTTGAAAACGCCTCAAATATTGGGAGAATTGATTTCTCTCCACTAATCATGAAATAATCTATATATGGTGCATATTTTTCCATCTCTTTAAAATTACGATATTCTACAAAATCCACTGCCAATCTGAAGTTATTATTCTTTTTTAAATCTATAATTTGTCCAAAACAGCCTGCCCAAAAATGTACAAATACAACATCTGATTTTTTGATAAACTCCAATTCATCATGGTCCAATATCATTTTATCAACAATATCACCCGTCCACGAATCATCTTTGTAATATCTGTCACCGCCAGCTGTAAGATATGTACGATTATTCGCTGTTACTTTATCCTTTTCTACTCTTACGTGGCTTACATCTATTCTCTTATCAGAAATAGAATCCATAATAAATTTTGCGTAAGAATCCTGTCCAACCGCACCCAATATTGAAACATTGAACTCCTCAAATTTTGATGCATGGGCTGCAAAATTAAGGGCTTCACCGCCAGCATATAGTTCATCAGTTCCATCAAAAACATCTACACATAAACACGGAAGTGCTACTAGATTTATCATTCTCTGTACCTCCAAAACTTGAGATTTACTAATTCAACAAATCCCGATTTACCAATTTCATTAAATAATAAATATCACGAACTAACTACATTGTCAAAAAATTCATTACAAGATTCACCATTATATCTTTTTCTTCTGGTCTTGACTCTGCAATCATAAGCGTAATTGCAACCAATGCTCCATCACTGATTATCTTACTATCATCTCTATACAAGGCATTATTCCGAGCAAGAAATTCCAAAAATAAAGATGCTGCAATTCGCTTACATCCATCTGCATATGGATGATCCTTAATCATAAAATATAATAAATTAGCAGCTTTTTCCTCTAATGACGGATATACGTCTCCACCAAACACACTCTGATAAACTGCTGCCAAAATACCCTCAACTTTACCATTTTCTTTCTCCACACCAAATACATCCGATTTAAATGAATCCTCCATGTGTGAAACCATTTTTTTACATTCTTCATATGTTATTTTATATATAGGTCTGTTTCCCACAGGTTTTTTAAGAGATTGATGATCATATTGGTCTAAAAGCATTAATGCATCTGTATACGAGGTAACAGCCTTTAAAATGTCTGATTCTTCAACCTCCAATGTGCACGCAAGCATCTTTGTTTGAATATCAACGGTTCTTTCAAGCGCTTGCAATCGTTTTTCATTAATAGCATAGCCTTGAATCACATATTGCTTTAACACAGAATTAGCCCATCTACGAAATGCGATGCCCCGTTTTGAATTAACACGATATCCAACAGATAGTATCATGTCAAGATTATATATCTTAGGTTTTCGTCCTCCGGAACTTTTATCGGAAAAACCGATAGAAGTCTCATCCAACTCGCCTGACGATATAATATTATTGATATGCTCACTTAATGTTGCTTGTTTTACTTCAAACAATTCTACCATTTGTTTCTGCGTCAACCATACAGTTTCTAATTCTGGACTTAACTCAACTTCAAGATTTATATCACCATCTGTAAATAAAACAATTTCATTTTTCAAAAAATATCACCACCTATTGCATCAAATAATTAATCGCATCTTTAACAGTCATACATGTAGCACACTCCTACAAATTTTGTTACTCACATGATATCATATTTTTTCTTCAATTACATCCACCTAATTTTAATAAACTGTCATTCGTCTTGCTTCTGTAACCAGCATCCGGTTAATCTTCTCCTGCATTGTTTCCTTTGCATCTTCATTGAAATTGTTTTTTGCTACACCAGTAATAATGAAATCCGTTTTAAGGGCATTGTGTGTCTAATATGAAAAAAGTCATGAAATCGTAAGAATTTAATAAGGATTTGAGAATATATGAATCCTCTTGTTCTGATAGGATAGATACAATGTAAGTTGTATCGGCATGATCGGAATAGGAGGATTTTTTATGGATATGGGATTACAATTAGATGATAGAGAAGAAGTTCAGGTATGGGATGGTATATATAAGGAACTATCCGGACGGGAAGAACATCATGGAGAGAATAAATCAGAGACAGCAAGGAGGGTAAGCCGGCGTCAACAGATCAGGATGAAGAAAAGAAGAAAGAAGCTGGCAAGACGGCGCAGGAGAAGAAAGATTCTTGGAATTGGGATCGTATGCGTAGGGATATATATGGCAATACATATTGTAGGAAGTCTGATCGGGGGAGTTATCGGTGCATTTGGTTTTGGAAAGAAAACGACCGTGGTTCCGGACTCTAAGTATATATCTAATACACCACAGGTGTTGGATGAGGATGAAGTGCAGCAGAAGCTACAGGCATTAGCACAGGAATATCCGGAGTTTGAAGAAGTCTATGATAATGCAGATGCGTATCCACAGAAACTGTTAGTAGCACTTTGTAATAATCCGGAAATGATTGATTTTGTAAAAGGGTATCCCGACGCAGATGGTTCTGGTGAGGGCTGGCTGACAAAGAATGAATTGTCACAGAGATTTCCGCTTTTGCTGCAATGGGACAAACGATGGGGTTATATCCCTTATGGGGATAATGTGATTGGATTGTCAGGATGTGCACCGACCTGTCTATCCATGGTGATCGTAGGATTGACAGGGAATGAGGATGCTACACCGGATGCAATCGCACAGTATGCCACGGATAATGGTTATTATGTGGACGGAGTAGGAACTGCGTGGAGTCTGATGACCGATGTTGGAACATATGGGGTGATTGGGCAGGAGACAACTTTAAGTGAAAGTAATATATATAATGAATTGGAGAGCGGTCATCCGATCATATGCAGTATGCGACCGGGCGATTTCACAAGTGTAGGACATTTTATTGTATTAACCGGAACGGAGGACGGTAAGATCCGGGTGAATGATCCGAACAGCCTGACCAGAAGCAGGCAGTTGTGGGATTATGATACGTTAGCAGACCAGATTAGTAACTTGTGGGTGTTTGTAAAGGGATGATGTTGTGTCATTGCGAAAGAATATATATTTATGAAAATCCGTAATGAAATTATGGGAAAATGTATACAATAATATTAATCCTGTTGATACATACACGCAACACGGGTATAATTTATTTATAATAAAGAGTTTTGCGGACAATTTCCTGGCTTGCAGGATGACGGTAACTGTTGTAAAATATAAATATCTATGGAATCAAGCAGACCACATGGCAGAGGATGATTGCTATGTGGTCTTAACGTGTTTTCGGTAAGAATAGGAATTAAGAGATGAATAAGCGAACATTAAGAGTATTAGAATATTATAAGATCATTGAGCGGTTGACAAGCTTCGCAACATGTCCGGCAGGAAAGCGCATGTGTGAACGGTTAAAACCATCCACTGATCCGGTGGAGATCACAAAAAGTCAGGAAGAGACGGCGGATGCATTGAAGAGAGTATATCAGCAGGGAAGTCTTTCCTTTTCCGGGGTGTATCCGATCGGTGAGGCGATGAAGCGGGTAGCGGTAGGCGCAAGCCTTTCCATTCCGGAATTGTTAGATGTTGCAAAATTATTGCAGGTTGCAGGACATGCCAGACAATATGGGGAACAATCGCAGGACAAAGACGAGGAAGGCGTGAATACCAGACAGGATTCCCTGACCGGATATTTTGAGAGTCTGATGCCGTTAGAGCATTTATCAAGAGAGATCAATCGTTGTATTTTATCTGAGGATGAAATTGCGGATGATGCATCCGCAACATTGAAAGACATTCGGAGAAACATGAAAGCAACCAACGGTAAAGTGCATGATGTATTGAATGGTATTGTGTCCAGACAGACGAATCAGAGCATGTTGCAGGATACAATTGTTACGATGCGTAACGGAAGGTATTGTATTCCGGTTAAATCAGAGTACAAGGGACAGTTTCCGGGTATGGTGCACGATCAGTCATCAACCGGTTCTACATTTTTTATCGAACCTATGGCGGTTGTGAATCTGAATAATGAACTGAAAGAATTAGCTGCAAAAGAGGCAATGGAGATCGAGAAGATCCTGGCTCGTTTAAGTGAACAGGTGGCACTGTCAAAGGATGCGTTAGAAAGTAACGTGAAAGTGCTGACAAAGCTTGATTTTATTTTTGCCAAAGCATCCTATGCCAAATCGTATGATGGTACGGAACCGGAACTGAATACGGAAGGCAGAACCAATCTGAAACAGGCAAGGCATCCGCTGCTGGAACGTCATTCGGTTGTTCCGGTAGATATCCGGTTAGGGGATGAATATACGATGCTGATCATTACCGGACCGAATACAGGTGGTAAAACGGTATCGCTGAAAACATTGGGACTGCTTACATTGATGGGACAGTCCGGATTGCACATTCCGGCATTTCAGGGTTCGACACTTGCGATTTTTGAGGATGTATTTGCGGATATTGGGGATGAGCAGAGTATTGAACAGAATTTGAGTACATTTTCTTCCCATATGACAAATGTGGTATATATTATGAAACATGCAACACCGCACGCATTAGTCTTGTTTGATGAGTTAGGCGGTGGGACGGATCCGGTTGAGGGTTCCGCACTTGCCATATCCATATTGAATGATCTGCATAACCGGGATATCCGGTGCATGGCAACGACGCATTACAGTGAGTTGAAGACATTTGCCATGACCACACCGGGTATTGAAAATGCATGTTGTGAATTTGATGTGGAAACCTTAAGTCCGACTTATCATTTATTGATCGGAATTCCGGGTAAATCCAATGCGTTTGCGATTGCAAAGAAATTAGGGATGGCAGATCGTGTGATTGAAAGTGCAAAGTCACAGATTGACAGCAGCACTGTTGATATGGAGGCGCTGCTTGCGGATCTGGAACAATCCAAAAGAACGATTGAACAGGAGCAGGCAGAGATTGCAGCCAATAAAGAGGAAATACAAAAATTAAAAGACCGGTTAGCTTCTAAGAATGAGCATATCGAACAGAGAAAACAGGATATTCTCCGTAATGCAAGAGAAGAAGCAAGAGAGATCTTAGAGGAAGCGAAGGCGTTTGCAGATGAATCCATCCGGAAGTATAACAACTGGGAGAAGAAACCACAGACAGCCAGTAATAAAGAGATGGAGAAGGCGCGTGGCGAATTGCGGGATAAATTAAAATCCGTGAATAGCAAGTTAGAATATAAGACTTCAAACCGGAAGTCAAAAGCAAAAGCAAGTGATTTTCATTTAGGTGATTCCGTGCATGTGATCAGTCTGAATCTGGATGGAACCGTTCGATCCCTTCCAAATCAAAAAGGGGAACTTACCGTACAGATGGGAATATTACAGAGTACGGTGAAGATCAGTGATGTAGAGATCGTCAAAGAAGAGAAACAGACCAAACAGCAAAAGACCGCACAGTATCGTGCATCGGTGAACAAGGCAAAGAATATCAAGCCGGAGATCAATCTTTTGGGAATGACAGTGGATGAGGCGATCATGGAGTTGGATAAGTATTTGGATGATGCCTGTCTGTCACATTTGAATCAGGTCCGCATTGTACATGGAAAGGGAACCGGTGCACTCCGGAAAGGTGTACATGAATATTTGAAACGTCAGAAGTATGTAAAGTCTTTTCGGTTAGGTGAATTCGGGGAAGGCGATGCGGGTGTGACAATTGTAGAATTATAGAGCATATATGGTATAGAATAGAAACCGGATTGGGCGTGTAAGCGAATCAATCAGTATGACCTGTAAGGAAAGAAGGAGGTTTGTATGGAGAAGAAACGAATCTTGATCGTAGATGATGATGAGAATATTGCAGAGCTGATCTCACTGTATCTGTTGAAAGAATGTTTTGATACAGAGATTGTAGGAGATGGCGAACAGGCGTTAGTGAAATTTAAAGAATATAAACCGCAGTTAATATTGCTGGATATTATGCTGCCGGGAATAGATGGATATGATGTCTGCCGGGAGATACGAAAGAGCAGTAATGTGCCGATCATAATGCTTTCCGCCAAGGGGGAAGTATTTGATAAAGTATTAGGGCTTAAGATCGGGGCAGATGATTATATGATCAAACCTTTTGATTCCAATGAACTAGTAGCACGGGTGCAGGCGGTACTCCGGCGAGTGTCCCAGAATGAGGCGGCTGATGTGACTGCTTCGGAAGAGGAAAAGGACTGTGTGAAGTACGACGGATTGACGGTCGATCTTACCGGTTATTCCGTTATATATAACGGTAAGGCGATCGATATGCCGCCGAAGGAGATGGAATTGTTATATTTTCTGGCAAGCAGTCCGAATCAGGTGTTTACAAGAGAACAGTTGTTAGATCAGATCTGGGGATATGACTATATCGGGGATACACGAACGGTGGATGTCCACGTAAAACGAATTCGGGAGAAGATTAAAGATGGAAAGAACTGGTCGATTGCTACTGTGTGGGGCATCGGATATAAGTTTGAAGTGAAGTAGCCGGAGGGTTAGGATTGAAACGTACATTTTTTGATAATGTTATAATTGTGATCGTGCTTTTACTGATTGGTATATTTATTGCACTGGGTAGTTACACAACGTATGCAACACAGAAGGCACTGGTATCGGAGAAGCAGAACAATCTGATCAATGAAGCAAATTTGTTATCGGAGCAGACGATTACTTCTTATGTACAGGGTATTACCTCAATGGAATATCTACAGGTGCGGTTTAATGAATTTGAAGATGCTCTTAAGACAAATGTCTGGTATTTTGATTCGAACGGAAAAATGATCGTGGTTTCGAATCCTGCCAATTATGAAAAATTGCCGTATAATCTGAAAGCGATCGATCAGGATATTAACCTGAAGAAAACATTTACGATGACAGGTGATTTTTATGGGATGTTCTCCGGAACGGTGATCAGTATTGGTCTGCCGATCTATACAGATAGCGGGCAAAACGGCTATTTGGTGTTGCATACATCTATGACGGAATTAGAAAGTTTGCAGGATGATATGTTGAGCATTATGTATATGCCTTTTCTTGTTATGATACTGGTTGTTGGTGTTGTATTAGCTTATCTTTCCGGAACGGTAATACGACCGATTACGAAGCTTAATAATGCAGCAAGAGAATATGCGAAGGGTAATTTTGATACAAGAACCGGAGTAAAGAGAAAAGATGAGATTGGAGAACTTTCTGATTCGTTGGAATATATGGCAAGCGAACTGAGTAAATTAGATGAATATAGAAAGAATTTTATTGCCAATATATCACATGATTTCCGATCACCGCTTACTTCGATCAAAGGATATTTAGAGGCAATGTTAGACGGAACAATTCCGGTGGAAAAATACGACCGTTATTTGAACATTGTGTTGACTGAATCAAAACGTCTTTCAAAGTTGACGACCGGATTATTGGAACTAAATGATTTTGATACATATGGTCCGATCCTGAAGAAACAAAACTTTGATGTGGTGGACATTATAAGGGAAGTACGGAATACGGTGGAAGGTGTATGTGATAATAAACAAATTGATCTGCGGTTAAATTGTCCGGCTGAGCATACCTTTGTGTATGCGGATAAGATGAAGATTGGTCAGGTTATCTATAATCTTGTGGATAATGCAATCAAATTCAGTCACAAAGGTGGACAAATTCAAATTACAGTATATGATAAGAATGATAAAGTATTTGTCTCTGTGAAGGACGACGGACCGGGAATTGAAAAAGACAAACAGAATAAGGTGTTTGACAGGTTTTATAAGACGGATCCATCAAGAGGAAAGGATAAACAGGGAACCGGATTAGGTCTGTCTATTACAAAAGAGATCATTAAGGCACATGGAGAACATATTGATCTGATCAGTACACCGGGAGTGGGAAGCGAGTTTGTATTCTCACTGCCCAAGGCAAATGAACGCAAATAAGAATAATATAGCAGGAGGACAAGAATATGCGATATATTAAAGAATTAAGAGAAGGAGATATGATCTCATCTATTTATTTATGTAAGGATAAGAAGACGTTACAGACGAAGGCCGGAAAGAATTATTATTCCATGCAGTTGCATGATAAGACCGGATCTGTCGATGGTAAGGTGTGGGATCTGTCGAATGGAATCGGACATTTTGAATCCATGGATTATATTCAGGTGGATGCACAGGTGGTAAGTTTTCAGGGCTCTTTACAGTTGAATATCCGAAGAGTCAGAAAGGCAGAAGAAGGGGAGTATGATCCGGTTGACTATATGCCTTGTTCAAAACGTAATATAGATGAAATGTATCAGGAACTGGTTGAACTGATACATACGGTAAGAGAAGAACATCTTCACAAACTGTTGGAAATGGTGTTTGTGGACGATCCGGATTTTATAAAAGCATTTAAGATCCATTCTGCGGCAAAGACGATGCACCACAATTTTGCAGGTGGATTGTTAGAGCATAGCCTTTCAGTTGCAAGACTTTGTGAGTTCTATGTAAAGAGATATCCGGTGCTGAATCATGACTTGCTGATTACGGCAGCTCTTTGTCATGATATTGGCAAGATGAGCGAAATCTCTTCTTTCCCGGAAAATGATTACACAGATGAGGGACAGTTGATCGGTCATATTGTTACCGGTACGATCATGTTAGATGAGAAGATGAAGCAGATAGAGGGATTCCCTGTCAAACTGGGCAATGAGTTGAAGCACTGTATACTGGCACATCATGGCGAGTTGGAATTTGGCTCGCCGAAGAAACCTGCTTTGATCGAGGCGGTTGCACTCGCATTTGCAGACAATACAGATGCCAAACTAGAAGGATTTATTGAATTATTAGATGGTGGGAATAATAACGGAAACAGCGAGTGGCTTGGATATAGCAGAATGTTTGAGTCGAATGTAAGACCAACGTCAAAACAGTAAAGGAAAGAAAGTTATGGAATGTTTAAGAGCACCCTTTCGTTTATCGGATATAGGGGAGCAGTATCGTGTGGCGAAAGAAAAAGGGAAAATGCCGGTTGAAGTCACAGGTACAGATGGATATGCAAGATATTATACGATGGATTGCCTGGGAACTGACCGGGTGAAACTGATCGTTACTTATAACGAAGACCGTGCAAAGGAAATCGTGGATGCATATGCATTTTTTGATCGAAATGTAATGTATTATCCCGCAAAAGACGTGTTGTTTTATAATGCAGATATACATGGACATACGATCCTACGACAAAGAATGGAAGTTGTAAAAGGGATTCTTGAGCAGACGGTGTCAACCGTCGTAGTGTCGGTTGATGCATTGTTGAATAAACTGGTTCCGCTTGAGGAAATACAAAAGAATATCGTAACGTTCCGATCAGGAGAACCCCTCGATTTAGAGAAGATGAAGAAGAAGCTCGTTTCGCTCGGCTATGAGAGAAATGACTGGGTAGACGGAGTCGGACAGTTTGCAATCAGGGGAGGTATCTTGGATATCTTCCCTATGAGTAGTGAGTGCCCATACCGGATTGAGTTATGGGGAGAAGACATTGACAGTATTCGCAGTTTTGATGTAGAGAGTCAGCGAAGTATTGAAAATGTAGAAGAACTTTCGGTTTATCCGGCGGCAGAAATGATCCTTGATGAGGATCGGGTTCAGGCGGGACTTAAGAAGATTCAAAAGGAACATAAAGCATACGCAAAACAGTTAAAGGCACAATTCAAAACTGAGGAATATGCAAGGATTAACCGTGCCGTTGAAGCGCTGAAAGAAGAATTATCTTATTTTCATAGTGCAATGGGTGTAGATGGATATATCGGTTCCTTTTATGAGACATTAGACAGTTTCCTGTCCTATATGCCGCAATCGGTGCAGATATTTATCGATGAACCGGAACGGGTATTAAGTCGTGCAGAGGCGTGTCAGATTGAATTCCGTGAGAGTATGGTCAGCCGGTTAGAAGGCGGTTATATGTTGCCGAGTCAGGCGGACATTTTGTTTGATTACAAAGAAATTGCCGGAAAAATTGCCGGAAAAGATACGGTTCTGTTCAGTATTTTAGCGAAAGAGGAATCCATCTTTGAACCCAAAATCAAAGTTGCATTTGAGACCAAAATGGTTCCAACCTATCGTCACAACTTTGAAATGTTATTAAAAGATATCCGCCGATGGAAGCAGGAGGAATACCGGATCGTATTGTTCTGCCCGTCGGCGACAAGAGGAGAACGGTTTGCCGATAATCTGCGAAATCAGGACGTGAACTGTTTCTTTTCTGATGATAAAGACCGCATTTTGGCAGCGTCTGAAATGATGATCACAAGTGGAAGATTAAAGAGTGGATTTTCGGTTCCGCAGATCAAGCTGGTAGTTCTGACCGAGGGAGATATTTTTGGGCAGAAGAAGACAAAGAAACGGATCAAACGGAAACCATTGTATTCCGGTGAGAAGATCAATAGTTTTGATGATCTGAATATCGGAGATTATGTCGTACATGAGAAGCATGGATTGGGTATTTACCGTGGTATTGAAAAAATAGAGGTGGATCAGGTTACAAAGGATTACATTTCCATTGAATACAGTGGTGGTTCTAAGTTATTTATATTAGCATCCCAGCTTGACCTGATACAGAAGTATGCTTCAAAGGATAGCAGACGGCCCAAATTAAATAAATTAGGCGGAAATGAATGGGAAAAGACGAAATCAAAGGTGCGGGGACAGGTCAATGTGATCGCAAAAGAGCTTGTCGAGTTGTATGCGATCCGGCAGTCCAAACAGGGATATGCATTTTCGGAGGACACGATCTGGCAGAAGGAATTTGAGGAAATGTTTCCTTATGAGGAAACGGATGACCAGTTGCGTGCGATCAGCGAGACGAAAAAGGATATGCAAAGCACAAAGATCATGGATCGCCTGATCTGTGGGGACGTTGGATACGGAAAGACGGAGGTTGCGATACGTGCAGCATTTAAGGCGGTACAGGATGGCAAGCAGGTGGCATATCTTGTTCCGACCACCATTTTGGCACAGCAGCATTACAATACGTTCAAAGAAAGAATGCAGGATTATCCGATAGAGATCGGAGTGTTATCCCGTTTCCTAAGTGCAAAAGAGCAACGGCAGACATTGGATAAACTGAAAAAGGGACAGGTCGATATTATCATTGGAACACACAGACTGCTTTCCAAAGATCTGGATTACAGTAATCTGGGACTGCTGATTATAGATGAGGAGCAGCGTTTTGGCGTAACACATAAGGAAAAGATCAAACAGATCAAAAAAGATGTGGATGTGCTGACACTTACCGCTACCCCGATTCCGCGGACTTTGCACATGAGCCTGATCGGTATTCGGGATATGAGTCTGCTAGAGGAACCGCCGGTTGACCGGAAAGCAATTCAGACTTATGTATTGGAATACAATCCGGAACTGATCAAGGAAGCCGTGTCAAGAGAACTTGCACGTGGAGGACAGGTGTATTATGTATATAACCGTGTCAATACAATTGCAGATGTGGCGGCAGATCTTGCAAAGATGATGCCGGATGTGCGGGTATCCTATGCACATGGTCAGATGAAGGAAAAAGAATTAGAGGATGTCATGATGGCATTTATCAATAAAGAAATTGATGTGCTGGTGACGACAACGATCATTGAAACCGGACTGGACATCAGTAATGCAAACACGATGATCATTCATGATGCAGAAAATTATGGTTTGTCGCAGTTGTATCAGTTGAGAGGAAGAGTGGGACGTTCAAATAAGACCGCATATGCTTTTCTGATGTACCGGCGGGATAAAATGCTGAAAGAAACAGCAGAGAAGCGTTTGAAAGCTATCCGGGAATTTACTGATCTTGGCTCCGGCTTTAAGATTGCAATGCGGGATCTGGAAATCCGTGGAGCAGGTAATCTGCTTGGCGAGGATCAGTCGGGTCACATGGCAGCGGTTGGATATGATCTGTATTGCAAGATGTTAAATGATGCAATCTTAAGACAGAAGGGTGAGAAGAAAGAGGAAACATTTACCACATCCATTGAGATTCCGGTGGATGCATATATTCCTGCAACCTATGTGAAAAATGAGATGACTAAACTGGAATTGTATAAACGAATCTCTGGTATATGGACACAGGAAGATTACGAGGATATGTTAGATGAACTGACCGACCGTTTTGGGGAACCTCCGACAGAAGTGCTTCATTTAATGACAATTGCGAAATTAAAAGCACAGGCACATGATGCGTATATCGCTTCAATCACATACAAGGATGATAAAGTGCATATCGAGATGGCACAGGGCGTCCGGGTGAAAATGGAAGATCTGGATGGCTTTATCACCAAATACCAGAATAATATCCGGGTCGTAAATGGAGAAAATCCGGGTTTTGTGATCGACCTTGAAAAGAAGAGCCTGAAGAAATTCATAGATCAATTAAGCAGTATTATTCAGGATATTGATGCCCTCATTGAAAAATAGAGATTCCTTCAATTTGTTTTTTGACGCATATATAAAAATATACTATAATATGTTTGTTAGCGGTCATAAGCAGCGGGAATGATAAGAAAAGGAATAAACATATGTCAGATAGAAGATCAAAGTCTTTGGAAAAGGAACAATCTAAGAACAATCAGAAAAATAGAAAAGAATGGATCATTACGATTGTACTTGCTGTTTTGATACTGGTTGTATTTGCATTTATTTTGTGGAGAATGGCAAAAGGTGGCAGATCATCAGCAGATAAAGTTGTATTTCGTGTAGCAGGACAAGATGTATGCTTAGACGAGGTGAATCTGTGCATTCTACAGAATACGGTTGATCTTGGAATTGGAGAATCGGCGTTGGATACGACTGCCGAGGATGGAACAGATGCAGATTCCTATTACAAACAGGAGATCCTGCAATTGATCATGGATTATAAGGTGGAAGCTTATATTGCCGGAAAACAGGGCATGAAACTTACGGATGAGGAAAAGAAGTCGGTTCAGAAGGATGTTACGGAATATCTTGGTAAGATAGATGCACGGATATTGAATGATTTTTCCATTACACAGGAGCGTGTAGTAGAGATTTATCAGGAACGCTATCTGGCACACAAATTAGAAGATACGGCAACCAAAGATGTTAAGGTTGAGGATCAGAAATATTGTACGATGTATATGTTATTGTTCCCAAAGATTCAGATGGGAACAGATGGCAAATATCTGACAGAAGAAGATGGAGAGACACCACTTATGTTGTCAGAAGAAGAGATTGCGCAGCGGAAAACAGAAGCAGATGAGGCATATCAGAAATTAAAAGACGGCGCGGATATTGAAGATCTGGCAAAAGAATATGGTATAGAATCGGTATCCGGGGAACAGAGTAATGTTGAAGAAGGATTTGGAGACGATTTCAAACAGTATGCAGCCAGTCTGAAAGAAGGAGAATTCAGTCCGGTGATCGATCTGGCAAGCTGTTATGCCATTGTGGAGATGGTCAAAGAAAATGACGAAGAGGTTGCGAAACAGGTGATGGAACGGTATCAGTCGGACGCGGAGAAGGAAACACTTCAGAATAAACGCAAAGAATGGTACAAGGAAGCCGGTGTAGAAGAGGCTGAATTTGTAGGAAATACATGGAATCAGATATCGTTACATGATTTTGCAAAATATGTGGAGGAATAAGGTATGAAATATACGAAACGTATAGCAGCTATTTGTATGGGGCTTGTTTTTGTGATAAGTCTGGCGGGATGTGGCAAGAAGAAAGTGGAAGATGCCGCAAATGTAGTGTATGAATTTGGAGATGATTCCATCACATACGGAGAATATTTCATTTATGGAAAGACGATAGAAGAAGACTACCAGAAGACATATGGAAGTGGCGTGTGGAATCTGGAAATGAAGACGGATGCGGGTACGCAGACGGTAAAAGATGTTACAATTGATGATATTATCAATAATATTAACCGGGTGAAGGTGTTGGCACATCAGGCACAGGAAATGAATATTTCTTTGAGTGACAGTGAGAAGGCGGAGATAGAGAATCTTGCAGAGACATTTTACAGTGGACTGACGGAACGGGATCTGAAGAATACGGAAATCACCAAAGATCTGGTCAAAAAAGTGATGGAAGAGAACGCGGTTGCGAAGAAGGTGTATAGCCAGAAGATTGCAGAATATGATTTTGAGATATCAGAAGAAGAAGCTCGGATGACGACATTTTATGATCTGGTATTTGAATGTTACAGTTTAGATAAAGACGGCACGGTCAAAGAATTTTCAGATGAGAAAAAGGCAACACAGTTGGAAAAGGCAAATGAAGCGTTATCCTCTCTGGCACAGGACGAGAATGTAACCTATCAGGATATTGTGGATAAATACAAACTGAAATATTCTAATTCTTACACCATGGCGAAGGCGGAACTGATCGAAGAGTATGGAGAATCCGTTGCGGATAAGATTCTTGCAATGTCGGATGGTGAGGTCAGTACGGTTATTCAGACACAGTATGGGTATCACATATTTAAGATGATTAAGTCGAATGATGAAGAGTTGACGAAGAAGAATAAGGAAGAGATTATCGCTCAGAAACAAAAGGAATATTTTAGTGGTGTGTATGAGGAATGGCTCAAAGATTATGATTCCAAATTCGACAAAACGAAAGATGTGAATATGGATCTTGCTAACAAATTTCCTTTTGCAGAACAAAAATAAAAATATGTCTTGATTTTCTGAGTAAAATCGTATAAAATAAGATAGTTGTTTGCAAGAGCAGAAGTGGCGGAATGGCAGACGCGCTAGATTCAGGTTCTAGTGGGGTAACACCCGTGTGGGTTCAAGTCCCATCTTCTGCATAAACAAAAAGATCATCCATTTGGATGGTCTTTTTTGTTTATGCAGCGGAGTCCCTTGAACCCATAGGTTCAAGGTCTCCGCTCCGCTCTGGTCGGTTCGTACCATGAGGTCCGCTGGACCTCACTCACCCCATCTTCTGCACAAGGGAAAAAACAACTATTGGGGCACCCTCCGTAAGGAAGGTGCCCCGGGGCGGCTCTTGTAGCTCAATTAAATTTGTTTCTTTGAAACGGTGTAACCCCTGTGGTTACGCCGTTTTCTCTTTGTTACGCTCGATGAGGTGCTGCTGGAAGGCTTCTTCCATTTCCTCCGGGGGCAGTTCGTGCAGAATGCCCACGCCGTTGTAATAGATGTCCAGAAGCTGTACACGCTTGCCATCAATCGTTTTCGGCGCATAGACCACGATCCTGTCCACGAACTCGTGAATCAGCTCCGGCGTCAATGCTTTCAGCTCCGTAATCTGCTCCTCCTCATAGGACAGGGACAGGGTGGCGTAGCGTTCATCGGACAGCTTTCCGCTGGCGTTGTCCTCATAGATTTTCTGAATCAGAGCATCGATCTCTGCAATACGCTTCTTCGCCTTGGATAGCTCCCGGCGCTTTGCTGTCAGCTGCTTTTTCTTGTCCTCCGTGTAGCAGTCCATCTGTTTGCGGGCAAATTCTTTCTCAAACGCCTGCACATTCAGCAGGATGCGCTGCATACTTTCCAGCACGATCTGCTCCACTACCTTTTCACGGATATAGTGGGCAGAGCAGACTTCGGAGTTCTTGCGATAGGAGAAGCAGAAGAAATACGCCTGTTCTTGTTTGTAGTTATTGGTGACGCTGTAATACAGCTTTTCTCCGCAATCGCCGCAGTACTCCTGCTTACCGAGTATATCCGCAACCGTGGCTGAACACCAGTTGCATGGAATGGCAGGTGGTTTACTGCAATTCTCATTGTCTTCCCACTAATCAATTGGAAAATTATTTTCGATTTGAACGAAGATTTTTTGTAAATTTTCTGCTAATGAATATGGAACGGCAAAAAGAGCCGGTACACAGCACATCAAATCAGCGGGAGAAAATCTCTCGCTATATCTTTGATGAAACTATGTACCGGCTCTGAAATTCAGAAACCTTCAGTGTCTGCTTTTTCCGTCCCGCAGGCAGACGCTGCAACAGGAACGGCGCAGCCGCAATCTCTTTCGGCTGCTGCCTTGTGCTTCACTCAGATATTCAGTTGTGGCTCTCTAATGAGAGCATATAGATTATATTATACAGAACACTTGTTCGTCAACCTTTTTCGGTATATTGTGATAGGAAAGACTGCTGCCGTTTCCGACAGCCGCCCTTGGGTTAAATATTTGATTTTACTTTACGCTGCGCTTTTTCTTCCTGCCGTAAACGGTTGTTACGGTTACTGCACCGCCGCTGACAAACAGCAGCGTGAGCCATAGAAACACATTGCTGGTGTCGCCGGTCTGGGGAGATTTTGAATCGTCCTTCAGCTTCACCGTTACGGTGTCGGCTTTTTTGATTTCCTTTGTACCGTCCTTGTCGCTGAAATACTTGCCACAGCCTTCGCAGTACCAGTACTCGATATTGCCCTCGGTGGTCTTGGTCGCCGCCTTTGCCGGGAAGTGCTTTAAGTTGGTGTGGTTCTTCGGATCAAGCTCACCGTATTCCGCACCGCAGACCTCGCACTTTGCCTTGTCCATGCAGGTCGCTTTCCCGCCGGTATGCTCAGTCAGCTTCTTGCCGCAATAATCACACTTGTGGTCTTTGTTATCGTCTGCACACTCGCTGATTATATAATCGCAGATATCACATTTGTGGTTTTTGTTTGCATCGATGCAATTCTCCGTTTGCGTGCCTGCAGAGCATCCGTCAACGGTGCAGGTGCGGGTATGGGTGCCGTTTTCGTTGGACGTCCAAGCGCCCCAGTTGTGGTCCAGCGCATTGCCGGAGAAGAAGGTCGCCTCATCCGCCGTGCCCTCGGAGCTCAGACCGCAGACTGCGCAGGACTTGTAATAGATCGCCTTTCCCGTGCAGGTGGCGGCGGATTTCAGGTACTTTGCATCCACGGTCTCCGCCGTTAAGTCGTGGGGCAGCTTTTCGCCATACTCAGACTTGCATACCTCGCAGACGGCTTTTGCGGTGCAGGTCGCCGTGCCGCCGGTGCAGTTATTAGTCTCGGTGTGCGAGGCATCGCGCTTACAGATTCGGGTGTGGGTCTCTTCATCGCTGTTCTGCGTCCAAGCTCCCCAGTCGTGGTCCAGCGCATTGCCGGAGAAGAAGGTCGCCTCATCCGCCGTGCCCTCGGAGCTCAGACCGCAGACTGCGCAGGACTTGTAATAGACCGCCTTTTCGGTACAGGTTGCAGCAGACTTCAAATACTGCGCCTCTGCTTTTTCGGCAGTGAAGCTGTGTGCCGCCATCTCGCCGTATTCGCCGCCGCAGACCGTGCAGACAGCCTTGGCGGTGCAGGTCGCCGTGCCGCCGTGGCAATTCTCGGTTTCCGTATGGCTGGTGTCACGCTTACAGATTCGGGTGTGGGTCTTTTCATCGCTGTTCTGCGTCCAAGCGCCCCAGTCGTGCCCAAGCGGTTCGGAAGATCCGCCGCAAACCGTGCATGTCCTTCCGCTTGTGCAAGTCGCCGTTCCGCTCCATATGTGTGACTCCCAGTAATCCCATGTATTATCACACACCGTGCATGTAAGATCGCATCGGTGCCATTTATCATTTGCGTATTGACGAGTCACCCTTACCGTTTGTCTCTGGCCGCATTTAGTACATAACGCAATATCCGCCGCATATGCCGTCATAGGCATAACAGCCAGCATCAGGCACAGTATGAGCACAACGCTCAAAATTTTCTTATTCATATAGTCTCCTCTCCTTTGCTGTCCTTTGACAGCTTAAAGTCATATTTCATTTCCAACATGGCGAACAGCTTATACATTACCTCGGTGGCGATTGCCTTGATATCCAGTGATTGAATAAAGGCAAGCACCTTTGCCTGCTCTGCCTCCGGTACCCGATACACCCGCATAGCCGCCGTCAAAAAGCGGCTGAGCTTGCGTTCCAACGGAAAATGAATATCACATTTTCTCGCCATATAGCTGCGCATCAGTCCCGCCGTGCCGATTTCCATCTCGTAAAAGTCGCTCTCGGTATTATCAGGAAAATCTTCACCAAAAATCTGCTTCAGCTCTGCTGTGGTATGCAGGTAAATATATTCCGACGTGTCGGGCAGGGAATAGGCTTCAATGTAGATTTCTCGCAGGTTCTCATTCAGTTCAGTCAGTGTCAGTTGGATCGCCGTTTCTACCGCATAGGCGTAAACCGGCGGCAGCTTGCTGTCTGCAATGCTTCTTGCCACGCCGAACTGTCCGCCGAACATCGTTTCGGTCAATTCCAGCAAAACTCTGTCCTTGGTAGGAAACAGATTCAAATAGCTTCCCCTTGCCACGCCCGCTTCGTCCACAATCTGACCGACAGAGGTGTTTTTATACCCTTGCTCCAAAAAGAGACGGACGCACACGGTCAGTATTTTCCTCTTTGTTTCACTGCTGTTTCTTCGCAAATATATCAACTCTCTTCAAGTGTTTTGGTACGTATACCAATATTATCATAGCGAGTACAAAAAGGCAAGTGGTATTTGAAACTTTACCTCCGTAAATTGTGACATTTCCGCAAACGCCGGCTTCTTCCATTACTCATGGAACTTTATGACTTCTTGAATACTACCCGAAAAGGAAAAGCCACTGTCTGTTGACAGTGACTTTTCTTGTTTAGTATTAACAGTATATAAGCTCACTCGAAACGATTTCCATAGCAGCGCTACGGATGTTGTTCATTCTCTGTACCCACAGCATTTGATTTTCCGCTTTGAGGGCTTCCGTAACTCCCTCTTTTTCGGAAAGTTGCTTTACCAGCCGAGAGAACATTTCCTTTGCATGCTCGTTTATGTCGGCAATGTAACTGTTCAGCTTGCCGCTTATCAGCAGTTCGGAATAGAGTACCTTTCGGTGCTGTTTCAGATACCGCAAATGCCGCTGTCCCCATATGCCGATATGCCTTGATTCTTCTTTAGGTAGTTTCAAACAGGGAAGATAGTAATCGCCATGCAATTTATACCAAAGTCCGTTTTTCTCGTTATAGATGTACTTGTCCATTTTGTAATCCTCTAATTATGATTGATTTTACCTACAATCCAATCATTCCGGCTGATTACAAAAGCCAAAGGGAGAGAACTTCCTTACGAAGCCTCTCCCTTGGATGGTCTTTTTTGTTTATGCAGCGGAGTCCCATGAACCCATAGGTTCAAGGTCTCCGCTCCGCTCCGGTCGGTTCGTACCATGAGGTCCACTGGACCTCACTCACCCCATCTTCTGCACAAAAGAAAAAGAAACTATAACCGCTTCATAAAATTAAGATAAAAATGAGTTTTGTTTAATATATTAAGTGAAATGGTGACGAAAACTTATTTTATTTATTGAAATGAGAGCGAATTCATATTTTATCTTCCCATTAGATATGTTTTATGGTATTATACATAAGGTTATTGTGGATTTTTGAACAAAAGACCAATACTTTACAATATTAATCACTCCTTGTGGTTTTCGCGTGCACAAGGAACAAAGATACAGGAGGTTTTATATGGAAGCGTATAAAGATTTAACAAAAGCAGAGTTGCTTGCTTTGAAAGAAGCGTTAAATGAAGAGTATAAGGATGCACAGGCTAAAGGACTGAATCTGAATATGTCCAGAGGTAAGCCGGGCGTGTCTCAGTTGGAACTTTCTTTACCAATGTTAGATGTGATTAACAGCACTTCTGATATGAAGACCGTGTTAGGAAATGATACCAGAAATTATGGTGATCTGGATGGTATTGGTGAATGCCGTAAACTGATGGCAGAGATGATGTCAGTTGAGAAAGATAATATAGTAGTATGTGGTAACTCCAGTCTGAATATTATGTATGATACAGTTTCAAGATCTGTGACACACGGAGTGAATGGTTCGACACCTTGGTGTAAACTGGATAAAGTAAAATTCTTATGCCCTGTTCCGGGTTATGACAGACATTTTAAGATTACAGAGTTCTTCGGAATTGAAATGATCAATATTCCGTTGCATGAAGATGGTCCGGATATGGACATGGTAGAAGAATATGTGAATAATGATGCAACTGTAAAGGGTATCTGGTGTGTGCCAAAATACTCAAACCCAACCGGTATTTCGTATTCCGATGAGGTTGTAAAACGTTTCGCAAATCTCAAACCGGCAGCAGAAGATTTCCGCATTTTCTGGGATAATGCATATTGCATTCATCATTTATATGAAGATAAGAAGGATGAGATTCTTAATATATTAGACGAGTGTGCAAAGGCAGGTAATCCCAACATGGTATATATGTTTGCATCCACATCCAAGATCAGTTTCCCTGGTTCGGGTATATCTGCAATTGCAACATCGCTTGAGAATATCGATTTTATCAAGAAGCAGATGACAGTACAGACTATCGGACATGACAAGATCAACCAGTTGCGTCATGTGCGTTTCTTCAAAGACCGTGCTGGCTTAGAGGCACACATGAAGAAACATGCAGAATTGTTAAGACCAAAATTTGAAGCAGTACTTGATGTATTTAAAGAGGAATTGGAAGGATTGGAGATCGGAAGCTGGATCGAACCACGTGGAGGATACTTTATTTCCTTTGATGCAATGGATGGTTGTGCAAAAGCGATTGTTGAGAAATGTAAAGAAGCAGGTGTAATCCTGACAGGAGCAGGTGCGACATATCCATATGGTAAAGATCCAAAAGACAGTAATATCCGGATCGCTCCGTCGTTCCCTACACCGGAAGAGATGAGAGAAGCTGCAAAGTTATTTACTCTTTGCGTAAAGCTTGTAAGTGTTGACAAATTGTTAGAGCAGGCATAAGAAGGTGTTGTGTGATGGCGAAGAAAGAGAATAAGACAAATGCCATGCGCATATTGGATAAGAACAGAATTTCTTATCGAACGAAAACTTATGAATGTGATGAATTTATTGATGGGGTACATGTGGCAGATCTGAATGGTGATCCGTATGATCAGTCGTTTAAGACATTGGTAACGGTTGGTAAGAGCGGACAACATTATGTGTTTGTCATACCAATCGATAAAGAGATTGATTTCAAAAAGGCAGCAAAGATTGTTGGAGAGAAATCAATTGAAATGATACATGTGAAAGATATTAATGCTATTACAGGTTACATTCGTGGAGGTTGTACGCCTCTTGGAATGAAGAAACTGTTTCCGACGGTAATTCAGGAGAGTGCGAAGGAATTTGATGAGATCATTATAAGCGGAGGTAAGATTGGTATGCAGATCCTGCTGAACCCGCTGGATCTGGCAAATGTTACGCATGCACAATTCGGCGACATTATAGCACAATAATTTGATTCCCTTGCACAGCGTAAGTGAGGGATGATGTGTGAGGCACATGCGAAAGGTATAGAGAAAGCCATGTAAGTTTGCCTTTATGGTACGCAGGCACGTTTGCACTTA
>ENA-UAEG01000194-UAEG01000194.1-human-gut-metagenome-genome-assembly--contig:-NODE-194-length-24737-cov-8.172393_pt1 | contig 24737 bp, 28 predicted proteins | sample MGYA00244280_ERZ654275 | MGnify/ENA primary metagenome ERZ654275 (study PRJEB26926, sample SAMN06165092) | human gut metagenome | biome: ENVO:00009003; feature: ENVO:2100002; material: ENVO:00002003...
CATAAAGGCAACCCCACATGGCTTTCTCTATATCTTTTTGCATGTGCCCTCACACGTCCGTCTTACTTACGCTGTGCAAGGGTATTAGTCCTCCGGATCGTATTCTAATATATCCCCCGGCTGACAATCCAACGCCTTACAGATTGCTTCTAATGTTGAAAATCGAATGGCGCTTACCTTGCCGGTCTTGATCTTGGAAAGGTTCACATTTGATACTCCTACTTTCTCTGATAATTCATTGAGGCTCATCTTACGGTCAGCCATCACACGGTCAAGCCGCAATATAATCTTACCCATAACTTTTCGCCTCCAGCCTATAATGTCTCGTCTGATTCCTGCTGCAATACGGCTCCATACTGGAAAATGTATGTGAGTGCAAGCACAACCAATACAACTGCCACCATATCACCATTGACACTCAGATTGAAGTCCCAATGATTCGACCACATACTTGACATTGCCGAATTGGCAACGGAAGATACCACACACCAAGGAATTAAAGAGTATGCAAAATGCTTCATCTTCCGAATCACATCCTCACTAAATGGAGACTCACAGTTCTTAATTGCCTTACATAAGGCGCCAATAAACCACAATGTTACCATTGTCACAATCAGGTTGATCCAAGCACCGATCATAAATACACTGATCTTTTTCAAAGGAATCGCTTCGGTCTGTCCGTCGGCATCTAACGAAAATCCCTTGTCGTCAACCTCAATATTAGATACCTTTGCTGTAATCCCATTCATATCAATTGTGCTATTCTCTACCACCTTCGTGAGGCTTTCCTTCATCTCCTTCTGACCTTCCTTCGAAAAGGAATTCCCAAACTGCGACATATCCACGGATATCGTTGCTCCGGTTCGAATGGTTGCTTTCACAAAATCCTTCGGAAGTGCTGCCAACGCAATGGTTGCAATCAGAACTCCCACAATTCCAATTCCTACAAAGATCTTGGCAATCAGCGTAATGATGCCCGCTATCTTACCCATGTTATTAATCTTAACAACTGCTTCTGGCTTCATAATAAAGTCCTCCTTCTCATATCAACTCAATTATCATTAAATATTTAATGTTTATCGATAATCTTATTATAACAAGACTTTATCATTTGTCAACAAGTTTTTAATGTTTTTCATTAAATCTTTATCGGTATTGGTACATTTAGTTATTATTCCTCACTATATTGATTGTAAAATTTCTCTAATTGCGGTCGACATTTTAAGAATACGCCTGCTAATCTCTCATCAAAATGCGTTCCCGCATCCTGTTCTATTATTGAAAATGCTTTATCATAAGAAAATGCTTCTTTGTAACACCGTTTCGAAACCAACGCATCAAATACATCCGCTAATGCCATAATTCTAGCCTCGATCGGAATTTGTTCCCCTTTAAGTCCGTCAGGATACCCTTTTCCGTTCACTTTCTCATGATGATAATGCGCTACATTCACAGCCACTTCAACAAATCGCTCATCCTCCACACCCGTCAATACATCTTTCACAATCCGGGCGCCATTTGCTGCATGTTCTTTCATTTTATCATATTCTTCATCTGTAAATTTGCCTTGTTTCCGTAAAATAGAATCATCCACTCCGATCTTTCCAAGATCATGCATTGGTGCGCTTCGAATTACCAATTGCAAAAATTCCGGTGTCAGTAAAGAATCCATCTTATTTAATTCATCTGCGAAGATCCGTACTACTTCGCTTGTCCGTTTGATATGGCCTCCGGTACTCAAGTCTCTGGATTCTACCATCTGCGCCATACCAAGAATTGTCTTTTGCTGTATCTCCCGAATCTGTTTCGTCTTCGCCGCTACATCTGCCTCTAGCATTTTATTATAGTTTGCAAACAGCTCTAATGCTTTATAATGCTCTGTCTCATCACGAAATTCCACCGTAAAGCCCACATATCGTTTTCGATAATTCTGCAAGGTATGTATCACACAATCATATCTATGACCATCCAGTTCAAAAGTATCCATCGGCGTATGCTCATGCTCTCCCGTCATTGTATCCATTCCATGTCCGTGATGTTCATGCTTATAATTATCTGCAAACCGACGCACACCATCTATTATATTTGTCTGCAAAACAGCATCTGCCAAATCTATCCGCTTTCCAATACAACAATCTGCCAATTGCGGAAATACGTGTTGCGCATAAGCGTTGCAGCCCTTGTAACGCAATTGACGATCAAATGCAATAAACCCAACCTCGCTTAATTGCTCCTCTATAATATTCTTATTCTCTTCTATTGTAAAAAGATTCGATTGGTACGATTGCAGGCTTGAACCGGAGAAAAGCAAAATATATGCCATTGGCATAATCTCAAACTTCAGTCCAAGCACTCGTTCGCTCACATAACATGCAATTGCCAGGAAGAAGGAAAGCAACATGATCACCACATTCTTAGTACTGATCGACTTTCTCTTATACACTGCCCTTACCACTGTGACCAATGCCAATGCAAAGTATAGATACATTGTTATTACATACAGCATATGCAACGGTCCATATTCTTTTGTAAGATACGGCATTCCATTCTGAATATGGAATTGTACCTGCTTATAATAGCAGTCCCTCCAGCCAATTGTGCACACACTTCCATAAACGATTCCCTGTACTACATATAATCCACAAAGAATCCCTCTCTTAATATTCACATGACAGATCTCACATACCGTTATAAAATAAAGCATCGGAAGGAAACACCCACTAATATAAATAATCTTCTGGGCAAGAATTGCCTCCTGCAGATTCGACGCATGCAGCAGTGCACAATATCCCCCATTGGCTACAACGGCAACAAACAGCATGATGTGCTGTGTTACACTTCTTCTCTCATCTGAAAGAATCTGCCACAAAAACAGTCCAAACGCCATAATAAAACAAACTAAATAAAAATATCTCATACATAGCTCCCCATTTGCAAATAACCGTTATCGCAGCATACGCAATAACGGTTATTCTCTCTTTGATTGATATGCAATTGATTATACCAAATTCCAGTTCATATGACTATACTTATTTTCCATATTCCGACAGTATACGACATTCGTTTCTTATTGATATTTCCACTGTTCCGATTGCAACTGCAGATCCACCATATGCTTGTAGATACCATTTTGCCGTTTCAATTGCTCCGGTGTTCCCTGCTCTGCTACCGTACCATCCTTCAATACCACGATCTTGTCTACCCCGTCTACGGTACGCATACGGTGTGCAATGATCAGTACGGTCTTATCCTGAATCAGTTTTGAGATAGATTCCTGAATGGCTGACTCGTTATCTACATCCAAAGAAGCGGTTGCCTCATCCATCAAAATGATCGGTGCATCTTTTAGGAACGCCCTTGCGATTGAGATTCTCTGTCTCTCACCACCGGAAAGCTCGGAACCATTTTCTCCGATCATGGTATTCCATCGATCCGGCAGTTTCTCCACAAAGTCGGTACAATTGGCAAGTCTTGCCGCTTCCATTACCTCTTCGTCCGTTGCATCCTTCTTACCAATACGGATATTCTCCATGATCGTATTATTGAACAAAGTAACATCCTGGAATACGATCGAATATAACGATAACAACTGCTCCGGATCGATCTCTGACACGTTCATGCCACCAACCGTGATCGTACCTTTGTTGTTATCCCAGAATCTTGCAGCAAGACGGGAAACGGTTGTCTTACCACCACCGGATGGTCCGATCAATGCAGTAACTTCCCCCTGCTTTGCCACAAAGCTGACATCCTGAAGTACCTGCTCGCCATCCTTGTAAGAAAATGCTACATGATCAAATGCAATATCATATCCCTGATTATCCAAATTCTCTCTACCCTTCTGTTCCTCATGCGATAAGATCTCATCCATTCTCGCACAGTTGGTGTTCAAGCTGATAATGGCTGCCAGATTCTGTAATGCGATCTGCAACGGTTCATACATTCTGGTCACCACTAACAGGAACATGAAAAATGTAAGTACACTGATTTCGCCCTTCGTCAGAAGAATACTTCCTGTTACCGCTACGGTTCCAATTCCTAATTTCAGGATCATCTGTGCCGAACATACAAATGCTGCATTGGCAAACTCCGCCACAATCGAATGATCCTCCACCGCTTTGATCTTCTTGTTCAGACCAACCATATACGAGTCGGTCATATTATTAGACCGCAGATCACGAATGGTTTCCAATCCTTCCTGAATACCATCCAAACAGCTTAATTTGTATTCCATACTCTTTGCATGTACTTTCCCCATCACATTTTTAGAAGAAAGTACAATGATAAATGCAATCGGCATAACCCAGATGGCAGCTAACGCCATTCTCCAGTCAAAGAACAACAAGCTGATAATAATAATTGTCGTCGATCCAAACGCACCAACCAATTCCGGAATCCAGTGTGAACTTCCCGTCTCGATCAGCGCACAGTCTGCCATGATCGTATTGGTCAGATCAGACAGATCCTTCTTGCCGAAGAAAGACAACGGCAATTTTCTCAACTTCTCCGCTAACATTCGACGTCTCACACCACTTTCCACATAGGTAGAAAGAAATGTTGCATTATACTGAATATACGTTGTAACTGCGATCAGAACCAATGCTGCGATCACTCCAACCGTAAAGAAAGTTACCTTATCCTTTGGCAGACTGCCCTCTAACAGATAAGATGACAATACATACAACAATCCTACCGGAAACATCAATACGAGATTCGAGATCGTAACAGACACAAATGCCTGTATCATTGCCTTTGCACCTTTATCAGAAAGTGCATATTTGTGCTTTAATTTTTCTATCATGCTGTCTCACCTGTCCTTCCTACCTGCCAGTTGACAGATTGATTGTATTCATTCCACATATGGGTATAGATACCATTTGCCCCAGTTAATACATCATGTGTACCGCTCTCTGCGATCTTACCATCCTTTAATACATAAATGCAGTCTGCATTTGTTATAGTTGACAAACGGTGTGCGATCATAATAACCGTCTTATTCTTTGCCAGATTCTCAAATGCCTTCTGTACCAGTCTCTCATTATCCGGATCTGCAAATGCGGTTGCCTCGTCTAAGATTAGGATTGGTGCATTCTTAAGGAACGCTCTCGCGATCGACAGACGCTGTGCTTCACCACCGGATACATAGATCCCCTTGGAACCGATCATCGTATGTACCCCCTCCGGGAACTTCTCAATAATATCCATGCACTGTGCGGCTTTGAGCGCTTCCATGACTTCTGCATCTGTTGCATCCGGCCTTCCCATTCTGACATTTTCCAAAATGCTGATCTTAAGAAGCCTGCTATCCTGGAATACATAAGAAACCTGCTTCATCAATTCCTTTGGATCCATGTCCTTCACATCTATGCCACCGATCCGGATACTTCCACTCTTCACATCCCAGAAACGTGCTACCAGAGAAGCCAGTGTTGTCTTACCGCCGCCGGACGGGCCTACAAAAGCAACATGCTCTCCCTCTTTGATATGCATGGATATATGATCGATCGCATTTCCTTTGTTCTCATCATAAGTAAACGTTACATCCTCAATTGCAATAGATGCATCCTTCGGTTGTTCATTTTTACCATTGTCTACAAGCGGTTCAACATTCAGGATATTATCCATTCTGTTCAACGCATCTTCCACTAACATCTGCGACTCACCGGCATAAGCCACCTTCATTAAGGTTGTCGTCAGCGTAGAAGTGATCAATATATAGAAGAACAGATTCAACGCAAAGGTATCTGTAATATGGTTGCCGCCTAACTTATACGCTGCAATGATCAGCGCTGCAAAGATACCATTGCAGGAAACTACGAAACAGGTCATCGGAATCCGCATGTTCTTTGTATAACCAATCGTCCATTTCTCATAATCATCAATCGCTGATTTGAAACGTTTGAACGAGAATACCGTCTGACCGAAAGTCTTCACAACCGGCACCCCTCGAACATACTCCACCGCTTCGGATGTCATCGTCTCCAATGCATTCTGATACTGTCTCATATCCTCTGCCATCTTCGGTCCCATCATAAGGGAACCCATTAAGATAAATGCGATCACTGCCGGAATCAGACTGATCAGACCTAACCGCCAGTCAAATACCATCATCATAACAAGCAATCCGATCGGTGTTGCTCTTGACACTACTTTATCCGGAAGATTATGTGCAAGAAATGTCTCTGTCGCTGCACTTGAATCATTGACAATCTTACGGATCTTACCGGTTCCCTCTGTCTCTACATATCCAAGCGGGAGCTTCATAATATGTTCCATCATAAGAGTTCTCATATTCGACTGCACACGGAATGCGGCCTTATGGGAACACATCAGTGCTGCGATATAGAACACCATGCCAAACAACGCAAACCCCACCGCCTGCCAGCCATAGGTCGTAATATGAGTTGCCTGCTCATAATTTGGTCGCACCTCTAGAATTTCTTTTATGATTCGCCAGATATCATAAAATGGAATGAGTGCAATCCACGCACTGATCACTGCTAACACACAGGACACATACGAGAAATACTTGTGATTCCCCGCAATATCCATCAGTCTTGACATCGCACTTTGTTTCTTTGTCTTCATTGTGTCTCCTCCTTAACTTTAGACTTTCCAGATATACATCCGGTTTGTTATTTCTATCATAAGTTAGCACACGCTAACCCACATACAAAGAGAAAAGGGCATGCGCCCCTATGCTTACAGTCCGATCACTGCTTTCCATCCGGCATAATTGAACTGTCTTACATTCCTCATGAATTCTACCGCCTGTTCATAGCTCTTGTTATGCGTGATCAGTTCATATACATACTGCCAGCCATTCCGGCAATAGACATGAACAAAGAAGTCATCCACGGTCACATCCGATGCGGAATACTGTTTCACCAACTCCTTATAATAGGATTCCTCAATCGCTGCAAGCTGATCAAAATACCCTTCATATTCCGTGCCTGCCGAACAACAAAAGAGCAGCCGGATCTCATCCATATGTTGATAAATATATTGCAATACCAGATCTGTTCCCTCGTCTCCTGCATCCGCTGCCCCATCCATATCCTGGGAATTGGCTGCCTTCTCTATGCTTGCAAGATAGATACGCATCAATTCCTCTGCCGATTCCTTCACAATCGCCGTAAACAATCCCTTCTTATCACCAAATCTTGTATAGATGGAATTCGTGCTGACACCACTGGCGGCTGAAATTCTACGCAGACTGGCATCATGAAATCCCACTGCCAGAAATTCATTCCTTGCACTCTCTATTAAGATCTCCGTTACACCTTCTGTTTCTTTCCGCATCTGTGTTCTCCTATACGCTCACCGGGTTTGTATTTCCGATTCGATTGTGTATATCTGTTCTTTACATAACAGCGTTATAATAACATTGTTATTTAATTTTAGTCAATAGGGCTAATGATAAGATTTTTCAACAAGCATAAGAAGCATATAATATGACTTTCTAAGATGCAACTTATAACGAGCCTGTTCCCAGTTATCCCATGTAAATCGATGTTCTCCCATGTCCTCCTGCCCTGCTAAGTATGTATAATTTAATCACCACAAAAAACCATACTAAACAAAAAAGAAGGAGGAACACATAATGGACAGGGCAAAACAAAATCTTACGATTATAGGAAAGGTTTATGATTATGAGTAACAATACATACAATCAGCTGACAGCCAATCCGGAACAGTTGAACTTATCACAGATGAAGATTCACCTAGACGAAATAAGAGATTTTGTAACGACAAATGTATTATCATTTACAGAGGATAGCATTTGTCTGTTCAATCCATTTGGTCGGTGTCATAACAAATCTGTTTAATCCCGCCTCACTTCTAACTGCCCCGAATTGCACACAGTTAAATACCTCAACACCTTGCCCATGGTTTTTAAGGTATGTAACAAAAAGCCATCAAAATGGGGATTTTCAGCCAAATCCTCCGAAATCATGTAAAATACTTTTCAGCCTTTCATTCCATAACTTATATAATTCTTCATCCTCACTTGCTGCTACTATCGCATTATGATAAACATCTCCATACCATCTTCCATTATCATTCAGGCACACATCAGCAAATTCCGAATTGTCCCTATCTTCATCTTTTGATTATACACAGGATTTGAATCTTCTTCCCGTGTATCACAAAAAATTCTTTAATAAATTTTTACTTCTTTTTCAGAATACCTGCGTATCATTACGAATATTCCAATTGCCAAAATTACTCCAAATACGATTTCTGCCAGAATTCCATTCGTCCCCATTCCATAACTCTCATTCAAATAATAAGATGGCATGAAAGAAAGGATTGTTCCCACAACCGCTGGTGGTATAAATCTCAGGAAATTCTTATAGCATAGGCACTTTACAATTTCCTTGTCCGTCATTCCCAACAGTCGCAAACTACAAACTGCCCTGCTATTTTCTTCTTTTTCTGTCTGGATACAAGAGTGAATTAACAGAAACGCAGCCATTATTATAAGTCCTATCACAAATGCCATCAAGAACAATAAAAATTCTCCAGATTTCTCTGCATCCTGGTATTTCTCCACTTTCGAAGAGATTTCATAATACAGCTGCTCATTTTCATCCAATGGATTGTTTTCATGCAGATATTCTTTTACCCCACTTACTCCTGCATAAGAATCCTCCCAATTCTGAAACTGAAACAAGTTTGCAATACCAGCACCACCTGGTGTATCTGCACGTAATTTTGCGAAATCGGAATCGTTGATAATCAACGTTTTATCTGCAAAGGTCGGATTTTGATTAAACAATATCTTTACATCTGTTCCAACAGACCGCAGCTTTCTGTCCCCGGAGATTGTCACAGTCGATACTGGCTGTATGTTATGTTCATACCCATCTTCCAGATCGTACTGAAATAAATTCAAAAACTGGCCTTCCTGAATCTGATAATCACATCCAAAATCCCGGTTTATTTCTGTCACAGGAAAATAATTAAAAACATCGTCTCTGATATAGGGAAGCCGAATGATCTGTTCTACTGCAACACCATTTTTCTCCAATATATGAATGACATCCTGTAATGGAACCTGATTCATTCCATAAATTTCCGAATACACCATGTCATACGGAGAGTAACTTTTTGCATCCTGTAGAAAAGCCGGATACAAAGTCAGGCATATACCAGCAAGCGTAACAGATACCGCTATCATGAGAGATGCCAAAAGATACCTGAGTCCCCATTCTTTCTTGTGCCTGCGGACAAATGACAATCCCACCAAATGAAAAGTCATATAGTTGGGTGCAAGTCTGCATAAGATCGTACCAATCTTTCCTATTTTTTCTGCTCGATATTGTGCTTTCATCAGTGTTCCGATTTTATCCAGCATAAGTCTCCCGGCATTCAGGATAAAGGAAACTGCCACCACTACTGTATATAGAACTGCTGTAAGCTTATATGCTTCCGGACAAAACTGCCATTGTACTCCATGAACATCTATTGCATAAATGATAACAGCAAAGAATAAAAGTGACAGCACAGTTCCTGCTACAAGTGCTATTGCCAACGCCAGTACGGATATGAGCACATTTTCAAAAAGTAAATTTTCAAACGCCTCTTTCCGGCTCATTCCAAGCGAAAACATCACGCCGTATTCCTGTTTTCTTGATGCCAGAAATGCCTGACACGAAACAGGAAGAAAAAAGATCAGAAACACTGCTGACAGAAAAAAAGGAAGATAAATGTTATTGGATATAGATGAATTTACAATCGAACCATTCATAAATGTCCTGTTTGTGGAAATAACTGCAAAGCAACAGAATAATGCCGCTGCAGATAAATTGCATAGAAAGTACAACCGATATTTGTGAAAACCAACTTTCAGCATCTTTCGGGAAATATCAAAAAAGGTCATCTTTTCCACCTCCCAAAAGGCACAATGTTTTCCATATATTTTCTCTGAATTTATCAGCATTTTTCTCTTTTTTTACTTCTTTGACCAGATTCCCATCCTGTAAAAAAAGTACCCGGTCACAAAAGGATGCCGTATAAGCATCATGTGTCACAAGCAGAAAGCTGATGCCGGACCGTTGATTCATCTGCTTCATACATCGCATCACATCCCCGGTTGTCTTTCGGTCAAGGCTTCCTGTTGGCTCATCTCCAAAAATAATATCCGGTTCATTGATCAGTGCCCTGCCAATCGCAACCCTCTGTTTCTGACCACCTGATATCTCCGTAATTCCTTTATCAGCCAATTTTTCAATGCCAAGCACATCTGCCATTTTTGAAAAACGTTCTTTCTGAATTTCCGCATCTTTTCGTTCAAGAATGAGTGGTAACATTATATTTTCTTTTACTGTCAAACTCTCTAAAAGCTGAAAATCCTGAAAAATCATTCCCATATGTTTTCTACGAAAAAATGCTTTTTCTTCTTCCGTAAGCTGTGAAAACTTTTCACCTCCAATTACAATTTCTCCATCGTCCGGTGTATCAACCCCGGTCAGCACATGGAGCAACGTAGTCTTTCCACTGCCAGATGGCCCCATAATGGCGACCATTTCACCTTTCGTAACTTGCAGATTTACATTCTGTAAAACCTGAATAGTTTCTCCTGAAGTTTTATAACTTTTTGAAATATGATTTGCATTTAATACATACATCGAAGTTCCTCCTGATAATAAATTTAAAATTTGATTACCAGAAGTATTTAATCATCCATACGAACCGATAGACTGCACAGGGTAACTTCCGGTCTGAAAGAAAACTCTCCCTGACCGAGTTCTTTAAAACCATCATATACCCAAAGTACCATTATTTCTAATCCACCTAAACATATGCACTCATAGAAATGCAAAAATATGCCTTCGTTTATATCGTTTTCGCTATTTGACTTTTCCAAACTTTCCATCTGCTGTATGACTATACTTTCCAAATCACCTTCCGCATAATATCCACTCCAGATTCGGAAATTCAGCGACAAAAGTAAAATCAGCACAATCGAACTTAAAACCATAATAGCAACAATTCGCTGCTTTTTTACTGAAATCATATAAATCAAGCTCTATCCTTCCGCTTCATCTCTTAAAGTATTTATTTTTTGTATTTGTCTTATTGTTTTCCTTTTTTTATAAATAAGAATCTTCTGCAAATACCAATTTGTTACTCACATAATATCACACTTCTTCTACAGTTACATAGATATAACCCTGTTTCTTTCGATATAAACTCATTTTTTCCATCTTTATCCCCCAAACTTGTCTTAATAATATGAATCTATCGTAATCTTGGAAGCTTATCAGTACTAACTGATTCTAGTGTACGAATCTGTTGCAAAGCCAATTGTCGAAGCAATTCCATTAGCATGAATTGTGTCTTTGACAAGATTTTTCACTTCATCATCCTCCACTTCAATTGTCTATTTACTTTCCATCTCATTTTTGTCCTTTAATTCGTCATAATACGCTTTATACCTGTAAATCGTCCGCTCACTGACATTATTACGCTTTGCAATCTCTATCATAGTCATGCCGCTCTCATACCCTGCAACAAAATCATTATAAATTGCCATCCACTTGGCATTATGTTTTTGTCGTCCACTCATTTTTCGATTTCTGTAATACTCCAATTCCTCACGAAGTTGGGCATTCTCTTTTTCCAACTCCTCAATTCTTTTTAATGCCTCTTCAAGTGTTACTGGTTTCTCCATTATAACGCCTCCATTTATGCCATTCTCATTTTGTCTATATTATATATACTTGTTTTTGCGAAGTCAATCTGATTAGTCATGTTGTAACGAGTCTTCTGGGCACTGTATGTATTCTTCTATTAAATGTGAAATATCACTAATCTCAGCATTCCACGGATATCACATATCCTAAATATATCTCATAAGATCATCGTACTGTGTTGCCTGCATTTCACCCGCATCATATAAAGACTGGATATGCATTATAACTTCACTTTGAGTTAACATTCGTGCATGCGATGTATAAGCATATTTTTCACACTCTCTAGTGGAGAAAAGAAAAAGTCGAACCATTCCGGCAGACATGTTTTCGAATATTTGGATTGACAAATCATCTAATTCTGTTATAAAGTATATTCAAGAAATGAGTTTTGCAACCGTACAGTTTTTACTCAAGCGGCTCACTCGTTTCTTTTTTTATTCTCAAGACATCATACAAATATAATTTGCCATCTTTGGCATGTCTTATCACAAGTCTCCCCCTAAAAATATTATATCCTGCTAACTCTCCATCATTATCATATTTGGGAATAGCAAACCTTGTATCATAACGATACCATCCATATTTAGCTTTATTATTATGCCAAAGAAGCCAGTATTGCCTGTAACCACTTTGCACTCTTTATCCAATGCATTTATAAAAGTTACAATGCAATAATCGCATTGGCTGAATGTCATGATCACATTCTTGCCAGAAACATGACAAATAATCCTACCGGAAGGGCGATTACTGCCTGTGTAAACATTCCGATTACTGCATACTTGATGTGATACCAGTAATCATGGTAGGCATCGACCAAATCCTCTGTTCCCGGAATTATCATTCTCTTACTATGACAAAACCACAGACAGTCTACCACCAGCGCATCAAACCACATCTCTGCTATCCACATTATGTATCCCTGTAGCCAACCTTCCACAAAAGTTCGTGCGCCGCCAATATAATACGCCAACACCGTCTGCAAGATCATATAACCACAGAAAACTCCTAGTTTCCCAATGGTTGCTTTCTTTGTCAGCTTGTCGGCATCTTCTTCTATCAGTCCCAGTTCCCTGCAACGATCCTGTATTGCTTTGGGATATTCCTGTATCATGCCAAGCTTTCCCTTCTTTACCGTACTGATACCGATAACTGCATAAACGAATATAATAAAAATAATGCTTTCTAATAATAGGTTCATGTTTTTCTCAGACCTCCGTGTTATAATCATTCCTATAGGATTGTGTGTGTATGGGTATATGTTAGTTGGGACTAACCATTATGTCAAGTTGTTTATCTTTTAGATGCTTATTTATCCGATCATTTTATTAATCAATATCCAACGCATTTTTATCTTACTGCGGTACAATTTTTATACCGCAACTCTTCTAATTGTATGGTGTCTTTCATAAAGCAACCTCACCAGACAACAATCCGGTGAGGTCATATAATCACACTTTCTGTTTTGGTATAAACTCAATCTTGAGAACCATTCCCATTCCTTCTGCTAATCTTTTAAGCAAATTAACAGATGGATTCCTTGTTCCATTCTCAAGCTTGCTGATATCTGCCTGATTAATACCGGTACGCTCAGCCAACTCCTTCTGTGTCATATTCTGAGAAGTACGAGCATCTACAATAGCCCTTATGACATCCATCTCTGGCTGGATAGCTTCATATTCTTTTTTAAATTCTTCATCCTGTAACTGCTTAGAAAGCATATCATCAAATGTTCTCATGCTTCATCACCCTTTCTATAAAATCTTTTCGTCTATCCTTTGCAATCTGTATCTCTTCCTTGGGAGTTTTCTGCGTCTTCTTTACAAATCCATTTGTTAGTATAATTTTCCCCTCATAATAGAAAAAATATAAGACTCTGGTAATATCACTTCCAAATTTACAGCGCAATTCAAATATTCCATCATCCAAATGCTTACTATATGGTTCTCTAAGCATAGTACCTTTCTCTTGAAGAATCACCAATAATCCAAATATCTTAGCTCGCATCTTAGGATTAACAGAATCCAGAAATTCCTCCACAGGAACTTCTCCATTCTCCTTCTCATATGCTATCAACTTAAATTCTGTCATATAATCTCCTTTGTAAATATTATATGGCATATATACCATATTGTCAATTTTATTCAAAACAGTGTACAATGTAGCCATCATCTTCTGTGTCATCCATATATTTTATCCTCATAGGGCATCTTAATGCCGCCCTGCTAATCACCAACAAAAACAACATTGTAAATGCTTTTGTTCCTGCCTGCTTTCTAACCCCTCGAATTCGAGGGGTTTAAAATTGGGATTATGAAGTTTTTCCCATAATCCCAGAAATTCTATCACATCCCGATATCTATCCCATTAACATGAATTGTTTCTTTAATTACCTTTCCCATTGTACCTCCGCAATTAATCTATACCCGATATTTTCTATCATCAGCAATACACTCAATCCGCTATTATTACTATATCATCTTAGTTAATCATCTGCGTTCGCATTTGATCATAATACGCTTTATACCTATAGATTGTTCTCTCACTGACATTATTGCGTTTTGCGATCTCCACCATAGTCATTCCACTTTCATAACCTGCAACAAAATCATTATAAATTGCCATCCACTTGGCATTATGTTTTTGTCGTCCACTCATTTTTCGATTTCTGTAATACTCCAATTCCTCACGAAGTTTGGCATTCTCTTCTTCCAACTCCTCAATTCTTTTTAATGCCTCTTCAAGTGTTACCAATTTCTCCATTACCATGTTCTCCATTCATGCCATTCTCATTTTGTCTATATTATATATACTTACATTTGTTAAGTCAATCTGATTATGTCATGTTTTAACATCTTCCTTTTGACACTTATTATCTATGCCAAAACGCTATTTCCCTATATTTGTTCTGTTATAACCTAATGCCTTTATGATTATTGATTTGCTTTCTTAGTCATAAAATTTATAGACAAACCTACACAAAACTCCTAGTATTTTTGTATATTTCAGAACCCATCTTCTTAATATAGATATAAAAAAGAAGGCGTATCTCAGCCTTCTTTTCCAATATTTAAACATAAGAATTGACACCATCGTAATCATTAATTTACAAAGATATTCAAATCATGCCAAAGCTACAAATTTTTTATATCATTAATATATATACTGCTTCATTTCAACCTCCTTTTGAAATAAAATAAAATTAGTATGTCTTCTTTCTTCAATACTTATTGTCATATATTGCTTACTTCCTTGTACCCTATGGTTGAAAACTAATAAGTACAGCGATGCAAATTGTTCAACTGTTTTAACAATCCTCCCTGCTTCAACATCAAAATATCTACTGTTGTTTTTGATTGCCAAAGTTATGCTTTCCCCCAAATCTGATACAGCTATTTTTTGTCCAAACAAATTAATTGACTCCCTTGTATACAATATACTGTATGGTATATTATATCTATTGGTGTGTGTATAACAATAATCTCTTGCAGCTATATAATCATCCACAATACGGTTAATTCTCTCATTTTTTAAAAGAATACCCGTTATTTCTCTAATATTAATCGCTATTTTATTTCTATTATTTTCAACTAACTCTCGTATTTCTTCATTAAAAGGTTCATTTTCCCTAATTGTTCTTATCCTAAAAGCAATGGGATTGTGTAAAGGACAAGCATTATAATTTTCCCTATTGTATAACGGCAATCCATCTACGCTCCTAATAAAATGTCTTCCATGCATTGTAGTATTTCCTGTTTGTTCCTCTTTGTACTGTGCTCCAAACAAGTTAATAATTTGAATCGGATTATTACATGCAGGACAAATTGCAAAATACGGATTTTGATATTTTTTAGGATTTTGATAAAATGGAAATCTCTTATGCGTCTTTGCTATATAGTTTTCTCTTGTTAAATCATATTCTGCACCATCACCAACAGAAAAAATATTCATGTCTATAACCTACCTTCCTATAATGTCAAAGTGTATCAATAATTTTACCACACTCTCCACATACATTGAAACTTTACTTGGTATTAACATTTACGCACCCTGCATGATTGCCTTTGAGGGCAGCCGCTACAAACATAGGGCGGTTTCTTTAACTTGATACAAATCAATACCTCAAACTGTTTACAATGTTCGTAACACTTTACACGAGGACATGGAAAACAAAAAATATTGGTATCTGACACCAATGTTTCATCAATCAAACACTCTCCCCATGCATTATAACTTCACTTTGAATTAACTTTCGCGCACGAGATGTATAAGAATAACATTCACACTTTCTAATGGAAAAAAGAAAAAGTTGAACCATTCCGGCAGACAAGTTTTCGAATATTTGGATTGACAATATTATTAATATATTATATTATTCATTACAAAGGAAATGAGTTTTTGTCTGGTAAGCGATTATTCGCCGAGAGAGTTGCTCGTTTCTTTTTTTATGTCTATAATATCATACAAATACATTTTTCCATTATTTGAATGACGCACAAGCAAAGATGCATGAAAAATATTATATCTTTCCAATTTGCACTTATCATCATAAACAGGAAGCGCAAATCGCGAATCATATCGATACCAGCCAAATTTTATTTCTTCGAAATATGATTAAGTATTTCTATGCTATTCAAATAATCATTCTCCACATCACTTAATGTTTTTGCATTATATTTCTTATACTCTGTTTCAGCCTTCTTCATTGCTTGATCATGTGAAATTGTTCCATTTCCGATAAGCAGCTTTTCACCTGTTGATGTCAAAATGCCATCTAAATGTTTCGCCCAGTCTGACATGGTCATAGGTATTTCTCGTTCAGCCTGGCGCTCAGCAAAATCAAGATATCCAGATACAAGCTGTCCCATTGCGCGTAATTCTTTTTCATCGAGATAATTCTTTGCAACCTTCGCCTCTCGCAAAGTCGGCTGGCTTCCGTCAAACGTTGTCAGGCCCATAAACTCCTTTTCTGCATCTACCCTGTGATAAATCACTTCTGCTGCAGTTTCTCCCGATATTGCATAATGAATTTTGTTCTGCACCTTCTTAAAGAAAAGAATAGACTCATCCGCTTTAGGATCATAATCAATACTTGTTGCATATATCTCAAGTACTTGTCTATAAAAAACTTTTTCTGATGCACGAATATCACGAATACGTTCAAGCAGTTCCTTAAAATAACCTCCTCCGCCAAGTTCCTTAAGGCGTTTATCGTCCATAGCGAATCCTTTTCTCATATACTCCTTCAAAATTCCACTTGCCCAAATTCGGAACTGAACTCCACGTTGAGAGCGGACTCTGTATCCTACCGATATAATCATATCCAGATTATAATAATTAGTGGGCTTCGTAGAATATTCGGAATTTCCGAATTTTCTCATTGTAGTTTCTTTTTTTAACTCACCATCTTCATAAATATTATTAATATGCTCATTTATTGTTGATTTAGCTTTCTGAAAAAGCTCAGACATTTGCTCTTGAGTAAGCCATACAGTATCATCTACAAAAGTCACATCAACCTTTGTCACTCCATCTTCCGTTGTATAAATTATAAGTTCCGAATTATTTTCCATTCGCAGCCTCCTTATCAACTATGCCAAAATACTCCTTCATATGGTTACTCAAACGACCTAAAAGACAGCATGCCTCCACATGGCTCGACATGATAGAAAGTACGTCATTGTTGCACTATTCCCACCTTTCGTTTGTGGGAACATATCCACTGCCTTTTCCCGTGTCCGCGGAAACACATCAATGACATTTTTTATGTCCTGTTCATTTGCCAAAACATACCCAATCTCCAAACATATATACCTTAAACTACCATTCTCAATATCATTTTAGTTGGCTTTTTCTGAGTATCAGATAAAACTTGCATAACTAAATAAAAATTATTTCTACCTTCAAACTACTACTCTTCACTTAAGCAATAGTAGGGAAAGAACCATTTATCTTTCACATGATTCTTTCCCCTGCAATTCAACTATATTGTTTTGAATTATCCCTTCGGTGGAAATTGATCATTTCCATATGAGTCTCTCTCTCGTATTCTACCATTTCTTCCATGAATAAAAAGTTCGGACTCTTGCCTTCGTGCAATTTCTCTTGCCCGATCAACAGCTGCTCCCTGCGTATCTGTTCTGACCGTTGCTCGCATATTGTTCTCGCCCTTAACTTGCCAGCCTCCATTTTTATGTGGTGTAACATGTTGATTCTTTCCCATACTCTACCCCTCCAAAAGTTTATTAATATCATGTTTCCAGTTATTATTATGAATCAAACGAGCATCCTGTAGACCAGCATTTAAAATCTCTGCCTTCGATAATTTGGAAAGGTTCTCCCAATCAGTTCCAAAAACATAAGTTGCATTGTTCGTATAAACACTCTCAAGTACATACATATTCCGACTTTTAAATCCGAAAATTACATATCCACTAAATCCAGACTTTCCATAAGCTCGAAAATTCGGATGGAAACTGTTAATGTACTCACATTTATCCAATAACATTTTTCTAGCTGTCTTGCTCTTGTGTTCAGATATTTTTTCCAAATCTCTTTGAATACGCTCCCAAGGATATTCGCCCTGTGGAAGTACTTCCCAATTAAGTCTTATAATCTGAGTCGGTATAAGTTTCTCAAAATTATCTGTTAAAATCTCACATTCACCAAAGTTCGTTAGAAAAATATTAATTGTATTTATCAGCAGCTTCTCATTTTTATCACTGAACTCTATTGGCTCTGTTTCTATAAGAAGATGCCTGTCCTCATCATATTTTAAAGTCAGTTCAATACTATATGGAGAGTATTCAATTCGTGGAAATCTTTCTCTCGGAATATCTACAAAATCCGATACTTCCCTCGTTTCTCCACGTCCAGCCCACTCATGACGCGTCCACCATAATGTTTGATAATATTTCTCTTTTGGCTTTGTCCTATCCACAACATAAAATTTTTCAGCATTTCTTGCTGTTGCCGAATTAATGATAGCTGGGAGAATTTTCTCTCCATCTTTAAGTTCCATCGAAAATCCCAATTCTATCAACTTTTCTCTAAACCTAATTGCATCGTGCAAAGCAATTATTACTTTCTTTCCTCTCTCAATCCAACATAAACAAGACAGTTTATTAATCCTTTTTTTCTTTAATATCAATATTTTTTCCTCCTAATTAATATCAATTATATCTATGTATAAAAAGGAGAAATGACCAAAGTACTTATTTATTTTAATGTAATGGCGCAATAACTACCATATCACTACAATTTCATCATTTTCTTTTCCTCCTAGATTCGTTTTTTTATTGAAATTCTGTAGCAACCATGGTATTATGTAGATGGATTATTTTATATTGCGCCATGGTCATTTCACCCGTGGTTGCTACACATTGGCGGATATCCGTCGACAGAACCAAAGCGGCAACTTTGGTTCTTTTTTATCTCAATTATAGGCATCATTTTGTAACTTATTTCATTTTTTCAAGCTTGAAAGCAAAATATTCAAATTGGTATGCCGTTGTAATGAATTACAACCTTCAGTTTTTATAAAATTCCAAGACTGTTCATAGTCCATATCTGTAGCAGCACCTGGATCATCAGTTATTTGTTTGACAAAGCCCTCAACATTACCAATATATGTTCTTGCAAAACTATCGGCCAAGTCTATCTTTTTCCTATAATCCAAATTTGCATCATGATGAAGAAAATGATCCAAATTGGATGAAAAGTAATACACTGAATATTTAACCGTTTTTTGTCTAACTTTTATCGTTTGCAATGAACTGAGATAATCTATATTCTCTCTTTTATGCGCATTACGTTTGATGATATTTTCAACCCGTTGTGTAATGATAGCATTATCAGTATAATACGGTCTATTCTCTCCCGTTGGATTTTCCCCTGCACAAATCATATTGTTTGATACATATGCCCCATCCATATCCACGATTTGTATTATTTCGGTGATATCTTTAGGCATAATCTTTTGTTTATCAAAGAAATCCTTTAAAAAGAATTCATAGATTTTTTCCTCTATGTTTCGTGGCCATACTTTATTTTTAGATGTAATATCTCCACCTTTTTCCTCTTCGTCCTCTACCATTGTCGGAAAGAAAACTTCTATATTCTCGTCAATCTGATCGAATAACTCCGGGATAGCCAATTGCAGAGCCTCTCGATCTGACTTTCCTTCAACGAGAAATAAAACAATCTGTCTCTTCGGCCGTTTTCCCATTAACGTAACCCTCCTGCTTTCTTCAGTGCAGCTACAATTTTAAACTTCTTTGTCTTATTATAAATTTCCTCTTCCTGCTCGCTCAAAACAATTTCCCTAAAATAAGTATCTCTAAGATTATTTGTTGTGGCAATATTCTTCAATCGAATATATCTATTTTTAGGATTAGTTGTTGTGAAGTATAAAAACTTCTTATTAATGACTTCTAACGGTCTCAAATTATGAGAAGTAAAGATAAATTGTCCTTTACCCGATTCCTCCATCGATTGAAGTATTTCACCAAGTAGATATTCAAAGATTCCAGCATCGAACTCATCAATAGCAACTGTTACAGATTGTTCGTTAAACGCTGCAATAATCAGACTTAAAACTGATATAATCTTTCTTACACCATCAGATTCATCACGTAAAGGCAATTCTTTTCCTTCCCTGTATGCTATTAGCATAGCAATTGTAGCCGCATCTCCATCTTTATTCAATGTTTGAGAAATTTCTTTAATTCCAATTGATAACCCTGGAACCAGTTGTGTTAAAACCGAACTGATTTTACCTATATCTTCACGCAAGTCTTCTAAATCTCTATTATCAATTGTTACCGGTCTTCTTACATCAAGCATAAATTGTCCATTTCCTGTATAAATAGGAAGTGCAAAATTCAATCTGATAATTCCTGATGATTTTGTATCAACTACAAATAAGTAGCCTCTTGCAAACAATCGAAGTTCAACCAAAACTTGGAAAAACAAAGAATTGTTATCATTTTCCTCAAACAATTGTAATGTTTCCATCATGAAGATAAACGAGCGTGATTTTCCGCAAGCTAATTGTTTATTTACTTCCAAAGCAACAAGTGTCTTTTTTCCTCCACCTGCTATTTCCTTCCGTTTTGTTGTTGGAACAAATGCTGATTCCTTTGGTGAAGTATCAATAATGACCTGACGTTTTGAAGCATTTTCCCAAAGAAGTGAAAATTTTTCATTAAAAATTACTACTTTACACTCCTCATTAGGAATTTCAAAATCATCGGGTGCATCCTTATATTTTTCATGTAATTCATCCTCTGATAATTTTTGACTAGATAAGCAGAAAGAATATGCAGCTTCACGAATAACACCATTCTTGTATTGTAAATCAAACACAAACTCCAACTCAGAAAATTCTTTACCTATCGCAACACAATCTGCATATACGCTAGGCACTGCAACACCTGCCATCAGATCCTGTAAAATTGATAACGCCTCTATAAAAGATGTCTTCCCCGACCCGTTTTGACCATAAATGCCTAAAATATCAGATTCAGTATTATATGGTACAAACTGCCTACCACAATTAAGTACAATTTCTCCATAACCCACGCTTTTAAAATCCTTCAATACAACTTTTTTTATTCTAACAGCGGGAAGATTTTTGGCATGTTCATCTGTAATAAATTTATTCATATTGCACCTCTTATAGTTTATTCTCTTAACACTCATTATACACAGCTCCTGTTAAAATGTCAATCAAGTTTTATATTTCGTATTTTTTATTTGTTTTTTTAATTTTGTTTCCGCTTTTATTATACTCACATTTTTATACAATATTCATGAGCGTAGTGACTTACCATACTTTTATTTTTTCCGCAAGCTAAAATGTAGTTCTTTTCTCCATACTTCAAAACGAAGTTAGAGAAGAACGAAAACACAGAAGATTTACTCAATTATATTGAAAAACGAAACCGCACAGAGAAAAGTAACTATTAAGATTCATGTGTCCCCTTAGAGTGACCTGGGCTACTTTTTGCGAACCCTGTTACAGATTTGCACCCTGAAAGGCAGTGTATATGGAATAGAGACTATTCTTCGGAAAGGATGTTGTTATCCGTATCCGACTCTTCGATCGCATTATCGGAGGGAGTTTCTTCTACTATAACTGCGTTTTCATTTACGGACTTCTCAAGGGTGTTAAGGATAACCTTGCCCTCGGTTTCTAACTGTTTTTTCTGTTTTTCATGATATATGAAAGCACTTCCTCCAGCTATGACAGCGGTGCCGAGTACACCGACAAGACCACCCTGGATTCTTCCGCGCTTTAAATTAGATGCCGACTCGGCTACAAAGTAACTGACGATTCTTCGAAGACCGTTCTGCATACTGCCGTTGCCAAGTTCTGCCAGAGCATGGGTTGTGATAGGTGCTGAGGGGCTAGGTGCAGAGATAATCTTTGCTATCTGAGTTGCTGTACTGTTCATAATTGTTTTCTCCTTTGAAATGAAAATGTTTGTTTTCTTATTGTATTTATCTTATATCCGTGTTATTCTAAAATCAAGAATAATCATTCGTAATATTAGCCGTTATAAGACGATAAATACATTTATAATGAATAGCCTTTCGTTTAAGAGGTGAGATAATGTCCAAGAAAGCTGAAAAATATAATACGTTTGGTAAAAGGCTACTGACCGTTGCTAACACAAGACAGATGGGAGATACGGGCATTCTTGCAAATGCCATCTACAGTAATAAGCGATGCCGAGAAATAGTAAAGATACGTAAACACAAAGAGCACACTAATCCTTATGAAGAAGTTGAGGCGATAAGACGGAATATACAAAATCACTTAACTCAAGATAAATATTATGAGGCATGGAAAGTGCCGAGTCAGTATATGTATGCATACAGCATTATCTTGGATTGTTCCCTTGATTATTTATATGGAACGTCCGGGATAATGTCATCAGATCTTGAGGTCGCTGACATATGCCAAAAGACTGGTCTGTCCGAAGATGCTGTAAACTGTCTTATCGAAAATATGCCGGAAGACGATGCTGATCCTGATGAAGAGAATGTCTTTTCCTATACATCGTGGTGGTCTAATTTATTATGCGGAGACAGTTATTATGCGATACCGATATCATGGTTCAGTTACGCCAGTCGGATTGTAGAAATAAATGATATCGATAAACAAATTCGCGGATCGGATCGTGCTGAAAAGGAAGTAGAGATATCCGACATTTACACATCATTATTATTTAATGAGGATGGAAAACATAAGTCATTACAGATAAAGAAACGTAATTTGGAAGATTCTTTTCTCGGAGCCCAGCATAGAATGCTATCATGTATGGAACATTTTCTTTTGGACTATGCAGAGGAATGGGCAGAAAAACAACATACTGATTATGAAGAAAAGTTTTATAAAGAGGCTTTGAAAATCAGAGAAGCCTTGAAAGAAGAAAATAAGAAATAACATGAAACAATTCACACGATCTTGAGGGTTCTCCTCAAGGTCTTTTTTATTTCTTGAAAAAAATCCCACTTAAAACAAAAAACTGTCCATGAGAAAGATGAGGGATAATCATCCTATCACACACGAGAGGTGCGGACAGGATGCTCGAATACAAGAACCCGGAAGGCTATGCCAACCTGACACCATATCACTCTCCAGCTGATAAGGGTAAGTACAGACCAGTGGTTTATATCTGTTCTGCCTACAGCGGAGATATGGAAAACAAAAAATATTGGTATCTGACACCAATGTTTCATCAATCAAACACTCTCCCCATGCATTATAACTTCACTTTGAATTAACTTTCGCGCACGAGATGTATAAGAATAACATTCACACTTTCTAATGAAAAAAAGAAAAAGTTGAACCATTCCGACAGACAAGTTTTCGAATATTCGGATTGACAATATTACTAATATATTGTATTATTCCTTTGCAAAGGAAATGGGTTTTCACCGGGTAGGGATTATTCCTGACAGGACTTGCTCGTTTCTTTTTTTATTTCTAAAACATCATATAAGTACATTTTCCCTGATGCCGCATGTCTGCTATGTTTGTTCTTCTTGTTATCTTCATAAGTCTTTGATGTTGCAATCTCAATCATCTCTGAAATAGCTTGTGTAGCATTCGCCTTCGTTTTTGCAAGACATAAAATTGCCCTAGAGAAAAATTATCATCTGTTATTTATCTTATTCCCTAATAGTTGTCCTCCCAGCCATTAAGATAGTAATATTACAAGCATTATAGTTTGGCAAAACATCTTGCTTTATAGAAAAGTCACTTAAAAACAGCATACCTACTAATACTATAGCAAGTACACCATTCCGGCGGACAGTTTTTCGAATAATCAGATTGACAAATAACATTTCATATAGTACCATTACTTTATAAAGAAATGGGTTTTTGTCGTGTACAGCCTTATGGCTCAATCGGGTTGCTCGTTTCTTTTTTTATATTCAAAATGTCATATAGATATAATTTTTTATCCTCTGAATATCTAACAATCAATGATGCATGAAATGCATTATATCTCTCTATCTCTCCCACTTCATCATATACCGGCAATGCAAATCGTGAATCATATCGATACCAGCCGAATTTTGCATTTCTCCAATGTTTTTCTTCATTATTCTCTCGAAAATATTTCCCGACTGCAATCTCTATCAGCTCCTGAATCCCTTGTACTGCATTAGCTTTTGCCTTCGCATTCGTTCCCCTTATACTATGTGTATATTTTGAACCACTATATTCATTCGGTAAATCTGATCCAATATACACTATATCCCCTGTAGAGGCTATGGTGTAAAAATCTCCAACATAGTTTTTAAGATATTCCCTTACATCTTTCCAATTAATAGAACGCTTTCCCTTAAATATAATATCATTAATCACAACAATATTATTACCATCAATATCTTGAATACATAAAAGAGGCAATTCAAACGAGTAAAGGAACCAGCTAATCCATTGTGATTCTGGTTCTTTTCTTTTTGTTGCCATTTCTAAATCTTACTCTTGTAATATTTTAATCATTACACAAGTAAGAT
>ENA-UAEG01000195-UAEG01000195.1-human-gut-metagenome-genome-assembly--contig:-NODE-195-length-24708-cov-10.700645_pt1 | contig 24708 bp, 20 predicted proteins | sample MGYA00244280_ERZ654275 | MGnify/ENA primary metagenome ERZ654275 (study PRJEB26926, sample SAMN06165092) | human gut metagenome | biome: ENVO:00009003; feature: ENVO:2100002; material: ENVO:00002003...
TGCAGGGTGCAGGGGCGGCGCCCCTGCTGGGGTTTGGGGCAACGCCCCAACTGTTTGTCGTGTGACCAGCGAAGGAAACGCGCTCAGCCCTGCAACACAAGCGCTGAACAGCGAAGCGCTTTCAGCGCAGCACACAAACTTCGCGCGTCCGCAGACGCGCCCCCCCAACTTGCTCTTTCCCACAACTCAACATTGTCGCGCCAGATGGGCGCGACCAGATAGTTCCACCCACCAATCATCGCAACCACACAACAAAATCAATATCAGAAAGGATGATTCTCATGGAAAACTGCCTGTTCTGCAAAATCATCGCCGGGGACATTCCCTCCACCAAGGTCTACGAGGATGACAAGACCTACGCTTTCCGCGACATCAACCCGATGGCGCCGGTGCATGTGCTGGTCGTGCCAAAGACGCACGTCGCGTCGCTGGATGCGGTGGATGCGCTGTCCGACGAGCTGCTTGCCGCGTGCCTGCGGACGTGCCGGACGGTCGCGCATCAGGAGGGTATCGCCGAGAGCGGCTTCCGCGTGGTGAGCAACTGCGGCTGCGACGCCTGCCAGAGCGTGCAGCACCTGCACTTCCATGTGCTGGGCGGCAAGAAGATGGCGGAGTCGATGGCGTAAGCAGGGAAATCAAAAAGCAGCAGTGCTTTTCGGGGCTTTTGCTCCCGGAGGCATTGCTGCTATTTTCATTTCATAGATTATGCTATTCTTGCAGGGGATTTCGCGCCTGCGGGCGCGGCCAAAGGGCAAGAAAACAGACGAACGTCTGCGATTGCCCTTTGGAAACCTTCGGCGCCGCAACTTTTGGGGAAATCCCTTATTGGCTACGGCAGAGGTGTTGTTTGGTTAGGACTTCCTTATACCTCCACATGCTGCCCGCGCAGCCCCGCCGCCAAGTGCTTCACCAGCTCGTCCTGCTGCTCCTCCAACGGGCGCTCACCGTCGAACATTACCGGCTTCTGCACCTCAAAGCAGTGCTTCTTCTGGTCGATATGCACCGGGTAGAGGGTCAAATTCTTGCCCGTCGCGCGGTAGAACATCGTGCAGATGTTCAGCCAGCCCGTGTTGATCCAGTTGTGATGCTCGCCAAACCCGCTGGGCTGCTCCGGGAAAATCACCAAGTGCTTGCCTTCTTTGAGCGCCTTCATGCTCTGGCGCATCGTCGTCATCACCCGCGCGTCGTGGTAAACGGGGATGGTCGGCGCGCTTTGGAGAATCGGCGGCAGCACGGCGGCGGCGATATACGGCAGCGTCGCGTTATACAGCGGCTCCAAGCGGCAGCCCGGCTTCCACCAATAGTCCTGCCGGACGTAGGCGGGGCAGGTTTTGCGGTTCATGATGCCCTCGTTGCACCACACGCGCACTTCGTCCCGCAGCGGGAACTTAACCACCATGTCAATCGGCCCGAACGCCCCGACGTGGTTGCACACGAAAACGCTGGGATTGCCCGAAAACGGCTCTTCCCACGTCGTGGTCATGCGGGGCGTGACAGCACGCACAACTGCGCGAAGGCAGCGATACAGTCGACCCATGCTTTCCTCTCCTCTGCTGGACAGACTTTTTTTATCATACCATGAACCGACAAGAATTGCAAGGCATCCCGGCGAAAAAATCCGCATACGCTGCCCCATGGAGGGGCGGACATGAGGAAGAGAATCATCATCTGCGCACTGTCGGTGCTTCTGCTGATTTTGTCGGGTGTACTGGCGTTTTATCTGCACGGGCAGAATCGCCCGATTGCGGGGCTTTCGGGAGATAATCGGACGCTCCTGCGCGTGTGGATGCTCCACAGCCCCGGCGGCGCGGCGCGGTGGGTGGAAACGCAGCTGTCCGCCTACGAACGGCAGCATCCGGGCGTGCTGATTTACCTGCGGCAGGTGTCGGCGGATGAGCTGACCGCGGAGGAATCCTTGCTGCCGGACGTGGTGCTCTACCGCCCCGGCGACATCACCGACCCAGACGGGCTTTTCCTGCCGATTTCGGGCGATGCGCCGATTTTCGCGGGGCTGCTGTCCGGCGGGCGGCAGGTGGCGTATCCGCTTTGCTGGGGCGCGTGGGTGCTGGCGGTGGATTCGGCGTATGATCCGCAAACTGCCGCCACGCCCGCCCCGACGACGCTGCTGGGGCGCCCATCATCAACGCTTTCGCCGGAGCAGACGCCCGCGCTGTTTCCGCTGGAGAAGGCGAACGCGGCAAATTGTCCGCTGCTTTCCCCCGGCGGATGCGCGCTGTACGCCCTACGGGAGATTTTCGCGAATCAGGCGTACCCGCGCTGGACGGACGACTTCGCGCAGCTGCCGTCCGACACGGTGTACCAGCGCTTCCGGGAGCGGAAATGCGCGTCGGCGATGCTGACGACGGGGCAAGTGGTGGCGTTTTCGGGGCTGACGAGCGCGGGCAAGGGCTTTCCGTTCCGGGTGATGGTCGGGCGGACGGTCACGACGGAGCAGGTGCTGCTTTCGTCGATTTGCGCGGGTGCGCAGGATGGCGCGGCGGACTTGCTGTCGTTTCTCGTAAGCCGGGGCGCACAGGAGCAGCTGGTGCATCAGGGGCTGTTTTCGGTGCGGGAGGATTTGGCGCTGTACCCGTCGGGCTGGGCGGCGGAGGTGGAGCAGGCGGCGCGGCGGGCGATTGTCATGCCGGATGCGTTCCAGTCGGACGAGGCTTTGCGGCAAAAAGCATGGCAGGACTTTCGGTGAGTCCTGCCATTGATTTATACATTTATCATCAGCATCCCGCTGTTTCCCGCGGGCAGCTCCGCCTGAATTTTGCCGTCGCGGAAGTCGACTGCCCCGCCCGCCGCGGCATCGGCAGCATTTTCGTCCGCACAGTAGGGATTGATGAGCAGCACGCGTCTGCCGCACTTTTGCGCCTGTTCCGCGTATTCATGCTTGATGGCGCTGTTCCATTCATCGGCGCGGTAGTCGCACCAGACGGGCCAGAGCACCACATCGGCATCGAGTGCGCGCATTTCTTCGGGTCTGCCGTCTGTCCAGAGGTCGCCGCACAGCCCGATGGCGAAGGTTTTGCCGCCATAGGTGAATTTCTCGAAGTGCGCGCCCTCGCGGTAGTGGGCATCCGTCTTTCGGTAGTCCTTCCAGCCGATGCTGACGCGGCGGAAGCGGTGGATGATCTCGCCGTCCGCGCCGATGAAGGCGCAGCTGCTGTACAGGGCATCCCCGTCGCGCTCGATGAAGCCGAAGGAGATAGCGGCGGCGTACTTTCGGGCGGCGTCCTGCAATTGGCGGATGGGGGCGGAATCAAGCGGGAGAGCCATATCGCGGTCAGCGGCATAAGACCAGCACAGGCAGTCGAAGCCTTGGAGGGTGGATTCTCCGAACACAACGAGGTCGGCACCATCAGCGGCGGCTTGGGCGAGGGCGGCGGTCATCGCGGCGAGGTTATGCGGAATGTCTTTGTTCCTGACAGGGGCGGAGGAGAGGGCGATTTGCATAGGTGTGTCAGCTCCATTCGGGGGGAATGCGGCTATTCGGTCGCGCCCATTTGGCGCGACAATGTGCAAGGGGCTGGTAGCGCAAGTTGGGGGCGCGTCTGAGGACGCGCGAAGTTACTGGCAGGGACGCTTCGCTGCCTGCACCTTTGTGGGCTGTTCCTTTTGAATTGGTCGCCCGTGCGACAGTTGGGGCGCTGCCCCAAACCCCGGCAGGGGCGCCGCCCCTGCACCCTGCAAGGGACATTGTCCCTTGACCCTTTTTTGGGCTGCCCGGCTTGAGCGCGCTTCCCTACTGCCTTTCTGCCTTAGTCCCTGATTTCGCCGCAGAGGTTCTTCGTCAGCAGCTCATCCGTATTTTCCTGCGCCAATGCCCACATGAGTTTTGTCACCGCGGCTTCCGTCGTCAAGTCCATCCCCGACAGCACATCCGTCCGCAGCAGCTGCGTCCCGACCTCATAAATCGACAAATCCGCCTTTTCATACATGCACTGCGTCAGCACCAGTATCCGAACGCCATTTCTCCTCAGCATCCGCAGTTTTTCCACCAGATTCCGCCGAATATAGTGCAGTCCGCCGAGTCCAAACGCCTCAATCACCAGTCCGCGATAGCCCGCCTGTGCGATAAAATCCAGCACATCGGGCTGCGTACCGGGAAAGAGCTTGAGCAGGAACACGCGGCTGTCAACCTCCGGGCGGAGCTGGTACGGCATGTCAATCCTCTGCGGGCGCAGGAAGTGCACGCCGTTGCTATCCACCATGCCGGAAAGGGAGCGGTTCACGCTGTCAAAAGCATCGAAGGAAAGTGTGTGCGTTTTGACGGCGCGCGTGCCGAGAATCAGCTTGCGGTTGAAGCAGACGTATGTTCCGGCGACGCCCTGACAGGCGGCTTCGATAGCGCAGGAGAGGTTGATTTCGGCATCGGAGAGGGGCGCGCCGAGGGGCAATTGGCTGCCGGTCAGGATGACGGGCTTGGTCTGCCCAAGGAGCATGTAGGACAGCGCGGCGGCGGTATAGCCCATCGTATCCGTGCCGTGGGTAATGACGACGCCGTCGCAGTCCTGCATGGCGCGGTCAACGGCGTGGGCAAGCTGCGTCCACTCTTCCGGCTGAATGTTGCTGGAATCCATCGAAAACACGTCCACAGGCAGGAGCGTCACGCCGTCGCGGCAGGAGATGCTTTTCGCCAGTTCTTCGGCATGGAGCGCCGGAGACAGACCGTCAGGCGTTTGGCGGCAGGCGATTGTTCCGCCCGTAGCCAGCAGTGCAATGCGCATTCATCGTCACCTCGTGATAGAATTCACCCTGAATTATAGCACAAGGATAGCGAAAAAGCAAAAGCTGTGCTATAATTCAGTCGAAAATCTTTTTCGGAAGAAGGGGTTCACGATGGTGTTTCTCATCATTCTGATTGTGCTGATTCTGCTGTACGTCTTTCTGCTGATTCCGCGTCTCCCCCGCCGCGATATGTCCGCGCTGACGAAGGTGGATTATGCCCATCGCGGGCTATGGAATGCGCAGCGGCCGGAGAACAGCCTGTCCGCATTTCGATCGGCGGTCGATGCGGGGTACGGCATTGAGCTGGACGTTCACCGCACGAAAGACGGCGTGCTGGTGGTGCATCACGACGACAATTTGAAGCGCGTGTGCGGCGTTGACCGGCGGATTGCGCAGAGCACGCTGGCGGAGGTGCGCGCGTGCCACTTAAGCGGCACGGACGAGGTCGTCCCGACGTTTGACGAGGTGCTGGAGGCAGTCGGCGGGCGTGTGCCGCTGATTGTGGAGCTGAAGGTGGAACAGAATGTGGACAGCCTGTGCAGTGCCGTCCGGGAGCGGATGCAGCGGTATAACGGGCTTTGGTGCATGGAGAGCTTCGACCCGCGCGCGGTGCAGTGGTTCCGGAAAAACGCGCCGGAAATCATCCGCGGACAGCTTGCGTTCGGGCTGGGCGGCGAGGCTGCGCACAAGGGCGTCAAGCCGCTGACGGCGTTCTTTATTTCCACGCTGATGCAGCACGTTTTGAGCCGCCCGGATTTTCTGGCGTACGAAGCCATCAGCGAACACGGGCTGAATCTGCCGATGCGCCTTGTGCGCCTGATGCGCCCGTGGATGGTCGCGTGGACAATCCGCTCGCAGGAAGCGCTCGACCACACGCGCGGCAAATACGACATCGCGATTTTCGAGGGCTTTGTGCCGCCGGCAAAACGCAGTTAAACCCGGTTAAATCCGACATTCCAGCACTTTTTCGATTGACAGACGCGGAAAAAGCAAGTATAATGGAAGCTGTCCCATAGTCCCCTCGCACCCGGAATCGCGCTTGCGTCTCCTTCGGGTGCTTCTTTGCGGTTTATGCCGCGATATGAAAGGAGCAAGCCCATATGGCAGAAGAACAGAAACATAATATCATGACAGCGGAATCGCTGAAGAAATTGCAGGAGCGCTACGATTACCTGCTGAATGTCAAACGCAAGGAAATCATCAACGCCATCGAAATTGCCCGCGGCTTCGGCGACTTGTCTGAAAACGCTGAATACACGGAAGCGCGCAACGATCAGGCGAAGAACGAAGCGGAAATCACCCGCTTGAAGGCGTTGATTGAAAACGCGGAAGTCGTTGACGAGAGCGAGCTGTCCACCGACCGTGTGTCCGTGGGCATCACCGTCCGCTACGAGAACACCGACACGGGCGCGCAGTCCGAGTACGGCATCGTGGGCGCGGGCGCAGACGAAGCCGACCCCGACGAAGGCCGCATTTCCAGCGAATCCCCGATTGGCGCTGCCCTGCTGGGCAAGACCGTCGGCGATATTGTGGACGTGGAAATTCCGCGCGGCACGCTGCACCTGCGCATTGTGGACATCCATCGCTGATTTGTCCGATTTTCGCATCGGACTTGTGCGCAGAGGATTTCGCGTCTGCGGACGCGACAAGTGGGCATGAAAACAGACGAAGTCTGCGATTGCCCCCTTGACCCCTTCGGCGCACATTCCCCCCGCTTTTTGATGATTTGAAATAACAGGAGTGGAATCTACTCATGGCTGATTATCCCGTAACGCCCCATACTCCGGCGCTGTCGGAGCAGGAAATTATCCGCCGCCAGAAGCTGCAAAGCCTCATCGACGCGGGGCAGAACCCCTATGCGGTCACCCACTTTGACGTCACCCACCATTCCAAGGAGATTACCGACAACTTCGAGTCGCTCGAAGGCAAGACGGTCTCTCTGGCGGGCCGCATGGTCTCCCGCCGCGTGATGGGCAAGGCTTCCTTTGCGCACCTGCTGGACGCGCAGGGCGAAATGCAAATTTACGTCACCCGCGACGATTTGGGCGAGGATGCCTATGCCGCGTTCAAGAAGGACGATTTGGGCGACATCATCGGCGTGTCCGGCACGGTGTTCTGCACCAAGACCGGCGAAGCGTCCATCCACGTCAAGTCCCTGACGCTGCTGTGCAAGTCCTTGAAGGTGCTGCCGGAGAAGTTCCACGGGCTGGTGGATACCGACCTGCGCTATCGCCAGCGCTATGTGGACTGCATCGTCAACCCCGAAGTGCGCGACACGTTCCGCAAGCGCAGCCGCATCATCGCCGCCGTGCGCGAGTTCCTCGACGGCCGCGGCTATCTGGAAGTGGACACGCCCGTGCTGCACACGGTGGAAATCGGCGCATCCGCGCGTCCGTTCCGCACGTTCCACAACGCGCTGGGAATCCCCATGTTCCTGCGCATTGAGACCGAGCTGTACCTGAAGCGCCTGATTGTCGGCGGCTTTGAGCGCGTGTACGAAGTTGGCAGAATCTTCCGCAACGAGGGCATGGACGCGACCCACAACCCGGAGTTCACGTCCGTGGAAACGTATCAGGCGTACGCGGATTACAACGAAATCATGGAGATGGTCGAGCAGCTCTACGAGTTTGTGGCGCTCAAGACCCTCGGCACGACCGACGTGACCTATCAGGGGCAGGTCATCCACCTGAAAGCGCCGTGGAAGCGCATCACGATGGCGGATTCCGTCAAGGAAGCGTGCGGCGAGGACTGGACGACGTGGCAAAGCGATGAGGAAGCCCGCGCCATCTGCGACAAGCGCAACGTGCATGTCGAGAAGGACGCGACGAAGGGCGACTGCCTGGCAGCGCTGTTCGACGAGTATGTGGAAGCGAACCTGATTCAGCCGACGTTCATCACCGATTATCCGGTGGAAATCTCCCCGCTTGCCAAGCGCAAGCCGTCCAACCCGGCGCTGACCGAGCGCTTCGAGTTCTTTATCACCGGCCACGAGATGGGCAACGCCTTCACCGAGCTGAATGACCCGATTGACCAGCGCCGCCGTTTCGAGGCGCAGGTGGAAGCGCGCAAGGCGCAGGGCATCAACGCCGAGGTGGACGAGGACTTCGTGAACGCGCTGGAGTACGGTATGCCGCCGACGGGCGGTCTGGGCTTCGGGCTTGACCGCATGGTGATGCTGATGACCGACAGCGCGACGATTCGCGACGTGCTGCTCTTCCCCACAATGAAACCCTTGAATGGTGTAAAAGAAGAAATTGGTGTAAATAAAGCCGAGTCAGAAGCACCGAAAATAGAGCCGGAAAAGATAGATTTCTCCAAAGTGGAGATCGAGCCGTTGTTCAAGGATTTCGTGGATTTTGAGACTTTCTCCAAGTCTGATTTCAGAGCAGTCAAAGTGCTTGCTTGTGAAGCAGTACCGAAGTCTAAGAAGCTTCTGAAGTTTACCTTAGACGATGGCTCAGGCGAAAACAGGACGATTTTAAGCGGTATTCACGCATATTACGAGCCGGAAGAACTGGTCGGCAAGACCTGTATCGCTATTACAAATCTTCCGCCGAGACCGATGATGGGCATTGACTCCTGCGGTATGCTGATTAGTGCAGTACACCACGAGGAAGGCGAAGAAAAACTCCATCTTTTGATGGTAGATGACCATATTCCGGCAGGCGCAAAGCTCTACTAAAACGAGATGTACTTCATTTTCCGAAAACCTCGGATTTTACACAAATACACCAATTTTACACCAATCGGTGCTAAAATCGGTGCAGCAACAAAAAAATCGCATAATTTTTAGTTTCACACTGCCCCTGAGAAGTTATAGCTTCTCAGGGGCTTCTGTATTTTCTCATAGTTTTACTCTCCGTCATCGCAAACTATACCAATCCTCGCTTTCTCAATATAATGAAGATAATCGCAGAGGAAGGAGGGGATTCGATATGAGTAATCTTTTATCAGAGGTACACCCTGAACTTGTTCTGGAATGGTCGGAGAGGAATTTGCCGCTGACACCGGACAAGATTACATACGGATCAAACAAAATAGTTTGGTGGATAGGAACTTGCGGTCACGAATGGCAGACCAGCGTAAAGGCTCGTTCAAGCGGTGAGAAATGCCCGATCTGTTCAGGAGCAAGAGCCGTGGAAGGTATCAATGATTTAGTAACGCTGAAGCCGGAACTGGCTGCTGAATGGTCGAGTAAGAATAATCCTCTAAAGCCGACAATGGTAACGGTAGGCTCACACAAAAAAGTAATTTGGAAAGGCAAATGCGGTCACGAGTGGACAGCTACGGTTAAGAGTAGGGCGATAAGCGGCACAGGCTGCCCGTATTGCTCTCATAACAAGGTCTTGGAGGGATTTAACGACCTTGCTTCACAACGCCCTCTAATCGCTTCTGAGTGGTCTGAGAGAAATTACCCATTAAAGCCTAATATGGTTACAGTTTTTGCGAATCGAAAGGTATGGTGGAAGTGCAGCAAAGGTCACGAATGGAATACTCTTATTTCCACTCGTTCAGGTGGTAGCCAATGCCCTTATTGCAGTGGGCAAATCCTACTAAAAGGATTTAATGATTTTGCTACAACGCACCCACAGCTTGCACAGGAATGGTCAGACCGAAATCTTCCGCTTACTCCTGATATGATAAATGAGAAATCCCGTAAAAATGTTTGGTGGAAATGCAGAGAGTGCGGGAACGAGTGGCAGTCGGTTGTATATGCTCGGATAAGAGGAACAATATGCCCTGTTTGTGCAGATCGGGCAGTTATGGCAGGATATAATGATTTAGCAACAACGGACGCACATCTTCTTTCAGAATGGGATTATGAAAAGAACAAAGGCATTTCCCCAAATAAAGTATCAAGGAACTCAATGCGGAGTGTGTGGTGGAAATGCTCACTCGGACATTCTTGGAAAGCTAAAATCTCAGAAAGAGCGATTGAGGAAAAAGGCTGTACGGTATGTGAGAAAGATTATCTGACTGTTTTCCCGAAGCTTGCGGTTATGTTTTATGCGGCAATGAAACATATAAAGGTACAGTTTGATACAGACAAAGTTATCGGCATACCGCTTGAAATGTATGTACCTGAAGAAAATGCGGCGATTGAGACAGTCGGCGGGACGGAAGAAATTGAAACCTTAAAGGCATACCTATGTAGAAAGCGGGAAATCAAACTCATAAAAATTCCTTATACAGTAGGAAGCAGCGAAGCCGACTTCGCCGAGAAAATCAAAAAAGCGTTTCGCAGCATACATATTTTCATAACCTCGAATGAAGATGAAGATATAGCATTTATCCGGCAGAGGTTTTTTGAATGGAGAAAGGCACAGCAAAAATAAAGGAGGCAGTCCAATGAAAAATGATAAGTTCCATATATATCTTGATGATGATGAGTACAGACAAGTCGTACAATGTTTGATTTCTCTCAAAAATGCTCTCATAGAGCAAGGTAGATACACGGACGCAGTAGATGAAGTCCTTATCAAATTTACGAAAGCACGAAAGAAAAAGATTGCCGTTCAATACATCTAAATAAAAAATAGCCAAGCCGCTTGTTTCTCTACGGAGAAGCAGGCGGCTTTTTTTGCGTTTTTAGGGCAATTTTCAAGGGTAAAAAAATTTTTTTGAAATTTTTTTTGGAAAAAGGGCGATTTTGGGTGTGCATTTTGACCCCCTTTGTCCAAATGAGTGAAGGGGTTATTTCCTCGACAGGGATTTTCCCCCTTCACAGTACCTTGAAAATTGAATAGACAGGCGCTAAGGACATTAGTTCTGATGAATAGCCCGAAGGTGGGTACGCCGTGACTTTTCCATTGTATATATGGGGAACGAGCGAGAATCCCCGACCTGAAATTCAGCTTGCTACTGAAACGGCAATGACAGTCAGAATGATAATGATACTTCTCTACGGAGCTGGCGGAGTACCCGGCAGAGGTGAGATTCCTATGATACGGTTTCGCAAACCGTAACCTTAGTGCTTCCCGTACAAAGCGAATCGCTTTCCGCAGGGGGCGTTGAGAACAAATACTGCGGTCTTTACATTATTAAATCAAGGAGATGAGTAAATGAATAATCAACTTATAAGAGGAAACTTGTTCTTGTTTTCTAAGCCGGAGCCTGAGTCAAAACAGTTTGAAAAGGGTGAGCGGTTTTTTCTTAATCAGGCAGGAACGACTGAAAGTCTATTTATTGTTTTGCGGGTAACAAAAGAAAATCAACTTATTTTAGCAAGGGCTTTTCCTACCCAACAGAAAAACACCTGTAAAGTTATTATAGGAAGAAAGGAATATTGGGTGCGCTTTTCTAACCTGCTTTTTGCTGAACGAAAATGGCTGTCTGATATAACGATTTATCAAGGTCGCTGTTCGTATGGTAACATATCGAAAATTTATTCTTGCTACAACAATTGGAAAGAGCAAATAAAGAAACAAGCAAGAGAAAAAGCGATAAGGAAAAGAGAGGAAAAAATTGCTTTGAGAAAGGCAAGAAAAGAAAGATTAGAGCGTGAAAGATTAGCGCTGTATGATGGCAAAAAACAAGACGATATTCGTGTGCCAAGTTATTTATCGAATTATGCAAGACATCCATTTCAGGGCGGAGCAATGTGTCCACGATAAATCATTACATAGCCATTCATTTTAATTCAAGTGAATGGCTAAATCTATGAAAGGAGGTAAAGCCGGAGATGTCAAACTGCAAGACGATTGCGGTATGCAATCAAAAAGGCGGCGTGGGCAAGACCACGACTACGGTTAATTTAGGCGTCGGACTTGCTATGCAAGGGAAAAAGGTGCTTCTGATTGACGCTGATCCGCAGGGCGATTTAACGACCTGCCTCGGCTGGAGGGATAGCGACAGCCTTTCCGTAACGCTGACAGAGAAGTTACAGGCGATCATATCGGAACAGGAGCAAAATCCCTTTGACGGTATTCTGCACCATAAAGAAAAAGTAGACCTTGTACCGTCCAATCTCAGTCTATCGTCATTGGAAATGACGCTTGTAACAGCGATGAGCCGAGAGAGCGTCCTGAAGAATTATCTGAGCCTTGTAAAAGACAAGTACGATTATGTCCTTATTGACTGTATGCCGAGCTTGGGTATGATTACCTTTAACGCTCTTACGGCGGCTGACAGCGTGATTATCCCCGTTCAGGCGCAGTATCTTCCCGCTAAGGGAATGACGCAGCTTTTGGGGACGATTGCGAAAGTAAGGAAACACACAAACGCCGATTTGAAAATCGACGGTATTCTTCTGACGCTTGTGGACGGAAGGACAAATCTTGCGAAAAGCACAGTGGAAGCACTCAGGGAAAATTTCGGCAGCCATATCAGGATATATAGATCAATGATTCCGGCAGCCGTAAAAGCCGCAGAGGTATCTTCTAAAGGCACAAGTATCTACGCCTATGAGCCGAACAGTCCGGTGTCTAAGGCTTACGCCGGTTTCACAAAGGAGGTGTTAGCCGATGGCAGGCAGAAAGAGCGACTTCACGCTGCCCACGAACACGCTCGATGAGCTGTTTTCCTCTCAGGAGGAAAGGGACGAAGCGAAGCTGTCTAAAATCAGGGATATTCCGCTTGAGGAAATCGACGATTTCCCCGACCACCCGTTTAAGGTGCGGGAAGATGAGGATATGTTTCAGCTTGTGGAAAGTATCAAAGAGCGTGGCGTGATTACTCCCGCTACCGTAAGGCAGAAGGAGGACGGCAGATACGAGCTTATTTCAGGACACAGGCGAAAAAGGGCTTGCGAGCTTGCCGGATTTGAAACGCTCAGATGTGAGGTGGTAGACCTCGACCGTGATGAAGCGACGATTTTAATGGTCGAAAGCAACTTCCAACGGTCGCAGATACTTCCCTCGGAAAAAGCCCACGCATATAAAATGCGGCTGGACGCTATGAAAAGACAGGCAGGCAGACCGAGAAAAGAAAATTCATCCCCAGTGGGGATTGATTTACGAGGTAAGCAATCGCTTGATTTAATGAGCGAGGAATGTGGCGATAGTCGAAATCAAATACACAGATATATCCGTCTTACAAACCTTGTTCCTGAATTGCTCGAATTTGTAGACGAGGGCAGGATTAAAATGCGCCCCGCCGTTGAACTGTCCTATCTGAACGAGGACTGCCAGAGGGATTTGGTGGACGAAATCGACTTGAACGATTGTACCCCATCCCACGATCAGGCAATCCGTATGCGGAAATTTTTCGAGGAAGGCAAGCTGACAACAGAAGCGATTTCTGCGATTATGAGCGAGGAAAAGCCGAATCAGCGTGAGAAGATTGTTTTGCGTGGGGACAGGGTGCGAAGCCTGATCCCGAAAAATATCCCCATCAACCAAACGGAGGAGTATGTCTGCAAGGCGCTGGAGCATTACAACAAGTTTTTGCGTAACCGTGCCGAGCGTGACAGCAGGTAAGGCGGAGTGTGTTTTTCTTCTTCCCCTTCCTCACACTCCAACCCCTAAACTATCTCACTATCCGAAAGAATAAAACTATCTCACATACTTACAGCTATCTCACCTAACTCAATCTATCTCAGAAAAACGCACCATTCCAAAGCACAGGAGGTATGTCCTATGATGTAAGATTAACCTTCGTTTCACACCTTTGCCTGAAATGCTGTTTCGCATTACAATGGCGGCAGAAAAGGAGTGAAACGCAATGAAAACAAAAACGATTGTTTTTTTATTGGCTCTTTTGCTGATCGTGCTTGCAGGCTGCAACAATGCCCCGCCGAATGAAGATAAGCCACAGCCGTTTTCTTTTTCGGAGAGTGTTCAAAGCACCTCTGAATCCGAAGCGCCTGCGGGAAAGGAAAGCAAGGAGGTTGAAACAACGCCTGAAGCCGTACAGGAATCAGAGCCGGAAAAGCAGGAAGAAACAACGGAAACGGATACGGTCAGCTCCGAACAGCCTCAGACTGATTCTGATAACAGGCAGGCGGCACAGTCCGCCGAACAACCCGATAAAGCGGATAAGACCGAACATTCCGTATCCACACCGCAGCCGGATATACCAAAAGAAAGTGAAACGCCTGAGCCGCCTGAAATGGAAGAAACGACGAGCGAAACTAAAACTGACTTTGACATTGACTACTGGATTTCCTTTGCAAAAGGTTACGCTCAGAGCGTGGGGCTTCTGTTAGACAGCGAGGCGGTTTACTGTTGGGATAATCCGATCCGTGCCGGAGCGCACTGCAAATATCTTGAAAGGGATATTCACAGCCGCTTAGATCGGTACAAGGCTGACGAAGAAATCACAGCCGTATGGATTTGGGCGGAGGAAGTCTCCGACGGAATCTATGACATCTATATCGGCTATGCTTAAATTTAATATTCCATTTAGAGAACGCACCAAAAAAAACGGTGCGTTTTTTCATTTCAAGGAGGATTTCAGATGAAAATTAAGAAACCAAAACGCATTATGTCGTTGTTTCTTGCGGCTCTGATGTGCGTGACTTCCCTTGTGGGGATTGGTACGACAGCTTATGCCGCCGAAGAAACCGATGATGTATATCTCGTTTCGTTCCCCCGTGACGGGGACTCGAATTACAACGCCGAATGGGGACACAGCAACCTGAGCCTTATGAACGGCTGGAAAACAGGCACTTCCCGTTATACAACCGTCCGTGCGATGGGATCGTACAATGGAAATATCTGCTACTGCATTGAGATCGGCGTCCCGCAGCAGACCGGAGACAGCTTTACCAAAAAGGGCGAGGATTTTTGGGACAACTACCCTTCGTCCTATAACAGCACCATTTCTCCTGACGATATTAAGCTGTTCATTGGTCGTATCTTCCAGTACGGCTATACGGGAACAATCTCAACCTCGTGGCGTTCTCAGAACGAGGGCGGCGACAAGCTGGCTCACGCAGTCGCTACACAGCTTCTCATTTGGGAAACCGTGATCGGCGAGCGTGATGAAAACTTTAACAAGGTCAGCACAGGCGGCAAGGACGCTGTTCTGGATCAGATCAGCCCTAACCACCCTCTTTATGACAAAATTATGAGCTACTACAATTCAATGGCGGCAAGTGTGCAGAAGCATTCCAAGCTGCCGAGCTTCCTTTCCAAAACGCCGGGAAGCGCACAGGAGATCGAGCTTGAATGGGATGGCTCTAAGTACACGGTTACGCTGACGGACAGCAACAATGTCCTTTCGGGATATAAGTTCTCGTCCAATGATTCGGGCGTTCAGTTCTCCGTAAGCGGAAACAAGTTGACGATTACTGCCGAGAAAGCGCCGAGCGACGGGCTGACGATTACCGCAGAGAAAACAGCGCAGAGAAAAGGCGTTATCACTTGGACGGACGGTATCTATGGACCGAACGGCGGTGTGCAGGATACCGTAACCTATGCTCAGACGGTCAATGATCCGGTTAAGGGATTCCTTAAATTAAAGGTTTCCTATGGATCAGCGAAAATCGTCAAAACCAGTGAGGACGGAAAAGTTGAGGGTATTTCCTTCCGTATTCAGGGTAACGGCATTGATAAAACCGTTAAGACAGAAAACGGCGGTCAGATTCAGGTAGATAACCTAATGCCCGGAGTATATACCGTAACCGAGCAGGAATATGACCGCTACGAGCTGCAGGAGTCCCGCAGAGTAACCGTAGTTGCGGGGCAGGTTGCGACCGTCAATTTCAACAATACGCTGAAGCGTGGCGATATTGAGGTTATCAAATCCTCGGAGGATAACTTCAATGAGGGCGTGACCTTCCACCTTTACGGCACATCGCTCTCCGGTATTGCCGTGGACGAGTATGCGGTTACGGATAAAAACGGTGTGGCAACCTTTGAAGATGTGCTGATTAGCGGCACAACGCCGTACACCATCGAGGAAGTGGATACAGCTATTCGCTATGTCGTTCCCGCAGATCAGACCGCACCCGTCAAGTGGAATGAGGTCACTACCCGCAATTTCACGAATATCCTGAAGAAGTTTACCGTTACCGTGACCAAGAGCGACGCTGAGACGGGAACGGCTCAGGGGAACGCCTCGCTTGCAGGTGCAAAATACGGGATTTTCAAAGGCGACCAGCTCATCGACGAATACTATACCGATGAAAACGGTCAGTTCGTCACGCAAGAATATATCTGCGGCTCGGATTGGACGATTAAGGAGCTGGAGCCGAGCGAAGGCTATTTGCTTGATCCGACCGTCCACAAGGTCGGTGCAGAGCCGGAGCTTTATACCATTGAGCATAACCAGACCGCAAACGATGTAAACGAACAGGTCATTAAGGGCAATATCGCCATTATCAAACATACGGACGATGGCGAAACACAGATTGAAACGCCCGAAGAAGGCGCAGTTTTTGAAGTGTATCTAAAGTCCGCAGGCTCTTTTGCAAACGCAAAGGAATCCGAGCGTGATACGCTCATTTGTGATGAAAACGGCTTTGCACAGACAAAGGATATGCCTTACGGCACATATACCGTCCATCAGGTATCCGGTTGGGAAGGCAGAGAGCTGATGGACGATTTTGATGTGTTCATCGCAAAGGACGCTCAGACCTACCGCTATCTGATTAACAACAGCAATTTTGAAAGCTATATCCAAGTAGTCAAGGTAGACGCAGAAACGGGCAAGACCATTCCCTATGCGGGCGCAGGATTCCAGATTTATGATCCGTCCGGCAATCTTATCACGATGGAGTTTACTTATCCTACCCCGACAACCGTTGACACTTTCTATACCGACGCTAACGGCTCGCTCGTAACGCCGGAAACACTGCCTTACGGTCAGGGCTTTTCTATCGTTGAGGTACACAGTCCTTATGGATATGTCCTTGATTCCACACCCGTCTATTTTGATGTAACAGAAGAAAATTCTTCTGAGGAAAGCGGGGTAACAGTGATTAAAGTCGAAAAAACCAATATGCCGCAGAAAGGCACGATCAGCATTGAAAAGACGGGCGAGGTATTCTTCGGCGTTTCGGTAAGCGGAGGGACAGAGGAAAACGGGCAGGAGCTTCCCGTTATCTATCAGCCGGTTTATGAAACACAGGGGCTTCCCGATACCGTTTATGAAATCCGTGCCGCCGAAGATGTGGTAACGCCTGACGGAACTCTCCGATACAGTAAGGGCGAGCTGGTCGATACGGTTACGACCGATGAAACCGGCTTTGCAAAAAGCAAGGAACTCTACCTCGGAAAATATGAGATAAAAGAGGTCAAGGCAGGCTATGGAATGGTGCTGAGCAGTGAAGTCCATACCGTAGAACTGATTTACGCCGGACAGAATGTAGCTGTAACCGAAACGGCGACTTCCTTTGTCAATGAACGGCAGAAGGTTGAGGTAAGCCTTGAAAAAACGCTGGAGACAAACGAGCTGTTTGGTATCGGCAATAACGGAGAAATCAAAAATATCAGCTTCGGCTTGTTCGCCGATGAGGAGCTTGTATCCGCAAGCGGCACTTCCATTCCGAAAGACGGACTGCTTGAAATCATCACGCTTGATGAAAACGGCAGAGCGACCGTGGGGACTGACCTGCCTTTGGGCAGCTATTATGTAAAAGAGCTGGCGACAGACGAGCATTATCAGCTCAGCGGTGAAAAATATCCGGTTGTATTTGAGTATGCGGGACAGGAAACCGCAACGGTTGTGATTGCCGTAAATGACGGAGAGCCGATGGAAAACAAGTTGATTTACGGCTCGGTATCCGGCAAAAAGGTTGATGAAAACGGCGAAGGACTCGGAGGAGCGCTCATTGGTCTGTTTAAGACGGATGATGTGGAATTTACCGAAGAAAATGCCCTGATGACCGCCGTATCCGGCGATGATGGCAGCTTCGCCTTTGAGAATGTACCTTACGGAAACTGGTATATCCGTGAGATCAAGCCGTTGACTGGATTCGTCCTTAATGAAACCGTCTATGATGTGAACATCTCGGAGAATGAACAAGTCGTTGAGATTGAAATCGTCAATGAGCTGGTGCGTGGCAATATTGCTCTTACGAAGGTGGACGCTGAATATACCGATACGAAACTGACGGGCGCTGTGTTTGAGGTCTATAAGGACTCCAACGATAACGGCGAGCTGGACAGCGAGGACGAGCTGATCGGCACACTGACTGAAAAAGAAATCGGGCAGTATGAAATGAACGATTTGCTCTACGGGCGCTACTTCATTTTGGAATCAGCAAGCCCGGATTCGTATATCCGTGACGAGGGCGTGTACGAGGTATTTATCGACACGGACGGAAAGACCTATCAGGTGGAAAACACAGAGGGCAAAGGCTTTGCAAACGAGCCTATGCGTGGGAACTTAAAAATCGTGAAAACATCGTCTGACGGAAAGGTGGAAGGTTTTGCTTTCCGCATTACCGGAGCAAACGGATATGATGTTACCCTTGAAACAGATGAAAACGGCGAAATTTTCCTCGAAGGGCTGCGGATCGGCGAGTACAAGATTTCCGAAGTAAATAATTCTGTTTCCGCTATGTATATCCTGCCTGCTGACAAGGAAGCTGCGGTACAGGTAGGCTCTACCACGGTCGTTGAAATGCATAATGAGCTGAGAGATACGCCGAAAACTGGAGATAACAGCAAGCTCGGTCTTTGGATTGCTCTTGCGGGCGTATCGGTAGCAGGCATTGCGGCTTGCGGTATCATCGGCTTTAAGAAAAAGAAGAAGGAGGATAACTGATGGAACTGAAAGCGATTATCGGAATTGCTTTGGTCGTCTTTATCGTAGGCGGCTTTATCTTTTTGCAGATCCGTAACAGAAAGAAAAAGTAAGAACTTCTGCGGGGGCGGGGCTTAAAAACTCCGCCCCCTTTTTCTATTTTGGGAGGCTTAAATGAGAAACCTGAAAACGATTGAAAACCGAGTGCTTGCGGTGTTAAAGGAACACCCCGAAGCACGAAATGACGATATGAAGCTGTATCTGCTTGTCAGCAAGGCGTGTATCTATGATACCCACGGTATCAGCCATTTCGGCTTTGAAGATGTGATGAGCAATTACAAGGCTTACGGTATCCCCTGCTTTGAGAGTATCCGAAGGACAAGACAGAAGATTCAGGCGAAACACCCTGAACTCGGCTGCTCCCCCGAAGTACGCAGGGCAAGGCATAAAATGCAGCGTGTCTATTCTGACTACGCTAAAAACTAAGATGGGAGGTAAAAGAAAATGGCAGCGAAGAAAAACGCAAACACCGCTTTGCAGCAGAAAGTAAAGGTGCTGGCGAAGCTCTATGATTCCGGCTGTAAAACCGAAAAGGATTTGAGGGCGCTGAGCCTGCAAAGCATTTTGAAAATTCCCGATATATCCGTTTCCGATATGACGGTTATCACAGAGCTTCAGGAGCAGATCGCAAAAAACAGGCTCTTTTCCTATTTGGGAGGTGCTGAAGATGAGCAGCAGTCAGAGGAAAACACGATTTAGACAAAGGAAAGGAGCAGACAGAAATGGCTTTTACAATTCGAGCGCTTTATTCTGACGAGCAAAAATACACTTACAGGCAAAGTACGCAGATCGAGGGACAAACCGGAAGTATCGGCTATCTGCGTGGCGACTTCGGCGCAGGCGGCAAAGAGTTCTTTTCCTCTTGGTTTGACCACAGGCGGGATTTGAAAACAGATGAGGTCAAAAGCGCTCTGGACGAGGTTATCAACGCCCTTCGTTCCGAAGAATATGGGCTGTTAAAGAGCCGCACGGCTATGGCGCAGTATGCGGAGAAATATACCGACAGCGCTTTTCAGGGAAACTATACGACCGAGTACGGTTTTCGTGCCGATACCGAAAAACACGCTTTCCTGATACGGTGCAATCCTGCCCGTGGGGACTATAACTTTTACTGTTACTGCTATGTGCGGGAATGGCTCGACCGCCATATGGAAAAAGCGAGCCGTGGAATCCGCTTTATTACGCCGGATTACAAAGAAAAGTTCAAAATCCCCGATGGAGATAAAATTCGCATTATCCTGAGCGACGGAGAACAGCTTGACCGCACCTGCCGATATATTGACGACTATCATTTGGAAGTTGGCAGCAATCTCTATCACATCTGCGAGTTTGCCGAGCGGATGGAGCAAAACGGCAATACCGTGATCCCGCTCCGTTCTTCTCTGCCGGAGCAGTGTTATGTGTTTGTGCAGACGGAAAACTGCGTCGGCATTGTCAAAAAGGGTGAAAGTGGATTTTACCGCACGGATATTCAGGGCGGCAAGCCCAGTGAAACAAACGCCCTTGTGAATGAGATGAACGAACAACTCGGCTTGTCGAAAGGTCAGGCAGAAGCAATGAAGGCAGGCTCAATGTTCGGTTGGGATACCCCTGCCGCCGATCCGAAAAGTTATGATAAAAACGGTATTCCCGTAAAACCGAAACAGAAAGACTATGAAAGATAGGAGGTGCATAACCGATGGCACGAAAGTACGACCTGATTTCCGAGCTGTACCGCCGTACCGCACACGCTGTTGTGTCCGATGTGGAGAATTGGCAAGCCTTTTTGCGCTGCGCCTGCCGGAACTATCGTCTGCGCTTTGACGAGCAGCTTCTCATCTACGCCCAAAGACCGGACGCAACGGCAGTGCTGGAGATCGAGCGCTGGAACGATAAATTTGGGCGTTGGGTAAACCGTGGCGCTAAGGGTATCGCCGTATTTGAGGACGCCGACCGGAGCAGGCAGCGCTTAACCCATTACTTCGATATTTCCGATACCCACGCAAGCCGCTATTCCCGCCCCGTCCCGATTTGGGAGATGAAACCGGAATATACGGACGATGTGATCGAATCCCTTGAAAACACCTTCGGCGAGCTGGAAAACAGGGAAAGCCTTGCGGACGCAGTGCTGAGCGCCGCTAAAAACGCCGTGGAAGATAATATCCCCGATTATTTGGGCGATCTGATGTATGACGCAGATGACAGCTTTCTCTACGGTCTTTCGGAGGATATGATTACTGCTATGTATAAAAAGGCGGTAACAAACAGCGTAGCGTATATGATGATGACAAGGCTTGGAATAGATACCGAGCCGTTTTATGAAGCGGAGGATTTTTCCGTTATCACAAATTTCAATACGCCCGAAACCTTAAACGCCCTCGGTATTGCGTCAAGCGATATTGCGGAGATGGGGCTTGGGGAAATCTCCCGTACTGTTCTTGCTCTTGAAAGGCAAAATCGCATCATTGCGGACAGAGAAAAACCTGATTACAATAAGGCTGAAAATAAAATCGAAAGGAGTTTTGATGATGAACGAGCTGACATACACAATGCAGGGCGACTACAATCTGCCGGATTTGACAATGCCGCAGCAGCCGGAGGTAACTTTGGGCAGGTACGCTCAGATGAGGCGGAAATTTCTCAAAGAACATCACAAAATCCGTTACTACAATCTTCTGACGAGCTGCACTCTGACGGAGCATTTAGCAGAAACAGAGCAGACAGCGATGAAGCTGGAAGAAACCCTGATGAAGCAGATGGCGGCGCAGGAGGGCTTGACCGAGAGCCTGAAAGCGGCGGATATGATGAAGTGGGTGCAGGGAATGAACAATCTGAGGAACAGAGTGCAGGAGATCGTGAAAGCGGAGGTCATCTTCGCTTAGACTACTACGACCGAAACAACGAGGACAAGAGCCTGCCGTTTTTCGGCGGAGACGATACCATTCGTGAAATCCTCGGCACAACGCCCCACCTGAAAGCCTCAAAGGACGAAATTCGTGCTTTTTATGAAGGCAATCCCGATAACGCCGCCCGTATCGAATATATCAAGGGCATTTTCAATAACGACTATACCGAACTGATTTTGAGCGACGGGCGGCGAGTCGGGTACAAAACTTGGCAGAATGTGCTTCAGCTTTGGGAGGGAAATTATGCAGACCGAATAGCACAAGGCTTCTATGATTGGAGCGTGATCGCACAGCACTTTGAAGCAATGCGGCTGCTCGGCGAATTGCAGGATACAAGGAAGCCGTTACCGTCTATGGACGGACAACTGAATTTTTTGGATATGCAGGCAGAGGAAAAAACCTCTGCCTTTTCTTTTTCTCAGGAAATTATTGATACTGTACTTGCCCGTGGAAGCGGTGTATCTGAGGGAAAATTCCGTATCTATGAGCAGTTTGAAAAAAGTCTGTCCGCAAAGGAAAATGCCGATTTCTTAAAAGACGAATACGGTTGGGGCGGCGCTTATCCTGTTATTGTCGGCGCAGGAATTGACGAGCAGCACGACGGAAAAGGAATTTTGATCTCAAAAGGCATTGGGGACGATAAGCCGCATATCCGGCTGACTTGGACTCAGGTTGAGAAGCGGATAAAGGAATTGATACGCCTCGACCGTTATCTCAATCCAAAGGAAAAAGAGATTTACCCGCAGTGGCTTGAAAAGCAGGAGGAACGCCGAGCGGAACTTGCCGAAGAACAGAGAAACCGTGAAATCCTCTCCTCTGCTCCACCCGAACAGGAAACAGTGCAGGCAGCTGAAAGCGAGCCGCAGCAGGAAGCGCAGTATGCCTATCATCTCGGCGATACGGTATATATGGGCGCTGACGAATATGAAATACTTGCCTTTGATGATAAACAGGTACGACTTTTTGACACGCAGTTTCCTCTGTTCAATAAGGAGATGGACAGGGCGGAATTTGACCGTCGAGTGCGGGAAAATCCGCTGAACGACCACCTGAAGGTCAAGGAGTTACTACCCGAAGAAAAGGCAGACGAAGCGCCAGCCTTTGACATTGGTATGGGGTATCTTGGAAACGGCCTTACCGTCTGGAACAGAGCCGTAGAAGAAAACGGCGATTATCAGACGATTGCTCATATCAGCAACGAGGGCGAAATCCACTACTATGTGGACGGTCTGCCTGAAGATGTGGTCGCAAGGATCGAACAGGCGGCGGCACAGGAACAGCAAAAAGCGTTATTCTCTGCCACTTATAAAATTGGCGACAAGGTTTATTTAGACGGAAAGCCGTTTGAAATCACACGAGTAGACGACTGGAATGTTACGCTTATGGATCGCTCTGTGCAAAATCCGCAGCCACGCTTGGAGCGCAAGGACAGCTTTATGCGCCTTGTTCAGCAGAATGAGAATAACAGTCGATTTGCGGCTTTCTACAATGAATACAGCGAAATCAAGAGTGATAATCCCGACAGCCTCGTGCTGTATCAGATGGGCGATTTCTTTGAAGCCTACGGAGAGGACGCACAGACCGTCAGCGAAGCTTTGGAGCTGAATTTGACTTCTCGCTCTATCGGGAATAACCAGCGAACGGGAATGTGCGGCTTTCCGGCAAACCGTTTAGAAACCTATGTAAATATGCTGCTTGACCGTGGCTTTGATGTGGCGGTTTCTTCCCTTGAAAACGGAGAGCGAAATACCCGAAACATCGTATCAAGCAATAAGGAAGATCCGGTGCAGTCGCAGCCAATCGGCAGGATTGATTATCTGCATACAGACGGTACAGTGCGGGAAAGCGTTGAATATACCAGCCTATACCAGTTTGAAAAAGACATTAAGGAGGAAACTTTCTACGGTGTTCCTTTTACTGTCGTTTTCTATAAGGATAAAGACGGGAACACTGTACCGCAGGATTTTATCGGCAGCCTTGATCCGCAACCAAAAGGCGTAGAAATCATTGATTCGCCCTATCTCGCAAATGACAGGGCGGCAGAAAATATGCTCCCGCCTGACGAGAGATTTTTCGTTATTGAAACCGATGACGGTTATGCCATTTGGGACGATTTGACGGAAGCTATCTATATAGACAATGAGGGCGTCAGGGAGGAATTTAAGAGCGAGTGGCAGGCAAATGATTACTTAGAACAGGTCAAGAAATCTGTTTCCGAACTGGATACGGCAAAAGCGCTCATAGATGAGTATTGCCGGGATGAGTTTGAACGGGAGGAAGGTGCGGATTATACCGACCTTTCCAATGTGGAGCTTGCTTATACAACAACCGAAGATGATAAGCACGAAATTCAGGCAAGAGTTAATCTTGTGGATTACCGACTTGAAACCCTTGCAGACGGAAATGTTATCAGGAGCGAACAGTTTTCTTCCCTCGAAGATATGATTGAAAGGAGCTTACAGAGCCTTTCCTTTAACGATCTTGTGTATCTGTCTGATGAGGAACTTGAAATGGCAGAACAAAATTCTGCTAAGCAGCCTACACCCGAAAAAAACGAGCCATTAACGCCTGCGTTTAGTCAGCAGAAACGCTCACGGATACAAACCTTTGATCTGCACCCCGATATACCTATGTCCGAAAGGCACACTTTTGACCTCGCTTTCCACGAAGTGCCGGAGGCAGGCAAAAAAGAACGCTTCCGCAGGAATATGGAGGCAATCAGGGTGCTGAAGGAATGTGAGTTTGATAACCGTTTTGCAACACCCGAAGAACAGGAGATACTATCACAGTATGTCGGTTGGGGCGGTATTCCAGAAGCATTTGATGAAAACAATTCCTCGTGGGCGGACGAGTTTATCGAGCTTTACACTGCCCTTTCTCCCGATGAGTATGAAAGCGCAAGGGCAAGTACGCTTACCGCTTTCTACACCCCGCCCGTTGTCATTTCCTCGATCTACAAGGCAATGGAACAGATGGGATTTAAGGAGGGCAATATCTTGGAGCCTTCCTGCGGTATCGGCAACTTTATCGGTATGCTGCCCAGTTCAATGCAGGACAGCAAAATTTACGGCGTGGAGATCGACAAAATCTCGGCAGGTATCGCACAGCAGCTTTATCAGAAAACCTCGATAGCGGCGCAGCCGTTTGAGGAAGCAAATATTCCCGACAGCTTCTTTGACGCTGTAATCGGCAATGTGCCTTTCGGGGATATTCGAGTCAATGACAGGAGGTATAACAAGCATAACTTTTTAATTCACGACTATTTTTTTGGTGCGACTCGTTCCTAAGTGAAAAGCTTAGGTGCAAATTTTGAAAGGCAGGTGAACCAGAATATTTGCAAACTAACAATTCGATTGGTGGAATGATGGGGTAACGCCCTGAAACGCCATCCTTAATA
>ENA-UAEG01000196-UAEG01000196.1-human-gut-metagenome-genome-assembly--contig:-NODE-196-length-24685-cov-7.730491_pt1 | contig 24685 bp, 20 predicted proteins | sample MGYA00244280_ERZ654275 | MGnify/ENA primary metagenome ERZ654275 (study PRJEB26926, sample SAMN06165092) | human gut metagenome | biome: ENVO:00009003; feature: ENVO:2100002; material: ENVO:00002003...
CGCCTGCGGATTTTTGCCTACTCTGCAACAAAATTATGCTCGAAAATCCGCACACATTTCTTATGAAGACAGGTTCTTATTTATCCAAGCCCTTTTGCACATAAGGCGTTTTAAGAAATCTATGGTAAAAGATAAATCCGACTGTGGTTGTGATGATCTCCGTAACAGGGAATGTGAGCCAAAACCTTTCCAGTCCGAACCGTGAGAAGATATATCCCAGCGGAACGAACAGTATGACCGTTCTTATAACTGTCAGCAATGAGCTTTTCACGCTGCTTCCCACCGCCTGAAAGAACACGGGGAAAATAAGCGACGTAACCATGGGGATAAAGCTTATGCCGATTATCCTGAGCCCGAATGTTCCTATCGCCACCACCTGCTCGTCAGAACTGAACACCCTCAGCATCTGCTCGGGGATAACTGCAAAACATAATGTTCCCAGCGACATAAGCGCTATGCCGAATATGACCGAGGCGGACAATGTCTTTTTGCAGCGCTCGATATTGTGCGCCGCATAGTTGAAGCTTATGACAGGCACTATGCAGGTCTGCATTGCTCCCAGGGGGATAAAGAAGAAGGTCTGCCACTTGTAGTAAAGTCCCAGCGCTGTGACTGCCTGATCCGAAAAGCCTGAAAGTATAAGGTTAAGTCCAAGGATATAGAACGTGTATGCGGACTGCATAAGGATATTCGGCGTGCCCAGAGCGAATATGCGCTTTATGTATGCAGGGTATTTTCTCCTGTCGGGAGACCTGCGGAAGCCTTTTTTCATAACAACCAGCGCCGCAGCTATCTGACCCGCAACTGTGGCGGCAGCCGCTCCCGATATGCCCATTTTGGGAAGCCCGAACATTCCGAAAATAAGCAGAGGGTCAAGGATAATGTTGGTGATCGCACCTATTATCTGCGCCGCCATAGGCGTTTTCATATCACCGTGAGCCTGCAGGATCTTTGTCCACACGCTTTCAAGGAAAAGCCCGAAGCTGAACACGCACACTATCCTGCCGTATGCGATAACATCGGCAATGACCGCAGGCGAGTCGGTGGACATTTTTGCATATGCGGGCATTATTGCATAGCACACAGCGGCAAACAGCAGCCACATCACCACAGCCAGCGGAGTTCCCACTCCCGCATACTCGTCGGCTTCCTTTGTTCCGCCCGTGCCAAGCTTTGCTGCCATGGCGGTGTTTATTCCCACACCCGTTCCCACAGCAAAGGCTATCATCAGCAGCTGTATGGGATAGATTATTGAAAGGGCGGTAAGTCCCGAATCGGAAGCCCTGCCAACGAAAAAGCTGTCAACTATGTTATAAAGCGCCTGAATAAGCTGCGCCAGCATTACAGGCGGAGCAAGCTTCAGCAGAACTTTGCTTATCTTCTCCTTGCCAAGCAGTTCGTTTGTATCCATTTTATGACCATTCCTTTCGGAAATAATATGCAGCTTTAATATAATATCACATCAGCATAAATATTTCAAGCTGTGCCGACGCTGCTTGATGTGAACTTTATTCAATTAAAATCCCTGCAAATCATTGACATCAATGTTACAATAGTGTTATAATCATTAAAAGACATTTTTGGGGGTAATTATGGCTATCATAGGAATTGATCTGGGAACTACAAACAGCCTTGCCGTATGCTACAGGAACGAAAAGGCTGAGATTATAAAAAACAGTCTGGGAGATAACTATCTTCCCTCTGTTGTCAGCATTGACGACAATGGCGAGATACTTGTGGGCAGGGTGGCAAAGGAGCGGCTTATATCCCACCCCAGCGCCACAGCGGCAGAGTTCAAGCGGATAATGGGTCTGCGCCAGACCGTAACTCTCAGCGGACGGAGCTTCTCTCCCGAGGAGCTGTCCTCCCTTGTGCTGCGCAGGATAAAGGAAGATGCGGAAGCCTATCTGGGCGAGCCTGTGACCGAGGCTGTCATCAGCGTGCCCGCATATTTTGACGATAACTGCCGAACCGCCACCAAGCTTGCCGCAAAGCTTTCCGGCATTTATGTTGAAAGGCTGGTAAATGAGCCATCCGCCGCAGCACTTGCCTATCAGGCACGCCACGGCTTCGGGGACGGCACATATATGATAGTGGATTTCGGCGGAGGCACCCTTGATATCTCCATAGTCGATTCCTTTGACAGCGTTATGGAGATACTTGCCGTTGCAGGCGACAATCATCTGGGCGGTAAGGACTTTAACGAAGCCATTGCCTACTACTTCTGCAAGGAAAACGGCATTGACATGAACACCCTCTCCCCCGATGACAAGGCGATAGTATATAGGCTGGCAGAGGAATGCAAAATATCCCTCACCACCCAGCCAATGGCAATGATGATAGCAAACATCGGCGGCAAGCAGCTTTCTCTGACCCTTGACAACAACAAGCTCATAGAGGTCTGCTCCGCAGTGTTTGAGAGAGTGGCATCGCCTGTAAGAAAAGCGCTCCACGACAGCCGTCTCAGTATTGATGATATCGACGATATAATACTTGTGGGCGGCTCATGCAAAATGCCCACAGTCAGGGCATTCATCGAAAAGATAACAGGCAAGCGCCCCTGTACAGATATCGACCCGGATACTGCCATTGCTCAGGGAGCGGGCATTTTTGCAGGCATAAAGGACAGAAACGACAAGCTGAAAGACATTATCCTCACCGATATCTGCCCCTTTTCCCTGGGAACGGACGTTCTTGACATACAGAGCCGTGAATCGGTAATGGACTTCATCATCGACCGCAACTCTCCCCTGCCCACCAGCCGTGAGCATATCTACAGCGCCGTGAACGACGGTCAGACCGTGTCAAAGTTCAAGTTCTATCAGGGCGAGAGCCGTGTGCCCTCACGCAACCTGTACATAGGCGAGCTTTGTGTAAAGCACCCGCCTGCACGAAAGCATCAGCCCACCTGCACCGCCCGCATGACCTATGACATCAACGGGATACTTGTGGTCGATGTCACCACTTTAGCGGATAACAAGCACTACAGCCACGTAATGCTCAGCAGTTCCAACAATATGAGCGATGAGGAGATAAACGCCGCCCTCAAAAAAATGGAAACTCTTAAAATAAGCCCTGCGGACAAGGAAGAGAACCGTCTGCTCATTGCCCGTGCCGAGCGCATTTATGAGGAAGCTCTGCCCGAGGAGCGCTATATGATAGACAATGCTCTGGGCAGCTTCAAGGCAGCACTTAATATGCAGAACAACCGCCGCATTCACGAAGCTGCGGAGGATCTGACCGCTCTTCTGTACAATCTGGAATACTGATATGTGGGAGATACTTGGAATTGAGCCAACAACGGACATAAGGGAGATAAAGCGTGCCTATGCCCGCCTGGCAAAGCAGTACAATCCCGAAGAACACCCCGAGGAGTTCAAACGGATTTTTGACGCTTACAAGTCCGCCTCTGCCCTGGCAAGATCGGTAAATGAGCGCCGCAGCGATCCGATCGTTACGATCACAGCAGCCGCTCCCGAAGTGAAAGAGCAGGAACAGCTACAGCCTGAGCAGCATGAGCAGTCAGAACAGACTGAGTTCAACTTCACCTCCGTGGATATTTTTCCCGACTTTGAGATAACTCCACAGCTGGCTCAGGAAAAGTTTTTGCAGAACATGGCTCTCATACTTTCCGACAAAAACAAGCGTGACGATATCTCCTGCTGGAAATGGCTGCTGGGAAAGCCCACATTTCTGTCCGTATGCGATGACAAGGGCTTCAGAAAAAAGGCTCAGAAGCTGCTTGACAAGGAGCTTCTTGCGCCGAATGTATCGTCATACATTGCAAGCAGATTCAGCCGTGGCTCACGGGCTTTGCCGCAGAAAAAGGGCGACAAATGGGCGGTTTACATCTCCCACAGCGGCAAAAAGCCCCCGGAAAGCTACAAGGTGCCAAGCTATATGGGCGGCCCAAGCCTGCTTCATCGCACCGCTCCGCAGCTTATGACCATGGTTATCATATCTTTGATATTCTTTGCTCTTGTACTGGCAGGCAGCCTGTTACAGCAGTATTTTTCATAAGGCAAAACTAACGAAAGGCATTTACATATAAATGTGGAATATACTTGGAATTGAACCTACAAAGGACATAAAAACCATAAAAGCGGCTTACGCAAAGCTTGCAAAGCAGTACAATCCCGAAGAACACCCCGAGGAGTTCAAGCGGATATTTGACGCTTACAAGTCTGCCTGCGCATATGCACGTTCGAAGAACACGCCAGAGCCGCAGAAGCCCGACACCACCCAAGAGGGTCTGAACCTTTCCTTTGCACCAAAACAGGAGCCGTCTCAGTCAGAGGAAAACGGGCAGGAAAATGCCTTTGATTTCTCCAATGTAAATGATAGCGCAAAGCCTCAGCCGCAAAGGGAAGATAAAAAAGAGGATAATGCCCTTGACTTTTCCTCTGTAGATGAAGCACCAAAGCCTGACGCCGACGATGAAGAAATCGACGGCTTTGATTTCAGCTCCCTTGACCCCGAAAAGCTCAATCAGACAGATGAAGAGCGCATGGAAGCTATGCGGAAGTTCTATCTTGAAAAGATACGCCGCATGGTAATGAAAAAATCCACTGCCGACAATTATCAGCTGTGGTACGAGCTGCTGAACAGCCACGACTTTTCCCGTCTGGCAGCAGATGAAGACTTCCGCTTAGAAGCCACCTCGCTGCTTTACCGCACCACATACACCAAGGAAGTGGCAAACCTTATCGCCTACTGCTTCGGTCACGGCGCTTCATACATCTGCGTCAACTCCATTTCCAACGAGTGGCAGGTTCGGCTGATAACACCTAAGGCATCACGCCACCGCACACGCTTTATATCCGAAAGCCCCTCAAATATGCCCAAATGGGTGGGCGTTGCAGCCGTCATCATAGCTATCATGCTGTTTATCGTCTGGCCCATGTCTATACTCGCTTCGGACAACAGCTCATCGAACAGAATGCCTGAATACACTCCGCAGGAGCAGGCACATGACCCTGACGAATATCTTATCGACGCATTTGTAGATGCCGCCAACGACCATTCCTATGACCTTGAAACCCTTTACCCCATGTGCGTGGGCAAGTGGGAAAATGAGCAGGGATATATCATCATTGACGAAAGCTACGGCTATGCGCTGTGTTTCAACGGCGACACCGCCGCAGGCTCCGTTTCCGCAGTTCCCGCCGAAAAGGGCACAACGGTTTATGCCAGCCTTACATCGGATAATCCAAAATATGACGGCACCCTGCTCGGCATAGTTTTAATTTCAAAGGACGGCAAAAGTCTTTCCGTCATATTCCCCGACAAAACCACCACCGTTATGTATAAGGCTGATGAAGCGGAAACGGAAGTGACCGCCGCACAGACCGAAGAGACGCAGGCAGAGACCTCACAGACGGAAGACGAGGGAATATCCGAAAGCTATGATATCGACGGCTTTTCAGTAACAGTCACTGCCTACAAGAATAAGTCCTACACCGATATAGACATGACAAACACAAGCGATAACCCTTGTCTCAGCGCTCCAAAGGTGCTTTATGAAAATCGCTTCTTTGAGGACTGCACCGAAGCAATGCTCTACTACCCCAGCGGAATGTGCGAAAGGGTGCCGATAAACGACGGCATACCCGACACGCAGAACAACGAGGTCTATCTCCCCGTGCTGTGGGAGGACACTGACAAGTACAGGCAGGACGACATCACAAGTCTCAGGCGGGTCGAACCGGGCGAAACCATGAGCGCCCGCTGCATTTTTGAAGAATAATACCGGACAGGGCTGCTGCGGATATACCGTAACAGCCCTGTTTCTTGCATTATTACTTTTTTCAATGAGATACTTTTGATGATTTTATACTAATCACCAATAAAACTATAGACAAAAAACAAAGCCAGATAAGAATAACATCTTATCTGGCTCATGATGATCATGTCCATCCGGGAATCTCACTTAAAAAGTGAAACACCTTGCAAGGTGCTTGTATGCACCATCCGAGTTTGCTAAGTATAGCAAATGATATTTGCAATGTCAATATTTATATTCACGACTTATTTTTTGACTGTTAGTGTGTTTTTGTGCAAAATCACGGCGGCGGATGTATCATTGACCCGATATAGTGCGCAATGTCTGCTGACGTTCCGCTGAAAGATTTGGTGAAAACTCCTCCCTTGCATATTGGTAATGTTCATTTAACTGTCAGCGATATTGAATTTTGTCAGAATGATTTTATTAACAAAGCAGCAGAAATGATAATTACAACCATTTCCATAATACTAACAATAGTAAATGCTTTTTGAGAAAACTGTTTTTTCCTATAATCGCCATAAACAAAGTATAGCGTTAAAGCCGAAAAAACAATAATAATTAAATATAACCAAGTCATATGCACACCACCTTTTGTTTGCCTGTCACAAAACGAAAGATTTTAACATCAAACCACCTATTATCCGAACATCATCTCGCCAAACTTTATGGCATATTCGTTCCAGAAAGTCATATCATGGCCGCCCTTGCTTTCAAGATATATATGCTTTGCGCCTATGCTGTCAAGGAACAAGTGGAACTGCCTGTTTTCAGCCAGAAGAAAATCCTCTGTTCCGCAGGCCATGAATATCTCGGGAAGCCTGCCGCTTTTGTGAAGTCTTTCCGCCAGCACCTCGGGATTGTTGTCGCTTTGCTCCACAGTATCAAGGTCACCGAAGCAGCTGCGGTAATAGTCATAATTGGCAACGCCGTTGTTCTCCCCCTCTTTCATGTGTGCGATCCGGTGCACTATCAGCGCAGAGGAAAGAGCTGTGACCTTGCCGAAATTATCGGGGTACGCAAATGCCGTGTGAAGTGCGCCGAAGCCGCCCATGGAAAGCCCCATTATATATGTCTCATCGGCACTCATTGCCAGACCGAAGGTCTTTCGCACATATCTTACCAGCTCATCACCCACATAGGTGCAGAACTTCCGCCCTGTGGCAGCTCCGTTCAGCCAGAAGGAATTCTCGCCGCTGGGCATGACCACGGCAAAATTATACTTCTCCGCCACCCATGTCGGCATCCAGTTGAAAGCCTTATCCGTGTAGCCATGGAGCAGAAAAAGAGTTTTCATTTTCCGCTTTGAATACTCCGTTTCCTCCCGTGGGATATCCGCACGAAAATCATTCGGGATATACATTTTAAAAGTAACGCTGCGCATCAGCGAATTTGAAAAGAAGTCTATTGAAATATCAGCCATAAAAAAGCCCCCTTTTCAAATATTATACGTTATTATAATACCTTTGTAAAGAACATTAAAGAAAAAATCCCCTTATTTGCCTTATAATAAATAGAAAATTATTATATAAGGAGTTATGTAAAATGAAGGATCTGTCGATCTACACAAATGATTTCATAAACTATTGTAAACTGCACAAGGGGCTTAGCGCCAAAACACTGCGGGCATATTCCATTGACCTGAACCAGCTTTGGGAACGCACCCACGGCGACCTGAGCAAAGCATCTATCTGCCGGTACATATCCCATCTTCACAAAAGCTATAAGCCCCGAACCTGCCGCCGAAAGATCGCCGTTATCAAGGCTTTTGTACATTTTCTGCTTATAGACGACATTATAGACAGCAACCCATTTGACAAAATCGACGCATCATTCCGTGAACCGTCGCTGCTGCCGAAGACGATACCGCTGAGCATCATAAACGGCATACTCAAAGCGGCGTACAACGAACGCAAGCTTGCCAAAAACGCCTATTCGGACAAAATGTGCCTGCGTGACATCGCCATTCTGGAAATGCTCTTTGCCACAGGCGCAAGGGTGTCGGAAATGTGCTCCCTTACTCCCGATGACATTGATCTGGAGTACCATTCCGTCAGGATATTCGGCAAAGGCTCAAGGGAGCGCATAGTGCAGATAGAAAATACAGACGTGCTGGAGATCCTCAGGGAATACAGCAGCGCATTCAGCTCGGATATCACATTCTCGGGATATTTCTTTGTAAACAGGCTCCACAGGCGGCTTTCCGAGCAGTCCGTGCGGGAGATAATAAACAAATACGCCCTTTTGTGCCGTGAGGACATACACATCACACCCCATATGTTCAGGCATTCCTTTGCCACGCTTCTGCTGGAGGAGGACGTGGATATCCGCTACATACAGCGGCTTCTTGGGCACAGCTCCATCACCACCACCCAGATATACACCCACGTTGCCATGTCAAAACAGCGTGAGATACTTTCCGCCAAGCACCCGAGGAATAAGATAGATATTTGACCCGATCTGCTCCCCCATACAGTGCCAAACCCTGATTTTTTTATTGCTATTTCAGCCCCTATATGTTATAATAATAAATAATGTCATTTTATAAATATACTTCTCAGAAAGGAACGATAATATATTATGAACGACGGATTTGTAAGATGCGGCAGTGCTGTGCCCGATATCAAGGTGGCAGACTGCGCCTTCAATGCCGAAAAGATAATCGAAAAGGTTCGTGAAGCTGCCGAAAACGGCTGTTCGGTGCTGGTTTTCCCCGAGCTTTGCATCACAGGCTACACCTGCGGAGACCTTTTCCTCTCCGAAACACTGAAAAACGGCGCTGCTGCTGCGCTCAAAACCATACTTGACGCCACAGCCGAGCTTGATATACTTTTCATTGTCGGACTTCCCGTCCCCCACCTCAACAGGCTCTATAACTGCGCCGCAGTGTGCTGCAAGGGCAGGCTGCTGGGTCTTGTCCCCAAGCGCAATATCCCCAACTATTCCGAATTTTACGAGGCAAGGCATTTTTCCCGCTGGGAAATGGGCTGGGACGAAAATGACTGTGTTAATATTGATATGGGTCTGGGCTATACCGTTCCCATGGGCGAACTTATCTTCTCGTGCCAAAACTTCCCACAGCTTATGATAGCTGCTGAGATATGCGAGGACCTGTGGGTACCAAATCCCCCCTCGGTAACGCTGTCAGAGGGCGGCGCTGTTATCATCTGCAATCCCTCCGCTTCCGATGAGGTCATAGGCAAAAAGGAATACCGCCGTGACCTGGTAAGAATGCAGAGTGCAAGGCTTGTGGGCGGATATATCTACACCGACTGCGGCTTCGGTGAGTCAACCCAGGACATGGTCTTTTCGGGTCACTGCCTTATCTGCGAGAACGGCTCCGTTCTTTCTGAGAAAAGGACATTCAGCGGCAGCGGCATCATTTACGCCGACCTTGACCTTGAACGTCTGGCAAGCGAGCGCAGAAAGATGACCACCTACGGAAATTCCGCAGAATATAAGCTTTCTCTTATCACTTTCAGCATGGATATCCCCGAAAATAAGGAGATAAAGCGTTTTTACGCACCAATGCCCTTTGTCCCCGCAGACAAGGCAGACCTTTCCGCACGCTGCGAGGAGATCCTCACCATGCAGGCAACAGGACTTGCCACACGCCTTAGGCACATCGGCTGCAAGACCTGCGTTATCGGTCTTTCGGGCGGACTGGACTCCACTCTTGCTCTTATCGTCACTGTTCACGCCTTTGATATGCTCTCCCTTGACCGCAAGGGCATAATCGCCGTGACCATGCCATGCTTCGGCACCACAAAGCGCACCAAGAGCAATGCGCTTATCCTGGCGGAAGCCTATGGCGCTTCTATCCGTGAGATAGATATTACAAAGTCCGTAAGGCAGCATTTTGAGGATATCGGTCAGGAGGAAAGCGTTCACGACGTTACCTACGAAAACTGCCAGGCAAGAGAGCGCACTCAGGTGATAATGGATATCGCCAACAAATCAGGCGGCATAGTTATCGGCACCGGAGACCTTTCCGAGCTGGCGCTGGGCTGGGCTACCTACAACGGCGACCATATGTCCATGTACGGCGTTAACTGCTCTATCCCCAAGACCCTTGTTCGCCATCTGGTGGCATATGAGGCGCAGATGTCGGAGGGTCAGCTTTCCGAGGTGCTTCGTGATATCCTTGACACCCCCGTTTCCCCCGAGCTGCTCCCCCCCTCCGAGGACGGCACGATTTCACAGAAAACAGAGGATATCGTAGGTCCCTACGAGCTGCACGATTTCTTCCTTTACTACACCGTCCGCATGGGCTTTACCCCCAAGAAAATATTCCGCATTGCAAAATGCGCCTTTGCAGGCAGATATGACGATGCTACTATCCTCAAATGGCTCAGGACATTCACATGGAGATTTTTCTCCCAGCAGTTCAAGCGCTCCTGTCTCCCCGACGGTCCCAAAGTGGGAAGCGTTACGCTTTCACCCCGTGGTGACTGGCGTATGCCCTCCGACGCATCGGCTGCCCTCTGGCTCGCCCAGCTGGACGAGCTGAAATCAAAGATAAACTGAAAGGCGGTGCTATGATGAAGCTCAATGAAATAGTTCTGCGATACCTTAAAGGTCAGAAAAAGCATACGGTGCTGACTGTCCTTGCCATAATCGTTTCAGTTGCGTTCATGACCATAATCCTGTCCGCAGTTTCGGTTTACCGTGCGGCTTCGCTGAATATCTCCCGTGAGACCAACGGCACATATCATATAGTATTCAACGGTCTGGACAAGCAGCAGCTCATTGATATCCGCAGCATGGATATTTTTGAAAAAACTGAGATATACAGCATTTCCTCCTATTCGAGCAGCGTTGATATGGACTTCGTTAAAATGGCGGAGGACAACGCAAAGGTGGAATATCTGCTGGTGAACGGTCTGCCTGTTGATGATAACTTTCTGAGGCTCAACGCCGATGACTGCGACCTGCTGCCCCCCTCCATGCGCACTGTGACCGGCGGACGGCTTCCCGAAAAGGACGGCGAGCTTGTTATCAACAGTGCCAACGCCGAGCAGTGGGGATACCCCGAAATAGGCAGCACCGTCAATGCGGAGCTGTTTGTCTGCGGCGTTAAAACGGGAGCTGAAACTCCTGCGGGCACGCCTATGATACTGGCTGAGAATTTTGATATCACAGAGATAAGGGAGATTTCCTTTACCGTTGTGGGCTACAGCGACACTATAAATATGGTAAGCTACAACGATACTCAGCTCAAATCCTACAACTATCTTTCGGATAACCTTGTTGCCCGCTTCTCCGACAGCGCCAATGACTTTTACTGGGATATGGACAGGTCATTTTCCGCTCTGGGCTATGAGATAGATGACTTTGACTACGGCATGAATCAGGAACTGCTTAACATGGAGGGCAGAGGCGTTACCGCCCGCTTCTCCCAGGCGCTTTCCTTTGCTGTGGAATATCTGGTAGTGCTGTTCTTTATGTTCTGCATAAGAATGGTAATAGACAACTCCTTTGAGCTGGCTTCAAAGGAGCGCATAAAGCAGTTCGGACTGCTCAAAGCCGTGGGTGCTTCCAAAAAGCAGGTGTTCTCCCTTGTAATGTGGGAGGCATTTTATCTGGCAGTCCCCGGCGTTATCCTTGGTATCCTTGCAGGTCTGGGCAGCTCGGCAGCTATATTCTCCGCAGTAAAGAACCTGCCCTATCTCCATGATGTTTCCCTTGATTACGACCTGGCTTCCATGCTGGAATTTGATATCAAGCCTTATGTTTATATCTCCTCGGCTATTATCGGCTTCCTGTGGGTGTTCGTTTCGGCAATATCCACCGGTATGCGCTCCATCAAGGCTTCCCCTGTAGATGCAATGAGAGCCGCTGCCAAGAAGGAGAAGATAAAGCCCTCACGCCACGGCTCGGGAATCGAGCAGGGGCACGGCTTTATCGGCGCATACTCCGCACTCAGCGCAAAGCGCAACAAAAAGCGCTATATCATCACGCTGGTATCAATGGTAATGAGTATCGTGCTTTTCACCGTGTTCTCCTACGGAATTGAGATCGCAACGGGCAATCTTCAGAATGAGTTCGATGTTAAGCGTATGCCCTATGACTACACCGCAAACCTCAGCGTTACCGACCCTCAGACCGTTTATGAAAGAGCGGAGCTGATGAAGCAGTCGGGATATTTCTCCGATGTTCAGTATGACACTCACCTGTCGCTGTTCGGCATGACATCTTCCGCAGGCGTTGACGACGGAACGGAGCTTTCAAAGAGCGAGACTGTTTTCATCGACATTCACCCCGTAAACCGTGAGACATATGAGAAATACATTCAGTCCGATGTAAGCTACGACGACCTTTCAAACGGTCAGCTCATGCTTTGCAGCGGAATGTACTCCACCGCAGGAAAGCTGCTTTATACCGTTTACAGCAGTGCCCCCGAAAGCATTTCCGCCGCTCCCTTTGCGGATTACAAAGTAGATCTCCTTGACGAGCGCAGCTTTGATACGGCAGGCATCTACACCACCGACAACAGGGTATATCGCTCTACAGACGGCCGTATTTCCGCTGTTATGGCAGAGGAAAGCTACAATGAGCTTTTCGCTCAGTGCGGTGCAGACTCGGGCACATCATCAATAGCCGTTTCCGACGGCAGCGAGATAATAGTTTACAGCAGAACTATCTCGGCAAATGCAGCAGTCGGCATGGAAGAGCAGGCAGAGGTTTATATGAACAACCACTTCTACAATTCCTACAGCAACAACCTCTCCGATATGAACCTTTCCTACGCACTGCTCAGCATGATAAAAACAGCAGGCTATGCGGTGATAGTGCTTATCGCCCTCATTGCCCTTATCAACGTGGTAAATATCATCTCCTCCAACGTTACGGGCAGAACTTCCGAGCTTGCAATGCTCCGTGCCTGCGGAATGTCCAAAAAGCAGCTGAACAGGCTTATGCTCACCGAAAGCCTTTTCTATGCGGTAATGGCAGGCATCGCCTCACTTCTGATTACCGAGCTTGCTATTTTGGTGATACAGATACCCTTTATGACCCATTTCCACGACCTGGATATGGACGATCTGGGCTTTGCATTCTCCTATCTTGCCCCCATAAAGTACATCGTTATCGCAACGGCTGTGTCCTATCTGGCGGCAGCTGTATCCTCCGTTATCCCAGGCTCGCACATAGCAAAGGCACCTATCGTTGAAAGCATTGAAAGCGCAGAAATATAAGGAGCGGCAATGAACGAATTTGATAACATTTATCACACCGATGAATACCGCCGCTTCATGGTACAAAAAGAGGAAAACATATCCGACCTGTGCCGTGAAGAGCTGACTATCCCCCTTGACCTCGGCTACAGCCTGTGGTGCGGAGAATATGCCCACCGAACCGACAACGGCCGCTCATACAGATGCAGGCTGTTTTCCCCCGAGGGCAAAATGATCTATGGCTACACATTTTATTACAGCAGCTTTCATGAGACTGCGGTACAGGTGTTATCCGCTCCCGAGGGACTGTACTTTTTCTATACCGAGGGGCTTTACGGCTACAGCGTGCTGCGGCTTTCCGATATGGAACAAATGCACTATGTCCCCCGTGGCAATTCGGGTGAGTCATTTATCATCACCGACCTGCACTATTGCAGCGAAAACCGAATTGCGGCAGCAGGCGGCTGCTTCTGGGCATATCCGTATGATGTGGCACTTATCGACCTATCAGAGCCCATGAAAGAGCCTGAGAAGATGACCACGCTCTTCCCTATAGTAAATCCCGAGCATGATTATGACAGGTTTGAGGATATCGACTTTGTTCGCTGGGAAAAGGGCGGCAGGCTCATTGTCCGCACCGATACGGGCGAAGAATTTGCCTTTAATACTAACGACCTGAGAAAATTTATGGATTAAAATAGGATTAAAATGCTAAAAAACCATTGCTATTTTGTGTAACTTATGATATCATAATAATTGTTAAGAAAAACAAACGCCCCGTTATTATCTGACGGAGCATCATGACGAAAGGATTATGTTTTATGTGGACAGTTTCAATGCTTAAAGAGAACGCAAAAGCGGCACTGAAAAACTTTTACTGGCCTGCTTTTCTCGTTTCTCTCATCTTTATCCTGCTGACAGGCACAGGTTCAAGCAGCTCGGGAGGCGGCTCCTCAGATGAGTTCATAAACGAGTATTACAATAACTACAGCAATTCATCCGACAGCAGCTACGACTATGGCGATTACAGCAGCGACGATGATTATGATGATTATGATGATTATGATTACAGCTACGACTACGATGATGATATCGACAGCTCATTCTCTCAGGACGATTATGAGCAGATATTCAACGATATGTTCTCGGGCTTCGGCGATATGCTGGGCGATACCAGTGTCTCGGCAATAATATCTGTAGCTATCGCAGTGGTAATCATTGTAATGATAGTTACGCTGGCTTACAACATCTTCTTTGCAAATCCCCTTACAGTCGGCTACAACAATTTCTTCCTCAACGCACGCACGGGAAATGCTGGCGTGGGCGAGCTCTTCTCCCAGTTTAAGCATGGTCATTACATGGCAACCGTAAAGAATATGTTCTTCCTCAAGCTTAGACTTTTCCTCTGGTCGCTGCTGGTTCTTATCCCTATCGGCATCGGAGTTCTGATCTTTGCAAAATCCGACAGCAGAGATATAATGGGATCGCTTGTTCTTTCAATTCTTATAGTTGTTCCCCTGTATTTTGTGGCACTTATCCCTCAGATAATAAAGAAGTACGAGTACTTTCTTGTTCCCTACATAACCGCAGAAAACCCCAACATCACCCCCAACCGTGCCCTTGAGATAAGCTCTAAGACAATGAAGGGCGAGAAAATGCACTGCTTCGGTCTCCAGATGTCCTTTATCGGCTGGCTTATCCTCGGCGGACTGGCAGGAAGCATCTTTACTGCGTTCCTCGGCGTTCTGCTTGGCAGCGCTGCCACCGCAGCGGGAATGGCTCTCATTTACCCCTATCTTTACGCAACACTTGCAGAGTTCTACTGCTGCATGAAGGAAAAGGCTATTGCAACAGGCATTTCTTCCAGAGATGAGCTTGACGGACTGTACGGCCGTGCCGCAAACGCACAGCCTTTCGGTCAGCCCATGGGCTACTCCGATCATCAGGGCTACGAGCCATATCAACCCACTGCTCCCTCTCAGCCTGCTGACAACAGACTTTTCGGTGAGTCAAAAAGAGACGATAATGATGACAACTACAACGGACCTGAGATAAAGTAACACCTGAATAAGATACAATGGCTGCTGCGGTAATGCGGCAGCTTTTGTTTTTTCAGTAACACGCATTTTCTATTGGAGGCTATTTGATGATAAAAGATATTATTATTAGCCACGAAGCCGCTATGTGGGAAGCTGCAAGACGCTGTGACAGCTCCGCTTTTCTTGAGGTCGTAAGCGGATCTGCGGTCATGGTATGCGGCGGATCCAAATGCACCGGTGCTGACTACGCCCGCATCATAAGCGAATTTGACTGCAAGTCCTACAAAATATCCGATTTTGAGGTCATCGCTCAAAGCAATGATATTGTTCAAGTTCACTACATCATTGAAACAGTGGCTGAAAAGCCTGAAAATCAGGATCTTGCAGGCAGGTTCCACATCACCTCCACATGGAAAAAGGGGGACAAATGGAAGCTTATTTTCAACATGGATTCAAGGATATATGAATAAATGCAAAAAAACGCACGGTTGAAGTTAAAAGTTCAACCGTGCGTTTTTTTATCAATATCTTTTGCCTTTGAGCTTACAATATTCCTCGAACACTTTCAGGCAATCTTCCCTCTGCTCACATTCCAGCGGGATAATTTCCATGCCGTTTTTCAGTGCGGTGTAGAAATCCTCGTCCCTGAAGCCTATTTCTGCGGTGTCGTGAGCGGTGCAGCCGTAAACTATGCGGCTGATATTTGCCCACATTGCTGCGCTCAGGCACATGGGGCAGGGGTAAGCGGTGGTATAAAGCGTACAACCGCTCAGGTCGTGGCTGCCGATATTTTTGCAGGCATCTCTTATTGCCGCAACCTCGCCGTGCATTGTTGGGTCATGGTCGGCAAGCACTCGGTTGTGACCTTTTCCGATCATCTCGCCGTCCCTTACGATAACGGCACCGAACGGACCGCCCTCGCCGTTTCTGATACCCTTGTAAGCCTCATCGGCTGCTATATCCATATACATCATTTATGCAGTTTCTTCTCCTCTGCGTTTATCATGCCCATAAGCTCGCTTATTGCCTGATCTGTATTTCTGCGCTTTTGAGGTGCTGCGGGCTGAGGTGCCTTGACCTCCTTAACAGCTTCCCTGACGGGCTGTTTTACTTCCGGAATTACAGTGTGCTGTGCTTCATTGTGTGAAACCGCTTCCTGAACGGGAGCTGTCGGTGCAGCTTCAACAGCTGCAGGAGCTTCCTTAGATATATTCTCACTTGCTGTCTCTGGCTTCTTATCCTTATGAAGCTCGTGACCAATAGTGAAAAATCCTGCAGACTTTCTGTCGTTTACCTGCTCTTCCTCGTCTTCAACTATCTCCTGACGCTTTATTCTGCCGCCGTAAAGCTGGTCATCAGCCTTATCAGAAAGGTAGGAATAGAAGCTGTCGGTATTGGGTGTCTTGGGCTTGGGGATAACGTGCTTGGGCTTTTCCTTTTTCTTCTCTGCCTCGGGCTTTTCAAAGGTGAAGATAGGACCGTCCTTATCTATCTCGGCAGCCTTGCCGCTGTCATCAACGGTGAGAACGCCTGCCGCCTCATCTGCCTTCTTGGCAATGGGTCTGAGCTTCGGCTCTTCATCGGCGGGGATATCGTCGCTGAACATATCCTCAAATCTGTTGTCGGAATCCTTCATTATCTCGTCCAGATCGTCCAGAGAGGAAGCGTCCTCTTCCTTGCGCTTTACGTTGATTATCCTTATCACCTGGAACACTATTATAATAAAGCTGGGGATAATGATTATCAGCATTATTCCGAAAGTAGAAGTTACAAAGCCCAGCATTGAGCCAAGGCCTGCGCTCTGGTAGATAGCCTTTGCAATAACATTATCCCCGGGTATCTTGAACGTATCCGCAGCGGGAGCTGTGTCAAACTTTACCACGTAGGAAAGCTGACCGTTCTCGTTCACTATCTGCACAACTCTGGTAAGCACCGTGGTCTCATCGACCTTGCAAAGCACCACGCTGCCCTCCTTGATATTGTCTATCTCGGAAGCCTTTGCAATTATCGCCGTGCCTGCGGGGATATCGGTCTCCATATTAACCGCCATTGTGCGGTAGAAGGTGTATCCGAAGAACTTGGGTGTGGCGCCTGTTTTGCTGAACGCAAAATAAACCACCAGCATAAAGATTATAAGCACGATAAGAACTGTTATCACTATACCCTCAATAATATTGACGGGTGAGCGCTTTTTATCAGCAGAAAATTTTTTAGCCATAATTACCTCCGAAAGCTATAATTTTTTGTCTCTTCATAATTCGATACCTTTTATCATTATAGCATATCTGTCGGCAAATTTCAAACATTTTTTCATTATTTTTGTAATTGATCTGAAAACAGGAAAATGCGCCCCTTCGGTATTACCCTATCAGAGCGCATTTCCTTGCATTGTTATTTTCAGGGATGGAGATAGCTTTTAGTCCTCTTCGTTATCCTGGAGAGCGTCGTATCCGACTTCACCGGTTCTTACACGAACAACGTCCTCAACATTGTAAACGAAAATCTTACCGTCACCGATGTGGCCGGAGTAAAGTGCCTTTCTTGCGGCTGTGATAACTGTTTCAACAGGAACCTTGCAAACCACAACATCGACCTTTACCTTAGGAAGCAGTGAGGGTTCAACAGGAGTACCTCTGTAGTACTCGGCAGCACCTCTCTGAGTACCGCAGCCAAGTACCTGTGTAACTGTGATACCTGTTACGCCGATATCTGCAAGAGATCTCTTGAGAGTCTCGAACTTGTTCTGCTTGCACACAATAGAGATCTGAGTGTATTTGAGTCCGCCTTCGGGAATTGCTGCATCAGAAGCCTTGGAAGGCTTGTAGGTCTCAACGGGAACAGCTGCATTTACGGGAACAGGCTCGCCTGCTTCAGCATATGCCTCTGTATCAACTGCCATAACAAATCCGGAGTAAGAGCTTTCGATACCGTGCTCTTCGATATCCAGACCAACAACCTCTTCGTGAGCGGAAACTCTCAGACCGATAGTTGCCTTGATGATAAGGAATGTAATTGTGATAGTGATAGCTGCCCAAGCGCCTACTGTAAGAACGCCGAGAGCCTGACGGCCGAGAAGCTGGAAGCCGCCGCCGTAGAAAAGACCGTTAAGTGCTGTGAACTCATCTGCACTTGCATTTACGGGGATAGAATAGCCGGGAGCCTTAGATGTTGCGAAAAGACCAACTGCAAGAGTTCCCCAGATACCGTTAAGGCAGTGTACTGCGACCGCACCAACGGGGTCATCAATGTGGAGCTTGTAATCAAGGAACCATACACCGAAAGGAACCAGAAGTCCTGAAACGATGCCGACCATGATAGCGCCGAAGCAATCCATAACATCGCAGCCTGCGGTGATACCAACAAGACCTGCAAGGGAAGCGTTAAGGCACATTGAAACATCGGGCTTGCCGTACTTGAGCCATGTGAAGATCATGCAGACAACTGTTGCAACTGCGGGAGCAACTGTTGTGGTAAGGAATATAGATCCGAGCTGAGGGCCGCTTGTTGCAGCAGCACCGTTGAAGCCGTACCAACCGAACCAGAGAATGAAGCAGCCGAGAGCACCGATCGTCAGAGAGTGACCGGGGATAGCCTTTACCTTTACGATCTTGCCGTCCTTGTCCTTAACGAACTTGCCGATACGGGGACCAAGGAGCTTTGCGCCGATGAGAGCGGAGATACCGCCGACCATGTGGATAGCGCAGGAACCTGCAAAATCGTGGAAGCCCATCTGAGCCAGCCAGCCGCCGCCCCAGATCCAGTGAGCCTCAATGGGATAGATAAGAGCGGAGATAACGCCCGAGTAGATGCAGTAAGAAAGGAACTTTGTTCTTTCTGCCATAGCTCCCGAAACGATGGTAGCTGCTGTTGCGCAGAACACAAGGTTGAATACGAAGCCTGAGAAGTTGAAGTTATCATATGCTGTGAAAAGATCAAAGCCGGGCTTGCCGATAAATCCTGCAACGTCCTCACCGAGAAGGAATCCGAAACCGATAAGAATGAACATTACTGTACCGATACAGAAGTCCATCAGGTTTTTCATGATGATGTTGCCGGCGTTCTTTGCTCTTGTAAAGCCCGTCTCAACCATTGCGAAGCCTGCCTGCATAAAGAACACCAGTGCAGCTCCTATGAGGAACCATATACCGAAGGCCTCGGCATTGACTGCCTCACTTATTGTTGATAAGATATTTGCTTCAGTCATTTTTAATCACCCTCCATTAAAACACACAACGGCACCGTAAAAATGAGTATTCCCTGACAGATACACATTTTTTCAGCGCCGTTGCTGTTTTTTCTTTATGTCTGTATTATACTCCTTAATTCCGCCCATGTCAAGGGGTTTTCGAAAATTTATGCAATTAAATATATTTTAACTTGCATTTTAAAGCTATATTATCCGTTTTATACAGTTGCTTCCACAAAATTATGACATTTTATTATATTTATCATTCATTTTTGTGTATAGCCTATTTGCATATGGGCATAAAAAAAGCACCGCAGTGATGCGATGCCCTCATATTCATATAAGATGTGTGTTGACTCAGATGAGCTGTGCGTCCTTGTGTACGCCTGTGATGGAAAATACCACCCATTCCGCAATATTTGTGGCATGGTCAGCGATACGCTCCATATATTTTGCTATCATAAGCAGGTCAAGGGCGCTGTTTGCCTTGCTGCTGTCCTTGACTATCATATCGGTAAGCTCGGTCTTTACACGCAGGAAAAGATCATCTACTATGTCGTCGGACTCGATAACGCTCTTTGCAAGGGCTTCATCGTTATACACATATGCGTTTATTGCCCCTGTGAGCATCTTGACAGCTTCATCAGCCATTTTGGGTATATCCGCCAGGTCGGGCTTGTCGGGGCCTTCGTCCAGAAACAAAGCTATCTCGGAGATATCCACCGCATGGTCGCCTATGCGCTCCATATCGGTTATCATTTTAAGCGCTGCGGAAACACGTCTCAGGTCGGAAGCCACAGGCTGCTGCTGTAGGATTATTCTCAGGCAGCGGCTCTCTATCTGCTTTTCCATCTCGTCAATGTTGCAGTCAGCCTCTATCGCCTTTTTGTTAAGCTCGTCATCACGGCGCACCAGTCCGTTGACAGCGGCAGTTATGGCGTTTTCAACCATTCCGCCCATGCGCACCATTTCAAGATTAAGCTCCTTGAGCTGTTCGTCAAATTGCCTTCTCAATGCCATCTTCCTTTCATTAACCGAATCTGCCTGTGATGTAGTCCTCTGTTCTCTTGTCTGTAGGCATGGAGAACAGCTTTTCGGTCTCACCGAATTCCACTATCTCGCCGTGAAGGAAAAATGCAGTCTTGTCGGAAATACGGGTGGCCTGCTGCATATTATGTGTAACTATTACGATGGTATAATCTTTTTTCAGGTCAAAGCAAAGCTCCTCTATCTTCATGGTGGAGATAGGGTCTAGGGCAGATGTAGGTTCATCCATGAGTATTACCTCAGGCTTTACTGCCAGCGCTCTTGCAATACAAAGTCTCTGCTGCTGACCGCCTGACATTCCAAGGGCGGACTTTTTCAGTCTGTCCTTTACCTCGTCCCAGATAGATGCCTGCCTGAGGCTCTTTTCGATTATCTCATCAAGGTCAGCCTTTCTGCGGATACCGTGGGTGCGGGGGCCGTAAGCGATATTGTCATAAATGCTCATAGGGAAAGGATTGGGCTTCTGGAAAACCATGCCCACACGTCTTCTCAGCTCTGTTATCTCAATGTCCTTGTATATGTTCTGACCGTCAAGGAGAAATTCTCCCGTGATCTTGCAGCCCTCAACAAGGTCGTTCATACGGTTGATGGATTTGAGCAGTGTGGATTTGCCGCAGCCTGAGGGGCCAATGAATGCCGTTACTTCGTTGGGTGCGATGTTAAGGCTCACATTTTTCAGGGCGTGGAAATCCCCGTAATAAAGGTCACAGCCCGATATGCTGAGTTTATAGTCGGAAGGCTTTACAATATTTTCATTATCCATAAAATAGCTCCTAATAATTTTATCATGCTCCCTGACGGGCGGCAAATCTTCGTGCGATCATCTCTGCAATGGTGTTAAGGAGAAGAACTGTAACCAGCAGGATAACAGCCGTTGCGGAAGCCTCACCCATGTGAAGTCCCTCTCTTGAAAGGGAGTACATATGAATGGACATGGTTCTTGCGGAGTCGAAAACGGATTCGGGTATCTTTGCCACAGTACCTGCAGTGTAGATAAGGGCAGCTGTTTCACCCACGATACGGCCTATGGAAAGGATTATTCCCGAAAGGATACCGCTTGCAGCGGAGGGGAGAACTATTACGAACACAGTTCTCAGCTTGCCTGCTCCAAGACCGAAGCTTCCCTCACGGTAGCTGTCATCAACGGCGAGGAGAGCCTCCTCGGTGGAGCGGATTATGGTGGGAAGCACCATTATAGCCAGCGTAAATGATCCTGCCAGAATGGAATATCCCCACTTGATAGCTGTTACGAAGAAGAGCATTCCGAAAAGTCCATAGATGATAGAGGGAATGCCCGAAAGCGTCTCGGTGGCAAGTCTGATGATCTTTACCAGCTTGTTGCCCCTCTTTGCATATTCGCAGAGGTATATTGCGCAGAACACGCCCAGAGGCACTGCGATAAGCAGCGTGATGCCTACCATCTCAACGGTGGTGATGATAGAGGGCAGCATTGATACGTTTTCCGTGGTATAGTTCAGAGCGAAAAGGCTGGGTTTAAGGTAAGGTATTCCCTTTACGCACACATATCCTACCAGCGCAATGAACAGGAATATCGTAACTGCGCAGGCAAGTGTTACAAGTATCATCATTATCAGCGAAAAGGGGTGGGTCTTGTATGTTCTCAGCTTTTCCCTGAGCTTTGTTTTAAAAAGTTCGGCTTTTTCTGCCTTTGTCATAATGAGCCTCCTCAGTTCTTCTGCTTATTGAGCAGTGAGAAGCAGATATTGAGAATGAGTATGAATACGAACAGCACAACGCCTGTTCCGATAAGTGCGTCATAGTGAAGATCTGCTGCATAGCCCATTTCGGTAACGATGTTTGCTGTAAGGGTCCTTACACCCTTGAGTATTCCCTTGGGCATTCTTGCCTGGTTGCCCGCAACCATGATAACTGCCATGGTCTCGCCGATAGCACGTCCTATGCCGAGAATAACCGAGGACATTATGCCCGATCTTGCGGCAGGAAAAATAACCGTTGCAACGGCTCTTTCGTGAGTTGCTCCCAGAGCAAGCGCACCCTCATAATAGCTGGATGGCACTGCGTTCATGCTGCTCTCGGAAAGTCCCACAACGGTGGGAAGTATCATTATACCCAGCAGCACGGAGGCTGTGAGAATGCTGTTTCCGTCTCCGCCGATATGCTGCCTTACCAGGGGAACGATAACGATCATTCCGAAGAAGCCGTAAACGATGGAGGGAATGCCTGCCAGCAGGTTAATCATGGGCTTGAACACGCCGTACAGCTTCTTTGGGCAGAAGCGTGACATGAATATTGCTGTGAGAAGTCCTATGGGCACGCCCACCAGAACCGCTCCTGCGGTGATGTAGATACTGCCCAGTATCATGGGAAGTATGCCATAGCTTGCAGGCGTGTCGTTGGGCTTCCACTTTTCGCCCAGCAGGAAGTCAAAAACGCCTATTTTTGAAATAGCGGGAACGCCGTTTACGAAAATAAACAGACAGATAAGTACAACTGCAAGTATGGAAACACACGCCGCAAGTAAAAATACGACGTGCATTACAATCTCAAGTATTTTATGTGATGATCTTGTTTTAGTTTCCATGCTCTTCTCTGCGGCAGTTGTCATTGCCGCCTCACTCACTGAACGTCTCCCCAGGAAGTGATCTCGCCTGTGAAGATACCCTTGATCTGATCCATAGTAATGTTATCAAGGCCGTTCTGGTTGTTTACGATGATTGCGATACCGTCCATTGCGATAGCGGTAGGAGTAAGACCTGCTTCAAGCTCGCTGTCCTTAAGGTCACGGGAAGCCATTCCGATATCGCAGGTGCCCTCGATAGCTGCCTTCATACCGGAGGTGGAGTCGGACTGCTGAACTTCGATGGTAACATCGGGGTTAAGTGCCTTGTATGCTTCTGCAAGCTTTTCCATAACAGGTGTTACGGAGGAGGAGCCTGCTACAACGATCTTTCCGGAAGCGCCGCTTGCGGTGTAGCTCTTGGTATCGTCGGAAGGAATGTACTTGTTTTCCTCAATTACCTTCTGACCCTCGGTGCTCATGATGAAGTCGATGAAATCCCGGGACTGTGCGCTGAGGCCTTCCTTGACTGCAATGTTGAAAGGTCTTGCTACGGAGTAGGTGCCTGCCTTGATGTTTTCAACGGAAGCCTCTGTGCCGTCAACGCTGAGAGTCTTTACGGTGTTGTTGAGGGAGCCGAGGGAGATGTATCCGATAGCGGACTCATTGCCTGCGACCTGTGTCATAACAACATCGGTGCTGTTTGCGATGATAGCGTCTTCTGTGGTGCGGTCAGCCTTGTTGCCGTCAGCGTCCTTTTCCTCAACGCCTGTAAGCTCAACGAAAGCGCCTCTTGTGCCGGAGCCGTCCTCACGGGAAACAACGGTGATGTCTGTGGTGAGCTTTGCTGCAGCAGCTGTTTCTGCATTTGCTGCGGAATCGGCAGCAGCAGAGGTTGCTGCAGCAGAACCGCTGTCAGTGCTTCCGCAGGCAGTTGAAGATACAGCCATGGTCATAGCCGCTGCAATATATGCGATCGTTTTTACAATAGAAGTTTTCATAATTTTCTTTCCTTTCGGGCAGCTCTTGCTGCCTATGTTATTTGTCCTTTCAGGTACAGTTATTATGATACTACCCTATTGTAAAATCCAAAACCACAGAAAAGTGAAAACAGGGTGATTTGTATTTCACTTTGATTTTACAAATATAAACAAGTCTGAACAGAAATAAAAAAATACCTGTCACCGCAATGATAACAGGTATTTTGGTATGATGTTATTCCTTTACATATTTCATTATGTCGTCGTAAATGGCTCTGTAGCCCTCTTCCTTGATGTGCATTCCCTCGATGGTGTATTCCGCTTTCAGCCTGCCCCGATCATCTTTCAGGTTGCGGCTGATGTCGATATAGCGCTGACCGTGCCTCTCGGCAAGCTTCTTCACCTCGGCATTGGCAGCAGCTATCTTCTCATTGGTGCGTATTTTCAGGCACTCTTTCATTTTGGGAGCGGCAGCCTCGTAATTTACGGGATAATATGCCATGAGGTATATCTTCACATCGGGGACTTTTTCTATCTCGTCAAGTATCTTGCTGTAGTTGTCAATGACCTGACTTATGGGGATAGATGACCGGCCAAGGTCATTTGTGCCGATATTGATGAACACCTTTGAGGGCATAAGGTCAACAGCACACACATCTATCACTTTGAGCAGCTCGTCGGTGATAAATCCGCCAACGGCTCTGTTGTAGATAACCGTGCTGTCGTGATGCTCCTCCAGCAGCTTGTTTATGGGGAACATCTCCATAAGCGAAGAGCCTGTGAAAACTACCTGTCCTTTAAGGGCAGTCTTGTTAAGCTCTCTGTAGCGTTCTACTTTCATTTCCTTGTCAGTCATAATAATTCTCCTTGGTCTATATTATTAGAACCCGTCTTCACAAGCATATGCGCACGTCTTTTCGGCAAATTTTGCCGCAGA
>ENA-UAEG01000244-UAEG01000244.1-human-gut-metagenome-genome-assembly--contig:-NODE-244-length-22565-cov-10.931008_pt1 | contig 22565 bp, 21 predicted proteins | sample MGYA00244280_ERZ654275 | MGnify/ENA primary metagenome ERZ654275 (study PRJEB26926, sample SAMN06165092) | human gut metagenome | biome: ENVO:00009003; feature: ENVO:2100002; material: ENVO:00002003...
CCCACGACCTTTTGATTCGTAGTCAAACACTCTATCCAGCTGAGCTACGGGCCCATGTGCGTGTCAGGAAGCAGCGAGCGGTTCACTGTAATGAGTGAGCCCGGCGGGATTCGAACCCACGACCTTTTGATTCGTAGTCAAACACTCTATCCAGCTGAGCTACGGGCCCACACGCTGTGCCGAAAGCGCTTTGTTTGGAAGCGTTTCCGTTCCTGACAGCTATATTATAATAGCACTTTTTTTCGGCTTTGTCAACCCCATTTTTGCAATTTTTCACGAATTATTCGTTTCGTTTTCCCTTTTCGGCGGAATTGCCTTCGGGTAGACGCCTAAGAGCCGCAGTTCGCAGGTGTACGGGCGGGCTGCTTCCATGGCGCGCGACAGGTGCTCCGCATCCATGCTGCCCTCAAAATCCGCGGAAAAGAAATACTGGAACGGCGTTTCCGGCATGGGGCGGCTCTCGATGCGCGACATGTTCAGCCCGCTTTCCGCGAACGACGCCAGCACCCTCACCAGCGCGCCGACCTCGTTCTTGACCGTAAAGACGACAGTCGCCTTGCTCGGCGTTGCCAGCGGCGTTTCAGTGCGCGAAAGAATCAGGAAGCGTGTCGTGTTTGCACTGCTGGTCTGTATGTTTTTCGCCAGCACAATCAGCCCGAAACTGCGCGCCGCCTCTTCGCTCGCAATCGCCGCATATGACAGGTCGCCCTGTGCCGCCACATCCCGCGCGGAAATCGCCGTGTTTTCCGATGGCGTAATCTGCACGCCCTTCAGTCCCTGCAGGAACACGTCGCACTGTGCAATCGCCTGTGGATGGCTCGCAATCCGCCGAATCCCCGCCAGTGTCGCCCCCGGCACACCCAACAGGTTGTGGCGCACCGCCTTCATCGTCTCCCCGACAATATGCAGCGGCAGCTTTTCCAGCAGCGAATACGTCGGCAGCACTGCGCCCGCAAAGGAATTCTCCACCGGCAGCAGCGCATAATCCGCCAGCCCCTCGATGACCGCCTTCGCTGCCTCCGGGAAGGTCGGGAAGCCGGCACACTGCCCGTTCGGGAACGCTTCCTGTGCCGCCGCGCCGGAGAAACTTCCGCTCGTTCCTGGAAACGCAATCACTTCGACCCGTCCAGACACGCTGCTCGCTCCTTCCACAGTTCCATCATGCCAATCGCTGTCATTGCCTCCACCACCGGCACGGCGCGCGGCAAAATGCATGGGTCATGCCGCCCGTGAATCTCCAAGTCCGCGTTTTCGCCCGTGCGTAGGGACACTGTCCGCTGTTTCTGGCTGATGGAGGGGGTCGGGCGCACGGCGCAGCGGAAAATCACCGGCATTCCGTTCGTGATACCGCCGTTGATGCCGCCGGAATGATTGCTTTCCGTCGTAACTTCGCCGTTTTCCATGCGGAACGGGTCGTTCGCTTGACTCCCCCGCATGGATGCAAAGCCGAAGCCCTCACCAAATTCAACGCCCTTGACTGCCGGAATCGCGAACAGCAAGTGGCTCAGCACACTCTCGACGCTATCAAAGAACGGCGCGCCCAGCCCTGCCGGAAGCCCCGTCACCATGCACTCCAGCACGCCGCCAACGGAATCCTGCTTATCCCGTGCCGCCAGCACCGTTTCTTCCATCTGCTGATTCAGCCCCGCCGTCAGCACGGGCAGGTGCATCCCCTTGAGGAACGCATAGTCCGCCGCCGCATCTGCCGCCAGAAACGACGCGTCCCGCACATCGCCCAATTGCTGGATGTGGCAGGCGATTTTTACGCCCTGATGCACCAGATACTGGCTGCACAGTGTGCCTGCCAGCACAATCCCCGCCGTCAGCCGTCCGGAGAAGCTGCCGCCGCCGCGCCAATCCTCAAAGCCGAAGTAGCGCACATGCCCGGTGTAATCCGCATGACCCGGACGCACCAAATCCACGCCGTCGCCATAGTCCCTCGAGCGCTGATTCGTGTTGCGGATGATGGCGCAAATCGGCTGGCCCGTCGTCCGCCCATTCAGCACACCTGACAAGAACTCCGGCGCATCCGGCTCCTTGCGTGCGGTCGTCATCAGGCTCTGCCCCGGCGCACGGCGCGCCATTTCCGCAAGAAGCTGCTTCATATCAATCGTCATACCTGCCGGAAAGCCATCGAGCGTCACACCGAGCGCTTCGCCGTGACTCTGGCCAAAAATCGACAGCTTCAAATACTGCCCGAAAGCGCTGCTCATTCGCACTTTCCTCCCAGCATCTGATAAACTTTCAGGTACTCCGGCCACGATTTGTCAATCGCTTCAATGCCGTCCATCTCAATGAGCTGCTCGCACTTCGTCGCCGCAATGGATGCGAGCATGACCATGCGGTGGTCGCCGTAGTTCGGCAGCGTCACGCCGCCGCGCAGCTGCTTCACGCCGTGCAGCACAATGTCGTCGCCATCCGCCTTCGCGTCGCCGCCCAGCAGGTTCAGGATTTCCACCGTTGCCGCCAGCCGGTCGCACTCCTTCAGGCGCAGCCGCCCGCAGTGCGTCAAGCGCGACTCTCCTTCCGCAAGCTGCGCCGTCAGTGCCAGAATCGGCGCAATGTCCGGGCAGTCGTGCATGTCCAGCGTCGCACCGTGCAGCTTGTCCGCCTTCACGCGGATGTGGTTGTCGCTCTCCTCCACCGTTGCGCCCAGCGCCATCAGGTGGCGGAGAATCGCGCGGTCGCCCTGCGTCGTCACGGGCGACAGATGCGTGACGGTGATATCATGCCCCAGCGCACCCGCGCAGCACAGCACCGCCGCCTGCGAATAATCGCCGTTCAAGTGGCACGAGTGGCTTTTGTACTGCTGATGACCGGGAATCCGCCAGCTGAACGCGTTGCTTTCCTGCACCTCGATGCCGCTGGCGGCAATAGCCTCGATGGTCATGCGGATGTAGCTCTCACTTTCCACCGGCTGCTGCACCGTCAGCGTCGAATTGCCCGGCAGCAGCGGCAGCGCAAACAGCAGCCCCGACACAAACTGGCTGGACACGTCGCCCGGCAGCACATAGTCGCCCGGTTCCATTTTGCCGCGCACGGTCAGTTCCGCCGCGCCATCCGCGCCCACGCCCATATACCAGCGCACCCCGCGCGGCACAAACAGATCGCGGTATACGTCCATCGGGCGTGAGCCGAGCCGCCCATGCATCCGGAACACCGTGCCGCCCGCCACCGTCAGCGCAATCGGCACAAAAAAGCGCAGGGTCGATCCGCTTTCGCCGCAGTCCATCACGGGCATTTTCGCAATTTTCCCCTGCATTCCGCTGATGGTCAGGGTGTCGCCGTCGCGGTTGAAGGTGCTTCCGAGCGCACCGAGACAGCGCATCGTCGCCGCCATGTCCGCAGAATCCATAAAGCCGGTCAGCATCGTTTCACCTTTGGTCAGCCCTGCGCAAATCATGCGCCGATGCGCTTCGGATTTGGACGCCGGCGCGCTGACCGTGCCGATAAGATGCGCTGGGAAAAACGTTTTCTTCATTATAATAATAACTCCTTGCACTATTTCCAAATGAGAATGCGCCAAGATGCAAGCACATGGCGCAGGTGAATGCAGGAAATAGCATTCGTGTATTCCTTAATTATCATAGCACAAAGGCGGCAAAAAGTCATGTTTTAACGCGGCACTTTTATTCAAAGTACACAAAAAAAACACGGTCAGCGCAGAACTGACCGTGCGGATGGTCAATACGACTTGCCTTACTTGTCGTAATTCACGACGAGGGAGAAGTCGGGCGCCTTCAGGGACGCGCCGCCAATCAGGCCGCCGTCGATTTCGGGCTGCGCCATCAAGCCCTTGACGTTCTTGGGATTCATCGATCCACCGTACTGGATGCGCACCTTGTCGGCGCATTCCTGGCCATACTTGCGGGCAACCGCCTTGCGGATGACGCCGATGGTCTCGTTCGCCTGCTCGTCGGTCGCGGTCAGACCGGTGCCAATCGCCCAAACGGGTTCGTAAGCGATAACGACATCCGCCACCTGCTCGGCGGTCAGACCGTTCAGCGCCATGATGGTCTGATAATCCACCAAGCCGTCGGTCGCGCCCGCTTCACGCACGTCCTTCATTTCGCCGACGCACAGGATGACTTTCAGCCCCGCCGCAACAGCCGCCAGCACGCGCTTGTTGACCGTCTGGTCGGTTTCGCCAAAGTACTGACGGCGCTCGCTGTGGCCGATGATGACGTATTCCACGCCAGCAGCCACAAGCATCTCCGCGGACAGTTCGCCGGTGTACGCGCCGGACGCCGCCCAGTGCACGTTCTCCGCGCCCACATGGATATTCGAGCCTTCCGCCGCCGCCTTGACCGCCGCGATGTCCACCGCCGGGACGCACACGACCACGTCGCAGCTCGCGTCCTTCACGAGGGGCTTCAAGTCATTAACCAGCGCCGCCGCTTCCGCGGGGGTCTTATTCATCTTCCAGTTACCCGCAATAATCGCCTTACGCATTCCAATCACCTCATAATAAAGTGCGGACTTGGGGCTTTGCCCCAAACCCTACCAGAGGCGCTGCCTCTGGACTCCGCAAGGGGCAATTGCCCCTTGACCCCTTTTCGCGATTCAGTTGGTGACTTCTCCATACTGTGTCCGCGTGAAAGTTTAGGATTTTTGACAGGACAAAGCCGCCCCTGCGGTTGGCAGGGACGGTCTTGCCCATGAAAAATTACTTCTCGTCGAGGCACGCAACGCCGGGCAGCGTCTTGCCTTCGAGGTATTCCAGCGAAGCGCCGCCGCCAGTGGAGATGTGGGTCATCTTGTCACCCAGACCCATCTGCTCCACAGCCGCCGCAGAGTCGCCGCCGCCGATGATGGTCACCGCGTCGGAATCCGCCATTGCCTGCGCAACCGCCAGCGTACCAGCCGCCAGCGTCGGGTTCTCGAACACGCCCATCGGGCCATTCCACACAACCGTCTTGGCGGACTTCACAGCCGCCGCGAACAGCTCACGGCTCTTCGGGCCAATATCGCAGCCTTCCATGTCCGCCGGAATCGCGTCCGCATCGACGGTCACGGTGTCAACCGGCGCGTCGATCGGGTTCGGGAAATCCTTGATGCACACGGTGTCAACCGGCAGCAGGAGCTGAACGCCCTTTTCCGCAGCCTTCGCCATCATGTCCTTGCAGTAATCAATCTTGGTTTCGTCCAGCAGGGACTTGCCGATTTCATAGCCCTTCGCCTTCAGGAAGGTGAACGCCATGCCACCGCCGATAATCAGCGTATCAACCTTTTCCAGCAGGTTGTTGATGACATTCAGCTTGTCCTCAATCTTCGCGCCGCCCAGCACCGCGACGAACGGACGATCCGCATTTTCCAGCGCCTTGCCCATCACGGCGAGTTCCTTGCCGATCAGATAGCCTGCCACGCACGGGGACAGGAACTTCGTCACGCCCTCGGTGGAGCAGTGCGCGCGGTGGCAGGAGCCGAACGCGTCATCCACATAGCAGTCCGCCAGGGAAGCCAGTTCCTTGGAGAACTCCTCGACGTTCTTGGTTTCTTCCTTGCGGAAGCGGGTGTTCTGCAGCAGCACGACGTCGCCGTCCTTCATCGCCGCCACAGCAGCCTTTGCGTTGTCGCCGACCACCGTGTCGTCATTGGCGAACACGACGGGCTGACCCAGCAGTTCGCTCAGGCGAACCGCCACGGGAGCCAGAGAGAACTTCTCTTCCGGGCCGTTCTTCGGCTTGCCCAGATGGCTGCACAGGATGACCTTGCCGCCGTCAGCGATCAGCTTCTTGATGGTAGGAAGCGCGGCCACGATGCGCTTGTCGTTGGTGATCTTGCCGTCCTTCATGGGGACGTTGAAGTCACAGCGAACCAGCACCTTCTTGCCAGAAACCTTGATGTCGTCAATCGTTTTCTTAGCCATTGTTGATGCACACTCCTTCAAGATTGCTCTTTTGGTTGCTTGTATTTGAAACGTCATTCACGCTTCGGTGTCTGACGAACAACCCGTATTTGTTTTGAGGATGGCAAGCATCTGCTTTGCCGCACCCTCATCCGTCACCAGCAGCGTATGCGAATCATGCCGCAGGACGGAGATGATGGCTTCCGCCTTCTTTGCGCCCGCCGCGACCGCAATCATGCGGCAGTCTGGCGTCAGGCGCGCCAAATCGACGCACACGCCGGATGATTTCAGCAGGCACTGCCCCTCCCGGTCGTAATACGCGCCGAAGGACTCCCCGACCGCGCCCTTCTTCATCAGCAGGCGCACCTGCTCCACGGGCAGGCGACTCATCGTCTCCTGCGCGCAGCCGATGCCGTGCAGGATAATGTCCGCACGCTGGATGCGCTCCATCGTCTCGCGGATTTCGGGCAGACGCAGCATTTCCTGCTTCGCCTGCTCGTCCATGTGGTCAGGCAGATGCAGCAGCCGATGATGTCCGCCGAGCCGCTGTGCGATTTCCGCCGCCAGCGTGTTCGCCTGCGTTTCCACTTCACGCCCGAAGCCGCCCTGTGCAGGAACGACCATGACGTTCATGGGAGCGCTGCTCTGCATGGCGTGTGCCGTCGCCGCGATGGTCGAACCGCCCGTGACTGCCAGTGTCGACCCGGAATGCAGCAATTGCCGCACGCCCTGCGCCGCCAGCCGCCCCACGTCGGACAGTACACGCACATCCGCATCAGCATCCCCCGGCGCAACGAAAACTGTTTTCACTGGGAGAACCTGCATCAGCGCCGTTTCCAGCGCAGTCAGGCCCTGCGCCTGCCGGGCGAAGCTGCGGGCACTTTCCAGCCAGCGTGACGCATTCGGCGTCGGATTCATCCCGGCTTTGTCCAGCGTAATCAGGCCAGCATCGCGGAGCTTCTCCACATCCGCGCGCACTTCCCTTTCCGCCAGATTCAGCCGGAGCGCCAATTGCCGCCGCCCAACCGGGGCTGATTCCGCAATCGCCGTCAGCACCATGGCACGGCGCGCCATTGCTTCCGCCATCTCCGGCGCAATCGCCTGCATCAGCGCCACAAAATCCTCCGCCATGCCATTCCGCCCCTTCCGGCTCGTCAGAAAATCCCCAATGTCTATCATACCACGTTCGGCACGAAATGGCAAGATTGTTTTTCCGCTTCCGCATACACTCTTCTTACAAAGGAGGAGATTTGTATGTGGATTTTGCTTCCCGCTTTCGTTTTGACGCTGCTGCTCTGCCGCTGCTATCGCCCCGGCACTTGGGGCGCGCGGCTGCTGAACTGCTGGACGTTTGGCACTGTGCTGTTGATGGCGTGGAATCTGCTGCCCCTGCCGCACGTCGGCATCAATCCGATTTCATCGTTGTTGACAGGCGCGCTGGGCATTTCAGGGCTGCCCCTGACGGTGTTTCTGAATATGATGCCGTAATCAGCAGCAGACGATTTCGATGCCCGCCATGGCTTCATCAATCAACCCGTCGATGTCAAGCTTGCTCTCACCTTCAAGAATTTTCTCCATCTTCGGGTGCGTCGCGGGATGGCGCGGCGTAAAGACCGTGCAGCAGTCCTCGTAGGGCAGGCTGGACGTCTCGAATGTGCCGATTTTTTCACTCACGGCGATAATTTCTTCCTTGTCAAAGCCAATCAGCGGGCGGAAAACAGGCATATCCACCACCATATCGGTCGTACCGAGCGCCGTCATCGTCTGACTGGCGACCTGTCCAACCGATTCGCCGGTAATCAGCGCCTCGCTGTTCTCCTGACGCGCCACCTTTTCGGCAATGCGCATCATGAAGCGGCGCATGATGAGCGTCGTGTACTCCTCGGGGCACTTTTCGTGGATTTCCATCTGGATTTTGGTGAACGGCACGATGTGGACGCGGATGCCGCAGCAGCTTTCGGACAGGATGCGCGCCAAATCCAGCACCTTTTCCTTCGCACGGTCAGACGTGTATGGATAAGAGTGGAAATGCACCGCGTTGATATGCACACCGCGCTTGGCAATCATCCACCCTGCGACTGGGCTGTCAATGCCGCCGGAAAGCAGCAGCGTCGCGCGGCCGTTCGTCCCGACGGGCATACCGCCGACCGCCGGAATCACCTTCACATACAGGTACGCCATGTCGCGGATTTCCACGTTCATGGTGTGCAGGGGCTTCTTCACATCCACAGACAGGTTCTTGTTCGCCGTCAGGATGCGGTGTCCCATTTCGATGTTGATGGCGGGCGAATCCATGAAGTAGTTCTTGTCCGAGCGGCGTGCCGTCACGCGGAACGTGCCGGACAAATCCGCCATCATGGCAACCGCCTGATTGCAGAGGGCGTCAAAGTCGTCTTTGGGCATTTCGACCGCCGGGCAGACGCTGTGCACGCCGAACACCTTTGTCACGCGGCGGATGCACTCATCCAAATCGTCAAAATCCGACACGAGAATGCGTCCGTCGTGCAGCAGCACCGTCGCGCTGAGGTCTTTGACGGCGTACTTGATGCGCTTGACCAGCGCGCGCATAAAAAGCGGGCGATTCTGCCCCTTCAGGAAAATCTCGCCATAACGGACAAGCAGCAAATTGCGCACAGGAATTTCTCTCCTTAATATGTAGATATTATCGTCTGACGTAAGCTTTCAGCAGGTCATAGTGCTTCTTGACGCACCGCGCCACATCGTCCATTTCCGCCTCGGTATTGTCCGGGCAGAGACTGAACCGCAGCGTGCAGTCCGCTTCCGCCGGGGACAAGCCCATTGCCGTCAGCACGCCGGACACCTTCTGCTTATGCGCCGCGCACGCCGAGCCTGCACTGACATAGATGCCGTCGCCTTCCAGCGCGAACAGCATCGTCTGGCTCCGCACAGGCGACAGGCTGACGCTCAAGATATGTGGCGCGCAGAGCGGGTCATCCAGTGCGGGGCCGTTGCGCTTTGCCGCGGGAATCGCCTCCTGCAAGTCCGTCAGCAGGCGGGTTTTCAGCGCCATCATCTTCTCTGCCGCGCCCTGCGGATAGGTGCGAACCGCCTCGCCCAGCCCAATGATGCCGGGGACGTTTTCCGTGCCGGAGCGCAGGTTATCCTCCTGCCCGCCGCCGAAGACGATGGGCGACAGCTTGTGGTCTTTGCGGAAAATCAAGCCGCCGATGCCCTTGCTGGCATGAATCTTATGCCCGGAAAAGGCGTAGGACTGGATTTTGAGCGCATTGAAATTGAGCGGCACACGCAGAAAGCCCTGCACGCCGTCCACATGAATGGCGGCATTCGGCGCAAGGCGGTCGCGCAGCGCGGCGACTTCCGCAATGGGCTGCACCGCGCCGACCTCGTTGTTGACCTGCATGAGCGTAATCAGGTGGACATCCTCGCCCAGCAAGCCTTCCAGCGCGGGCAGATCCACCACGCCGCGGCGATCTACTGGAATCGGCACAACCTTGTGCCCCATGCGTTCGGCTTCCTGTGCGCAGTTCAGCACCGCAGGATGCTCCACGGACAGCATCAGCACCCGACCCGGCTTATGCTTCGTGCGCAAATGCCCCAGAATGGCGATATTGTCCGCCTCCGTGCCGCCAGAGGTGAACACCATGCGCTGGTTCGCCGCGCCTGCCGCTTTCAGGCAGATTTCACGCGCATTCTCGACGGCTTTCTCCGCATCCATGGCCGGGCGGTACAGCGCCGACGGGTTGTACCAGCCATTTTCCAGCGCGTCCGTCATCGCGGCAATCACCGCGGCGGAGGGCTTCGTCGTCGCGCTGTTATCCAGATAGATGGTTTTCACGGTCAATTCTCCTGATACGCGCCGAAGGGCAGATAGTGGCGGATGTTATCCACCATGGCTTTGCTCGGCTCAAACACAATCAGGGACTTCTTGCCGTCCTTGGAGAAAGCGAAATAGTACAGCTCCGCGTCGCGATTGAGGAACCAGCGCAGCTGCTTCACGCCCGGTGCGGACACATGCCGATGGAAACTGCCGCTGGCAACCTTGCCGAACGCATCCACCTTTGCCACGTTCAGGCTGCCCAGCGCCTTGCGCTTGCGGTTGTTGAACACCTGTGCGAAATCCATGGAGCCGTTGGTGAACGTGTAGTCGTACTCCGTGCGCAGGCGGTCATGGAAGAAGAAAATGTACACCGCAATACCCGTGAACACCAGCGTCATCACCAGCATCGAGATGCTGAAGCTGTAAAACATGACGTTCAGGTACATGAACGCCAGAATCGCGGACACAATCATCACGACCCACGACGCGTAGTACAGTACCTCTTCCGCCGCGCGGTGGTGTTTGCTTACAGATTCCTCCAGAAAACGATCCATTTGCGTAAATCCTCCTCAAATCACATAAACAGCAGGAACAGCCCTGCCGTCAGAAGCCCCACAATCACGCCGCCGATGACCTCGACATGCGTATGCCCGACCAATTCCTTCAGTTCCTCATCCGTGATACTTTCGCCATTGACGAACATCTTCTGCACGATTTCGTTGATGATAACCGCCTGCTTGCCCGTCTCGCGGCGGACACCCGTCGCATCGTACATGACAATCGCCGCCATCGTGAAAGACAGGGCGAAAATCGCGCTGTCGAAGCCCTGCGTCGCGCCAATCATCAGCGTCAGGGAGACGACGAACGCCGTATGGCTCGACGGCATTCCCCCGCTGCCGAAAAAGCGGTGCCAGTCCCATTTCTTTTCGACCAGATAGTACGTCGGAATTTTGAGCGCCTGCGCCACGAACCACGCCGTGATGCAGCACAGCAGCACCTGATTGCTGAAAAGCCCCAGAATGTTGTGTAGTTCCATTTATTTCCGCTTCCCTTTTGATGAATGATAAATCAATCCGGCGCAAGCGCACGAATCCTGTCTCTTATTGTACTCTGTTCAGGGTGCTTTGTGCAAGGGTTTGCAAAAATTTCATATCTCCGCCGATTTTCGCTGCCGCATCCACCGCCAAGGCCGTTTCCCGTGCCGCGTCCTCGCGTGTGCCCTCGATGCCGCGAATGGCAATCCACGTCAGCTTCTCTTCCGCAACGTCCTTGCCAACGCTCTTGCCCAGCGCTTCCTCCGTACCAATGACGTCCAGCAGGTCGTCCACCATCTGGAACGCCATGCCGAGGTGCTGCCCGTACTCGCAGCCATATTTCACCTGATTCTGCGTCGCGCCCGCCAGCAGCAGGCCCGCCTCCACGGGGGCAGTCAGCAGATCCGCCGTTTTGTGCAGGTGGATGTAGCGCACCTTGTCCGCCGTCGGCTTCGTGCCCTCGCCGGTTACGTCCATCGTTTGCCCGGCGACCATGCCCGTTACGCCCGCGTGACGCGCAATCGCTTCCATCGCCAGCACGCCAGAGCAATCCCCCGCCTTCGCCAGCTGCGCAGCCTGACGCGCCATCAGCTCCATTGCCGCCGACAGCAGCCCGTCGCCCGCCAGAATCGCCACGTCCTCACCGAACTTGCGGTGATTTGTCAGCTGACCACGCCGCAAGTCATCGTTGTCCATGGCGGGCAGGTCGTCGTGAATCAGGCTGTATGTGTGAATCATTTCCAGCGCACAGGCAAACGGCAGCGCCTTCCCCGTATCACCGCCGATGGCTTCGCATGATGCCAGCAGCAGCACCGCGCGAAGCCGCTTGCCGCCAGCCAGCAGCGAATACTCCATCGCCTTCAGCAGAATATCCGGGATTTCGCCCAGCGACCGCAGCTGCCCCGAAAGCGCCTCTTCGACCTGCTTGCGGTATTCCGCGTATGTCTTCATTGCTGTTCCTCCATCGGCACCTCGATGTCCTCGCCGCTTTGCTGCCGCAGTACCGTCAAGCGCTGCTGTGCCGCCGTCAGCTCCTTTTCGAGGGCGTTCAGCGCATTCAACCCCGCTTCGTACTGCTGCATGGCTTCCTCTAAGGGCATTTCGCCGCTCTCCATCTTCGCAATCAGCGCTTCCACCTGTTGAAGCCGTTCTTCAAACGTCAGCTTCTTTTTCGCTGCCATAAGCACCCTCCTTATTGGGCTGCATGACCCGCATTTCGCCATCCCGGAAACGAATCGTCATCTGTGGATGCGTCCGCGCCGCCGCCCGGTCAGGCAGCACCCTGCCGCCGTCCAGCACCAGCGCATAGCCGCGCTCCAGCACCGCCTCCGGGTTCAGCGCCTGCAAATGCAGCTTCTGCCGATGCAGCCGCTCCGTTTTCCGCTGCAAATTCTGCTCCGCTGCGCCGTCCAGCCGAATCCGCGCCATCCCCAATCGCGGGGTCAGCGCCGAAATCCGCTGCGACATTTGATGCTCCAGCCGCATTTTTGCGCCGCCGAGCCGCTTCTCCAGCGCCGTCAAGCGTTGGTTCGGGTCGCACGCCGCCAGCCGCTTTTCCAGTGTCATCAGCGTCAGGCGCGTTTCCTGCAAGTGCTGCGAAAGCGCCGTCTGCAAGTGCTGCCGCATTCCATCCAGCCCCGCGAGAATCTCCCGCAAGTCCGGCACCGCCATTTCCGCCGCGTTTGACGGTGTGGCGGCACGCCTGTCCGCCACAAAATCCGCAATCGTGAAGTCGGTTTCATGCCCAACCGCGCTGATGACGGGAATCGGGCAGTCATAAATCGCGCGCGCCACAATTTCCTCATTGAACGCCCACAAATCCTCCATCGAGCCGCCGCCGCGCCCGACGATGACGACCTCGACCTCCGGGATTTTCGCCGCGCGCCGAATGCCCTGCGCGATGCTCTCCGCCGCCCCTGCGCCCTGCACCTGAACCGGCACCAGCACCAGCGGCACGCCGGGGTCACGCGCCCGCGACACCATGCAGATATCGTGCAGCACCGCGCCTGTTTCTGACGTCACGACCGCGATTTTCTTCGGGCGATACGGCAAGCGCCGCTTGTGCTCCTCGTCGAACAGTCCTTCCGCCGCCAAACGGTTTTTCAGCGCCTCGAACTGCTGGTACAGCGTGCCGATGCCGTCCGGACGCATACTGTCGCAAGTGATTTGGTAGCTGCCGCCCTCGCTGTACAGCCCGACCTGCCCGCTGACGATGACGGACATGCCGTCCATCGGGCGAATCGACATGCGCATCGCGTTCTGCCGGAACATGACCGCCGCGATTCGGCACCGCTCGTCCTTGAGCGTAAAGTACCAATGCCCGGACGAATGGCGCTTGAAGTTGCTGATTTCCCCGCGCAAACGGACTTTGCGAAGCGCCGGCTCGTTTTGCAGCAGCTGCCGGACGTACTCGTTGACCTCGCTGACCTCCAGAACCCACTCCGACATGGCGCTTTCACTTCCTACTTGTATCGGCTTATTTTGCCGTCTGCTTCTCCGCCGCTTCCACCGTGTTTTCCAGCAGCTCGACAATTGTCATTTTGCCCACGCCGCCGGGGACGGGCGTGATGTAGCCCGCAACGTCCGCCACATCAGGCATCACGTCGCCGACGACCTTGCCGTTCACGCGGTTGATGCCCACGTCGATGACGACTGCGCCGGGCTTGACCATGCTCTTGGTGATGAACCCCGGCTTGCCGACCGCCGCAACGAGAATATCCGCATTGCGCGTGTGCTGGGCGAGGTTCACCGTGTGGCTGTGGCAGATGGTGACGGTGCAGTTCGCTTGCAGCAGCAGCATCGCCATCGGCTTGCCGACGATGTTGCTCCGTCCGACGACGACCGCTTCCTTGCCGCCCAAGTCAATGCCCGTACGGCGAATCATCTCCATTGCGCCCTTGGGCGTGCACGCAACCACGCCCGGCTGTCCGCTCATCATCCGCCCCGCGTTGAGCAGGTGGAAGCCGTCCACATCCTTTTCCGGCGCGATAACCGCCAGCGCTGCCGCCTCATCGAGGTGTTTCGGCAGGGGCAGCTGCACCAGAATACCGTGGATGGTGTCGTCCGCATTCAGACGAGCTATCAGCTTCTCCAGTTCGTCCTGCGTTGTCGTTTCGGGCAGCTTGATGTTCACGGAGTGGATGCCGACCTGATCACACCCGACGCTCTTGTTGCGCACATAAATCTGGCTGGCGGGGTCTGCGCCGACGAGGATCACCGCCAATCCCGGCGTGACGCCCTTTTCGCGCAGGCGCGCCACCCGCTGTGCAATTGCCCCGCGAAGCTCCGCTGAAATCGCTTTACCGTCCAGTATCTGTGCTGCCATATTCTATCTCCTTCAGCGCTTGCTGTTCGCGCCATTTTCTTGCGCCAATGAGTGCCACGCCGACCGCGTTGTCCCCGGAATACTCCGGGCGGCCGAAATGCACGCGCAAATCCGGCTGACGCTTGGCAGTCCGCTGCGTCACCAGCTCCCGAAAGAGCCGCGAGGACGCAACACCGCCCGCAATCAGCACCTGACGAATGCCCGTTTGCTGGGATGCCGCCGTCACCATGCGCGAAACTGTCCGCGCCAGCAGGTCGTACACCTCGCGGGCAATGTCCTCCTTGGGCATCGTCCCCTGCGAAATCCAGCGCTGCACCTGCGTTTCCGCGCCGGACAAGTGGCAGTACAGCCCGCCATCCGCCATAGCGACCGGCAGCAGCGCTTTCGCCATGCCGCGCACCGCCAGCTCCTCCAAATGCGTTCCCGCCGGAAACGGCAGCCCCAGCGCCACGCCCGTGCGGTCAACTACCTGCCCCGCATGGAGGTCAAGCGTCCCGCCAAGCAGCGTCAGGCGGTCATCCACCAGCGACAGCACCTCGGTCGTGCCGCCGGAAAGATGCACTGCCAGCAAATCGCCCGCCGCCACGCCGCTATCCACCTTCGCGGCTTCCACATGCCCGCGCTGGTGCGTCGTAGCAAAACAGGGAACGCGAAGCAGAGCCGCCAGACTGCGGCCCTGTGCGTCCCCTGCTTGAAACACGGGCATATACGACGCTTCCTCATCCCGTGGACGGCGGGAAGCGCACACCGCGACGATTTCGCAATCCGTCAAATACGCCGACAATTCCTCAATCAGCCCCGGCAGCTGACGGACATGCGTGAACACCGCCTCCGACTGCCGCAGCCCGCGCTGTCCCTGTGGAACAGGCAGCAGCTTGCGGCAGCTCGCAATCACATGGCCCTCCGCGGTTACGGCAGCAGCGGACGTGGTGTAGCAGCTTGTGTCAAGCCCGACAACGACGCGCCTCACGGGTTTTCCGCCTGCTTTCTGCGCAGAATCGTACCCAGTACGCCGTTGACGAAGCGGCCGCTCGTCGGCTCGGAGAAGCGGTTGGCGAGGTTGACTGCCTCGTTGATGGCGACCGGACCGGGGATTCCCTCCTCGTAGAGGATTTCCCACGCCGCCATGCGCAGGATGGTCAAATCCACATGCGGCATCCGGCTGATTTCCCAGCGCGGACTGGCAGCCTGAATCGCTTCATCCAGCTCGTCGAGGTGCGCCAAGACGCCGTCGAGCACCTCGGTGATGTACGCCCGGTCGGATTCGCTCGGCTCGTTCTCTGAAATGCTGTCCACACCGGGAAGTCCTTCCTTCCGCAGCGCCTCATACACCATTTGCAGCGTCTCTTCGCCGCCTTCCCCGCCCGCCATATGTTCAAAAATCATCTGCATGACCGCCGCACGCGCAGTCGTCCGTGCCATATTGTTTTTCTCTCCTATTCCACACTAAAAACGCGTATTGTTGTTATTCTGCTGATTTTTCGCCGTCGTCTGCCGCGTCCACCGTTTCCCCGGCGGATTCTTCTGCCGCAGCTGCTTCTTCCGCCGATGCTTCCGTTTCCTCCGGGGCATCCTCGGCAGTCGCGACTTCATCCGCTTCGGGTGCTTCCGTCACTTCCGGCGGCGCGGGCACAAACGAGGGCTGCTCCGGCGTGCCGAACAGGCGCTGATGCAGCGGACGTTCGTCGTCCTCGTCATCCTCCGGGGAAATGAACGTGTCCGGCACTTTCGGCTTCTGCTCCGGCTCGGTCGCGGGAATCGCAACAGGCTGTGCCGGGGGCGTAACCATCGGCTTTTCCGCCGTTTCCTCCGCCGACGGCAGAGGCGTCACGTCCTGCACCTCGTAGGTGGACGCAACCGGAATGCTTGCGTCGTTCTCCACCATCACGCGGATTTTGTACACATCCACGCCCGTGCACGCCGTCACATACTGCTTAATCTGCTTTTGCAGCGCCCCGACGGACAGCGGGATATTCACACCCGCCGCCTGAATAATGTGCAAGCCAATCGCAATGCCGTCACGGCACTCCTCGACCGTGATGTCCGCCTTGGCAATCGCCTCATGCTTGTCGATGCAGGTGCGAATCAGCCCCTCGATAGCGCGAATTGACACCCCGATGGAGCCATTTTCATTCTTCTGCATCACATAGCCGCGCTGGCTCGCCGTGCGGTGCGGGAACACGCGCCACAGGCACATAAGCGCCAGCACCAATGCCAGCACTGCCACGGCGACACACGCTATGCCGCCCCATACGCCGCTGCCTTGCAGCCACGCCGTCAGTCGGATCAGCTGCCACTGTTCACCCCGCACGGCTTCCACGCCGACCAGCGCTGCTCCAGCAGAGAGCGCCAGCAGCACCAAAAAGGACAAAATCATCACCGCAATATCGCTCACACGACGCTTCATTCCCGGTTCGCTCCTTTCGTTTCCTTCGCTTGCCGTTTTCACTTTTACATTGGATAGCAACTTCAAAACCGGCAAGGCAAACACCCTGCCGGCAGTATGAAGGCATCAATTCTCTTTGCCCTCTTCTTCAGGCACTTCCGCGGAATCTTCCGCCGCTTTTTTCTCGCTCTCAGGGGCTTCCACCAGCGGCGTTTCCTTCTTATCCTCTGCCAGCGCCTTCTTTGCACCGGCGTTCAGCGCGTTGTTCTCTTTTTCAAAGCTGACGCCCTGTACATGCACATCCACGCGCACCACATGCAGGTTCGTCATCGTTTCGATGGCCTTGCGAACGCTTTCCTGCGCGTCATACGCTGCCTTCTGGATGGGCGTGCCGTACTCCATGACGACATACAAATCCACGCTGGCTTCTTCGGTGCCGATTTCCACCTTCACGCCCTTGGTCACGGCGCGGTTTTTGCCCAGCAGATTGCCGGAGACATTGCACATACCCGCAATGCCCTCCACCTCGCTGGCGGCGACGCCCGCAATAATCGCGACCACTTCATTGGCGTAGGTGATGCTGCTCCCCTGCTCGGTATCCACATCGACATTCACGGGCAGATTATCCTTCTTCAGCGCCATAACGAAATGCACCTCCTAATTTCAATCCAAACTCCTGCGCACAAAAAGCACATGATTTCGCGCAGGAAATGGCAAAACGCAGTCTACCGACTTTGTTTCATCCCATTATACCATAGTTTTGCCGGATTGACAAGCGTTCAATCCGGGTTTCTTCCCGTTCGGCAGAAAAAAGGCGGACGAGGATTGTTTCCTCATCCGCGTGCGGATTATTCTTCGACTTTCGTGCAGGCGATATGCAGTTCATCCAGCTGCTTCTGATCCACCTTGCCGGGTGCGCCCATCATCACGTCCTGCGCGTTCTTGTTCATCGGGAACGGGATGACTTCGCGAATCGTCTCTGCGCCCGCCAGCAGCATCACCATGCGGTCAACACCGGGAGCAATACCCGCGTGCGGCGGCGCGCCGTAGCAGAAGGCGTTGTACATCGCCGGGAACTTCGCCTTCACGTCCTCTTCACCCAGCCGGACGAGCTTGAACGCTTCAATCATGATTTCCGGGTCATGGTTGCGGACAGCGCCGGAGGACAGCTCCACGCCGTTGCAGACCAAGTCGTACTGGTACGCCGTGATGGTCAGCGGGTCAACCTCGCCCGCCGCCGCCTTTTGCAGAATCTCCAGACCGCCGTTGGGCATGGAGAAGGGGTTATGGCAGAATTCGAGTTCGCCGGATTCCTCGCCGATTTCGTACATCGGGAAATCGACAATCCAGCAGAATTCGTACTTTTCGCGGTCGATATGCGCCGGGCAGAGATCAGCGACCAGACGGCGCAGCACGCCCGCGGTCTTTTGCGCTGCCAGCTTCTTGCCGCAGGTCAGACCAACGAACGTGTTCGGCTTCAGACCCAGCTTTTCGACCAGTTCATCCTTCTGCTCCTTGACGAACTTCGCAATACCGCCAGCGATTTCGCCCTTCTCGTCGAGTTTGAACCAGTAGACCTTATTCGCCGTCACCACCTCGACATCCGCGCAGAGCTTGTCAATCTGCTTGCGGGTCGCGGTCATGTCGCTGACGACAACCGCCTTGACGGTGTTGCCCTCAAAGGGCTGGAAGCCGCAGCTACCGATGAGATCGGTCACATCCTGCACTTCCAAATCAATGCGCAGGTCGGGCTTGTCTGAGCCGTAGCGCTCCATCGCGTCGTTGTAGGCAATGCGCTTGAAGGGCGCGCTGGACGCGGTGTTGTATGTGCCGTACTTGGCGAAAATGGGCGGCAGCACATCTTCAAGGACGCTGAACACATCCTCCTGCGTCGCGAACGCCATTTCCATATCCAGCTGATAGAACTCGCCTGGGCTGCGGTCGCCGCGCGCATCTTCGTCGCGGAAGCAGGGGGCAATCTGGAAGTAGCGGTCGAAGCCAGAGGTCATCAGCAGCTGCTTGAACTGCTGGGGCGCCTGCGGCAGGGCGTAGAACATGCCCGGATGCTTACGCGCCGGAACGAGGTAATCGCGCGCGCCCTCAGGGGACGAAGCCGTCAGGATAGGCGTGGTGATTTCAAGGAAGCCATGCTCGTTCATCGCCTGACGCAGGGCGGTGACGACGTTGCAGCGCATGACGATATTCTTCTTCACATCGGGGTTGCGCAGGTCGAGATAGCGGTACTTCAGGCGGATGCTCTCGTCCGCCTCGCGGGAGCGGTTAATCTGGAACGGCAGCTCATTGTAGCGGCAGCGCCCCAGCACGTCGATTTTCTCCGGCTCGACTTCAATGTCGCCCGTGGGAATTTTCGGATTCTTGTTGTCGCGCTCGCGCACGATGCCGGTCACGGAGATGACGCTCTCCTTGTTGAGGCTGCGGATGATTTTCATCTGCTCCTCATCATCAATAACGACCTGCGTCGTGCCATAGAAATCGCGCAGGATGACGAACGCGAGGTTCGCGCTGACGATGCGCACGCTATCCATCCAGCCGGACAGCTGCACGCGCTTACCCGCGTCCGACAGCCGCAGTTCGTCGCATGTATGGGTACGGTTCTGCATATTTGCAGCTCCTTTCTTAGTGGCGAAAGGGAGACGCGAGGGGCGCTGCCCCTCGACCCCGCCAAAGGGTCTTCGACCCTCTGGACTCCCATTTTCGCGATTGAGTTGGTGACTTCTTCTTACTTCTTCCGCGTGTTGATTGGGAGAGACGCAAGGGCGCTGCCCTTGACCTGCCAAAGGGTCTTCGACCCTCTGGACTCCCATTCGCGCGATTGAGTTGGTGACTTCTTCTTACTTTTTCCGAGTGTTAATTGGAGGAAGCGAGCATGTTGCGGATGCCGTCGGCGATATTATCCAGCGCGATGGTCTGCTCTTCCTTCGTCGCCATGTTCTTGACCTTCACCACGCCGCTGGCGATTTCCTCGTCGCCCAGCGTCGCCGTCAGCGTTGCGCCCATCTTATTGGCATACTTGAACTGGGCTTTCAAACTCCGCCCCGTATGATCCATATCCGCCTTGAAGCCCGCGTCGCGCAGTTTCTGCACCAGCGAGAACGCTTCCACCTGATGCGCGCCCATGTAGGTGACGAACACATCGTAGAGCGTCGGCTTCGGGATGACCACGCCTTCGCTGTCCAGCAGCATCAACACGCGCTCGATGCCCATGCCGAAGCCCACCGCGTGCAGCGACGGACCGCCGAGCTGCTCCACCAGATTGTCATAGCGCCCGCCGCCGCAGACGGTCAGGTTGCCATTTTCAGTCTTGGTAATCAGCTCAAAGACGGTCTTGGTGTAGTAATCCAGACCGCGGACGATGCGCGGGTCAATCTGGTACGGGATGTGCGCCGCGTCAAGGTAGGACTGCAGCTGGGCAAAGTGCGCCTTGCAGTCGTCGCAGAGCAAATCCAGCATGGACGGCGCATCCGCTACAAGTTCCTGACAGTGCTTTTCCTTGCAGTCCAGCACGCGCAGGGGGTTGCGGTCAAAGCGCGTCTGGCAGGTGCTGCACATTTCGCCAATGCGCCCGGACAGGAACGATTTGAGCGTCGCATGGTACTTCGGGCGGCAGTTCGGGCAGCCGATGGAGTTAATGTTGACGGACAGGTTCTTCACGCCCAGTCCGCTCAGCAGACGGTACGCCAGCAGAATCAGCTCCGCATCCGCCGAAGCATCCCGTGCGCCGAAGCATTCCAGGCCGAACTGGTGATGCTCGCGCAGGCGGCCGCTTTGAGGCGCCTCATAGCGGAAAATCGGGGCGTTCAGGTAGTACATTTTGCATGGCAGCGTGTCGGCATAGAGATTATTCTCCAGCAGGCAGCGCGCCGCGCCCGACGTGCCTTCGGGTTTGAGCGTAATGGAGCGGTCGCCCTTGTCCTTGAAGGTGTACATTTCCTTCTGCACAATGTCCGTGGTATCGCCCACGCCGCGCAGAAACAGCTCAGTATGCTCAAACACGGGCGTGCGGACTTCGCGGAAACCCGCTTCCGCCGCCGCTTGGCGCATCTTGCTCTCAACGTACTGCCAACGGTAGGAATCAGCCGGCAGCACATCCTTTGTGCCGCGGGGTGCTTGCGTCAGCATTGATGGTATTCCTCCTTCTGTTTGGGTGATACAGGACACAAAAAGCCCCATACCAGCCGTCAAATGCTGCATGGGGCGAAAAGATTCGCGGTGCCACCCATTTTCGCGCAGGAAAAACCCGCGCCTCATTCTCCCCTGTCACGCGAGGAACGCGCCCGACTCTCGCCGGGAAGCTCCGGATTGTCCGGCGAACGGTTTTCGGCGGGAGCTTTCAGCCGATGACTCCCTCTCTGACAGCCGCTGTCCTGTTCGCCCTGTCCTTCATTGCCCAATGACAACGCAATTATACCAGTCCGCCGCCAAAATGTCAATTGCATTCGGCAGGATTTTGCCCCTTTCGCGTCGTATTCTATGAATCGAACCCGAACACATACGAACAGGAGCTGTTTATGGCAACTTTCCATTCCGGCAGCGAAGGGCAGACGCAAAAACTGCAAGCTCTCCGCCGCCGACAGAAGCGCTTGGCATTCCGCGCGGTGATTGTGCCGCCTGTCTGCTGGGGGATTTGCGCTGCCAGTGCGCCGTGGTGGTTTCCGCCGCTGAAGGAGACGCTGGGGGTGCGCTTCGACGCGCAAACGCAGGGCTGGATGCTGCTGGCGCTGATGCTGCTGATGATTTCCCTGCCCGTGCTGATTTCCCTGCACCTCAAGCGGCGGGCGCGCGGCGCGAAGTACGCGGCGACGCTCGTTTCCTCCGGCATCCGCGGAGAAGAGGACGCCCGCGCGCTGCTCAGCCGACTGCCGGGGCGCGTGCACCTGTATCCGAACCGCATCGTCCACGCGGGGAATCGCAGCGAATGCGATTTGGTGGCGCTGTGCCGCCGCGGGGCAACGGTCATCGAGGTGAAAAATCACGCTGGGAGGGTCACGGGCGATTTGTCCGACCATGATTTGCTGCTCACCCGCAAAAACGGCACAGAGCTGACGTTCTACAACCCCGCCATGCAGGTGACGACCCACGCGCAGACGCTTGCCCGCGCTTTGGCGGAGGTGGGTGTCCCCTGCCCGGTCAAGGGGTGCGTGCTGTTCATCCGCGAGGGCACAATTGTCCGCCTGTCCGACCGCTTCCACCGCCGCCGCGTCACCCCCGTGTTCACCCGGCGAAACCGCTTCCGTCTGCGCTGGTACATCCTGCACCGCGGAAAACGCCTGCGCCGCCGGGAAGTCCGCGCGCTCCGCCGCATTTTGGAGGATATGAAATGAAGCAATTCGGTTTGATCGTCTCTGACCCGTCGCAGGATTCTGCCCTGCGTCAGTCGATTTCATCCCTGCTGTCCGCGCAGGAAATTCCCTTTTTCGGCTTCACGGACGCCCCCGCGCCGCTGTTTGCGGACTGTCCGGACACTCGCGCCGCATTCCTTTTCCGCGCGGCGTATGCGCTGATGCAGCCCGGTCAGCCGCTTCCGGCGGATTTGCTCCTGCGTCATCTTTCCGGCGACGCGCAGCCGGGCAACGTCATCCGCAAATACACCTGCCTGCAATTATCGTTCCTGCCGTACCTGCGCCCCGGACGCGCGATTCTCCCGCTGGACGGCGGCGTTCGCATCGGGGATGACCTGCTTGTGCTGCGTCTGTCTGACGAAGGCACGATTGATGCCTCGCTCCCCGACGGGCTGTGGGCGGAGTTGTCCGGTCTGTGCTGGACAGGGCGCTGCCGCCAGATTCGCGGCTACAACGCCCTGCCCGTGCTGATTCGCGAAAATGCGCTGTTCCCCGTCGGCGTGAACGACCGCACAACCGACGCCGACGATGCCGACCGGGTCGTCCTGCACTGGTTTCAGCCGGATTTCACGACTGAATGCACGCTTGCCGACGGCACATTCTACCGCGTGACGCAAATTGGCGCTGGTTTCCGCTGGGAAACAAACGCGACGAAGGAGTGGCACCTCATCATCCACCGCGGCAGCGAAGAGCAGTTTGTAAGGTAAAGAAAGCACCTTGATTGCAGCTGAATGCATCAAGGTGCTTATTTTGATTATCTTATACTATTTCCAGATAAAAATGCACCAAGATGCGCCGCGAATTTTTCATTCT
>ENA-UAEG01000249-UAEG01000249.1-human-gut-metagenome-genome-assembly--contig:-NODE-249-length-22273-cov-8.223647_pt1 | contig 22273 bp, 35 predicted proteins | sample MGYA00244280_ERZ654275 | MGnify/ENA primary metagenome ERZ654275 (study PRJEB26926, sample SAMN06165092) | human gut metagenome | biome: ENVO:00009003; feature: ENVO:2100002; material: ENVO:00002003...
TGCCACCTGTCCATATAGCCGCTGTAAAAGCCGTTATCCCCGGGAAATTCTTCCTCCGGAAACGCCTGCCGCATTTTTTCTATCATCATTTTTCATCACTCCCTGTCTAAAAAAAGGCATAAAAAAACCGCCTGATCTCTCAGACGGTAACAAGCGGACGGATTTCAACCGTCGCCTCAACACAATGGAAGCGTACTCACCCTATACTACTGCTTGCTATGCCTATTATACCAAATTGTGTTTGCCCTGTCAACCATTTTGCGTTCTTCTGTTGTGGGATTTGTTGTGCCGTTTTCATCGTGAATATATCCGTGATGTACGTGCGGCTTTTTTCCGTTATGAGCGTGTGTGAGGTCTATCTGTCTGTCTTTTTTATTTTTGGTATCGTGATACGTTATCAGCGCAATTTCGTTTTTCTCATTGATAACAGCATAGACTCTTCCCTTGGTCATAGTTTCCAAAGGAGCCTTAGCCGTTTTTGAATCATTATATTTTATAAATTTAATGTTTCCGCTTTGATAAAATGTTGTATATTCACTTCCGTAAGGCTTGCCCTTAACGCTTATCCCACTCGATGAACCTCTCCCACCCATTTGATTCGTCACTTCTTTCTTCGCCGCAATACCTGATTTATCATTTTTATCTGACTATCAGCAGAAGCAAATGCGATGACTTGTGACTTGCTTTTGCTTGCCGCACTATGTGCAAATTTTTGATAATTTTCGTCAGATGTTTTTTGATATTCGGAACGCTTAGATTCAAGTTCTGCGGTTGACATTTTAGCATAATTTGCGACCTCTTCGCTGTAACTGATTCGATACGTTCCGCCATTTGGTCTTCCTGTTTCAGCTTTCCTTATTTTACCGCTTGAATCAGTATATTCAACTTTTTTTGCTCCTCTTGTATATGCATAATGCTTCGCTTCATTAAATTGTGCCGTGTCCTCAAGCTTTCTTGCATTCTTATCATTCAAAGTAACCCCACTGCTGCTCTCTCTTGCTCTTATTCCGCTTGAACTACCTCTACCACCCATAAACTTTAGCCTCCCTGAACTTCTCCTGAAACGCCTTTATTCTCATAATATTCCCTCTGCATTCATCGGGAACAGAGCCGTAAAAGATTATTTTGGACGGACAGAGCCGTTCGCACATAGCCTCATAGCCCCTCAGAAATGCCGCTTTCGCTGCCCTGCTGTTCTGCGTTCCCACCGATGAAACGGCAACAACGCCGCCCGCAGGTTCGCCGTCAAAACACCACTCAAAGGATCTTTCATCGCTCCAGCAAATTGTGGGAATGACCTTTATCCCGAAGGACTGCCAGTAAGCCCCAAGCCAGTGCTTGCGGTAATGGTTATATATCTGCATAGCCACAGGAAAATCGGTGTACAGCGAAAAATCAGGAGACAGCACACAGGCAAACTGTGAAAGCGTGTTTATATAATCCCTCGGTCTGTTCCATACCCTGAAAAACTGGTAATCGTCAAGGAAGAAATGCACCGCTTTTTCTGCCCTGTCCTTTGCAGTTGCGGCATAATTAAAGCCGATAAAGCCGGAGAAATAGACTTTATCAGCCTTTATAACAGGTATATCATATCTCCCGACAACATCGGGCGTGAACTTTTCAAGATTTTCATACCGCTGTTTTTCGGGTATCATAAACCTATTGTCCTTTCCATCATATCGTTCATATACGGCTCCGTGCTGTATTCCTGCGCATCGAGATTATCAATGTTTGTTGTGCCGTCGTCAAGGCGTACATCAGCTGTTTTCACCTTGTCGTCCCACATAGCCTCTGAGAGCGCATCTATGGTCGATGTGCAGCCCTTAAGTATCTTGTACCGCCCTGCACCCATCATCACCGTGTAGAAGCGTATGCGGTCGTTTATAGGACCCTTGCGGGCATTGTGTATTTCCACACGCAATTTCCTTTTTGACGCATCTATTCGCATACCCTCAATGAGCGTTTGCTCCACGTTATCGCAATATACATTGACCAGCGGAACGCCCCCGAGAATGAGCCTGCATTCTGCAATAAAGCCCGCAAAATCAGCATATAGCTGCTCAGGTGTCGCAGCATCTTTCCTGCGGTAATCGTGAACAGTCACCATATCCCGAAGCCCACGGGTGAAGCCCGTGCAGTTGAATGCGTGAGCCGACTTGCCGCCGCCGAAGTCAACCCCGACAGTGGCAAGCACGAGGTCAAGTCCGTCAAGGCTGTCAATGATAAAGTCATTCGGACGGTCATTGAAACGGCGGTATATAATGCCCTCAGCATTCACCCATTTGCCAAGCACATAGCGGTCGTAATAGACCGTGCCTGCATATTCGGCTTTCAGTGCCCTGACGAAATTCGGGTCAAGGGTCGGATTGTCATCAAGAGTATATTTCTGACAGTAAATATCCGCATCACTGTCAAGGAATTTCTTGAACCAGTGCTGACGTCCCTCGGGATTGCACGTTCCGTCAAAACGGCTGTAAGGCTTGTCCAGACGAGATTTCAGCATATCAAAGACAGCCTCGTTCCACGTCACGACCTCATCACCGTAGCAGTATTTTACGGACATACCTCGTATCTTGTCCACCGATGTTTTCTTGTCGGCGCCGAGGCAGTAGCATCGCTCGCCGAACAGCATAGCCGTGTTGTCGGTCGTGCGGATAGGCTTTACCAGCTCATCGCCCCACAGCTCCTGCAGGGGATATATGACATTTCGGAGCAGCGTGCCCTGAGTATGTCCCAGGAGCAGCACAGCCCCCTCACGCCCTGCCACACTGCGAATGCGTTTGGGTATGGCGTAATAGTCCATATACGTCTTTCCCGAACGTGTCGCCCCCGTCTTGACGTTCCATCGGTGCGTGGCATTCCGGAAGTATTCCTTTTGCATATCTGTGAACATCAAAAGCCCCCTTCAATTTTGCCGAGGACTTCGTCAAGCTTGGAAAGAGCCTCATCGTTTTCGGCTGTTGGCTTTTCCCAAAGCCCTAAGTGTTTGCCGAGAAGCTCCAGAGCCTTCATCTGAGCAGTCGAATTTTTATTGCTGAAAGCGATTTCTTCAAGTTTCCCGAGCACCCTGTCAGCAGTTATGCCCGTGCGCTTTGACTGCTCTAACCTTAGCTCAGTAATTTTTTTTTGAATTTCATTATTCTTCATCATCCTGTCGGCATTGCGGCCTGCTGATGATTCTGCGTATCCTGCCCGAATAGCTGCCTGAGTAGCGTTTAAGTCGATGAGGTATTCTTCGCAAAAACGCTCTTGTTTTGGTGTAAGTCTCGCAATAATACCTCACCTCCATAAATAAAAAAGCGCCCCGAAGGACGCATGAAATCATTGTTCGCAAAGGAAGCCCGCCGATAAGCAGTAACGCTTGTTATTGCCCTCGGCTTGGCTTCAATCATTCTTTGCTGATTATAATTATATCACAGGGTAATAGTGCCATTCAATGCCATACTTTGAAGTGCTGCGCCGTGGATTTTGTAAATGTGGCGGATATTATAATTCATCACAAATGCAATATCCTCCCACCTCTGCCCGATTACGTATCGCCGTGTAAGCACTTCACGCTGAACAGCGTCGGGAACAGTGCCGATAACCTTTTCTACCTGCTGACGCACCCCCAGCATTTCCATCATCAGCCTGTCCGCCTCTGCCTGATAATCAGCGAGACAGCAGTATGTGCGTTCTACGTTATTGCCGTTCTTCTCGTGTGTGCTACCGTCGCTGCCGTATTTGACGGCTTTACCTCCCATAATCAGCTGAGCGTAAGAATTTGCCTTGTCTCTCGCTAGCCTGTACGCTCTTTCCGATTCTCGGGCTTGGTTAAGGTACGCTTTTGCTTCTTGTGTTGTCATTGCTCTCCTCCTCTGCCCACTTGTCAGCTTCACGGTACAGCTCTTCGATATCCACACCAAATTCGTCCTTGAGTTTGAATTTGAATAGCCACTCATCGTCCTCTTTCGGCAATTCATAGCGGTTTCGAAAATCAACGTGCAGGTCGTGCGTGAATCGCCAGAACTCTATCAGCTTCTTGCGTGATGGGTGAAAAAATCTCGCAATGCTGAGAAGATACAGCGAATCAACTTCCTCGGAAAATCTGTCGTAATATGCCAGCATCTCCGACTTGATTTCTTGCTTCAGGACTTTCTTAGCGTGGCTGGTCAGTGCTGGTGTGACTGGTAATCTGGATTTCACGAATTTTCACCTCCGTCCATCTTTTCCCCGCAGTCGGGGCAGTAATCCGATAAAACAAATTCGTCATTACAGCTAAATATAGCTTCGTTGCCACAATTGGAGCATTTATATCCCGCAATTGGGTCACGTCCTGCAAATTTAGGGTTGAAGCCTGTCATTTCGCTTTCTGATATTGGCTCCCAAAATCCACGCTTCACGGGTGTAACCGTTATTTCTATTTCCCCGTCTTCTACCATTGTTTCTTGAAGAACTTCTTTGATAGCTTCAGGAAGCACTTCTAAACTAATAGACAACATATCATCTGAAAAGTTTGTCCTGCATACACCGAATTTAACGATAAACTCTTTGTCAATATTTACATTTCGTATTTCAGCCATTGTCAGCCCTTCTTTCCATAATATAGCACCAGCTCTGCGGCGGACGTGTAAGTCCAAACTCTCCAAGCTTTTTTGGCTCATCATAAATTTTAAGGTCAGATATGTGCCAACCGTAAAGTGCACCGCCTTTGCCATACTTCAAAAAATCGGACGGCAACATACAAGAAAATTTACAGTCAAGAATGTCTGCATATCCGTCTATTGTATATGCTATCGGCTCGATAATATCGCAAACAAACTCGCCTATGGCTTTACCGTCCCCAAGGTATATTTCAGACGTTGCGTTTAAGTTAGCACAGATAACCGATAAGCCGGAATTTCCTTTTCTTTCGTTCTTGCTAAGTACCCAAAGCCGATCTGACTGTGTGGATTTTGTGCAATAAATATAGCACTTAAACGGCGGTTTCAGCCTCGGCTTTGTCTTGCGGACTTCAATAGTCTTTTCCCCGTTTGCAATAAGTTCACACCACTTCGGCTGAATGCTGATTAAAACAGCTTCTTTATCCATTGTCAGCCCTCCTGTTCCAAGCTTCGGCTGCTTCTTTTAAGCCTTTCGCATTGTTTATGTAGTTAATAAAACATCTGCATTTTTGACAGCCTATCCACCCAAACGCAAATTTGTTTTCGGGGTCAGTCGTTTGGAACGACGTTACCGCTTCTCCACCGCAGAACGGACAGGGCTTCAATTCGTCAGTCATTGCCATCTTATCGGTCCCCCTCCTGTTTCAGATTTCTGCCGCACATCGGGCAGTAGTTAATTGGTAATATTACAAAACTGGAATCATCGGTTGCGATGAAAACCTGTCCTTCGTCTTTTATCAATATAAACGGGTCGCTACCAGGCTTCATACGCTCACCTATATCCCGCACAGAAAAATCACAGTACGGGCATGGCTTCAATTCGTCGTCAAGCTCAATCATCTTCCTCACCGCCTGCAATTCCGAGCAATGCTTCAAGCTTCATTTTCTGATTGCTGAGATTTATTCTACGTTCCATAGCCTTCATTGAATCATCCTCAGCATTGCGGATATCACGAGTGCAAATTTTTATTGCGCCTTTTATGGCTTTGACAACAGTTTCATTGCGTTTAACCGCATCAATAGCAGCCTGCAGCGCTTCTGCGTCCTGGTGGAATATTTCATCGTCGCCGTCATCGGTAAAATGACCCTCAGCTTCGGTTTTCAAATCTTCAAGATGACTTATGATTTGATTTTCATTCATTTTTGCATATCCTCCTAATTTCAATTTAAATGCCATTTTTAGGCGCTTTGTGTTTTGGTGTGGAATTTACCCTACCCACATCCGTAAAGCCTCATACAGCTCATTTCCGTGGGCTTGTCGTTGACGCTGCCGCTTTTTCATCAATGCCTAATCGCCTTAATATTGTTTTTTCTGACACATCTTCTCCACGCATCAGACTGATAGCCCTTAATGCAATCCTCAGTGTATCTTCAATGCTATACACCGATTTATTCATTTCGGATATCAGCGCTTCGGAGAACTTGACATTCTCGGCATATTTCTGGTTAAATTCAGTGTATCTGCCAACCGCCTGCATGTTTTCTTCGTATTCTTTGCGGAGAAGCTTACCGATGCTCTGGCACTCTTCTTTTGTCTTGTAACCGCCCTTGTACTGCATTATAAGCTCTCTGTACTGGTCAAGGAATTTATACGCCACAGGCTCGACTTTGCTAATATCTGTGCCTACAGGATTGGAATTTATAGAAATCTGCCAGCCTCTTATCTCGTCATCCGTCATATGAACAACATCTCCTTTTCCTCGGTATTTTTGTTAAATGCCGAATACTCAAAAACATTTTTACCGTATTCAACAATGCGTTTACTCTTTTTTCCGTAGTTAAGCTTTATGGGATTATCGGATCCAACGCATACTCCAGTCAGTCGGTTTTTAGTGATGATCAAATCGGAATTATAAGCATCATCGCCCGAATTTTTTTTGCGCCTGTATGCCATAACTACGTCAACTGCATTTGTTATATCTCCGGAACCGCTGACCATATCGTTTGAAAATTTATCACCCTTTTTGGGGTGTGCTACGAGAATAATCACGATGTTATATTTTCTCGCCATTTTCGACAGTCTTTTGACAAACGCCGATTGCGCCTGATATATCTCGCTGGTGGAGCTGCTGTCTGCGTCCATAGCAATCATCAGATTATCAATGCAGACCAGTTTGATATCATACAGCAGTATCTGACGTTCAATTTCTGCAATCAGACTGTCAAATTCATCATTTACCGCCTGATTATCAAAAATATAACACTTGTCGTAATACCAGCTGTTTATCTGCTGCTGTGTTTCGTCAGTCAGCGAATAATGCTCAAAGCCGTTTGCATCAGTACTGGTAACTATGCGATTTCCGCCTGCTATCTGCAGGTCAAGCCAGTGCTTAAACATATAATTCGGCAGCTCGCCGGAATAAACGTATGTGATTATACCCTGCTCCAAAGCATTTGCTATCAGTTGTGACATGAATGTTGACTTGCCTTCGCCACGTTTACCCGACAGCAATATCACCTGACCGTAAAACAATCCGCCAATAACTTTGTCAATGGTTGGAAGCATTGTCTTGATTTTCGGCATTGTTGCCGTGTCGATGCTCTGGACTTCTGCCAGCCTATGAGAAAAATGTGTTGTCGCAGGCTCAGCGTTTTCAACAGCCGCTATAACAGCTTGTCTGCCGTATTTTCGGAATATGTCGTTTGCATCCTTTTCACCTAGATAATATTTGGGCTGCACTTTGTAAATGCCGTCCGTGACTTTTATGCGTTTCTTGATCTCGTCAATCAGCGTCATCTTGCCGTGTTCAAAATCCCCGAAAACAATTATTTTGGTAAAATTATCTTCCAGCCAGTCAATACAGTGCTGCACCCATGTAAACCCATTGCATCCGGTTGGAACGGATAGCGCATTTGGAATACCGCATTCCGCAAGGGTCAGGCTGTCAATTTGTCCCTCGGTGATAACCGCTGTCTTAATGGCTGTATCACACTGGTATATGCCGAACAAAATAGGCTTGCAGTCTTTTTCACACCATTCCTTGCTTTTATCAACGCCCTTAACAAACTTGCTGTTGCGATATTTTACGAATTGCAGCACGTTGTTTTCATCATAAAACGGGAATACCACAACATCGGGATTTTTTGTCTGTGCCGTTATGTAATACCTTCGGCATATTTCCTTTGATATTCCACGGCTTGCCATGTATTCCACGGCAGTGTCACGTATAATACGCTCTTCGGGCTTGACCTGCGTTAAGGCTTTATAAACCTTGCGCTCGCCAAAATCCAGCTCATATTCAAAATCACGGCATAGCTCTACAAAATGCCCTTGCTTGCCGCAGGAAGCTCTCAAGCACTTGAATGCACCCGATATGGCGTTTACCGAAAAGGTGTGTTTATCTCCCGAGCTTCCGCCATTGCAATAGGGGCAGCGCTTAAACTCTATCTCATCTCCTTTGGTTCTGGTCTCGTACCCATGTGCCGCAGCAAAGTCATACACATCTGAAACTTTGTATTCATATCCCATCAGAAGTCACCTCCGGGAGGAAAAATCCGAACGTCATTTTCTTGCTGAGCGTCAGCGGATATATATTCTTCCTTCTTATTCTTCTTATCTTTCTTATTTTGTTGTCGGTTGCTTGTCGGCTGCTTGTCAGGTTGCTTGTCGGTGTTTGAGCGTTTACCCTGCGTTTTGCTTGTCGCTTCTTGAAATTTATCGTAATTATTCAGCGTAAATACGGTGAATTTTGGGTATGCCGACCTTGTCACTTCGCCTGTCGTTTCTAAGTGATTTATAGCCGTTCTTGCTTGTCGAATTGTCAGCCCTGTGCGTTTTGCGATTTTTGAATAGCTTGAAACAAGACTGCCACGTGGAATATCTATTCCGTGCCATAATACTTGGTCGATATTTGCAGACAGAATGAGATGTACATATACCACCAGAGTTGGCGGATCGTCGTACCATTCCCATGTCAGCATTGAACGCCAAAGCTTGATGTATCCATTGTCAAGGCTCACCCGAAATCACCCCTTTCAAGCCGCTCTTTAAGTTCACGGTATAAAATATCGTGTATTACCTTAGGAGCGGTCTCCTCTTTGCAGAATATTACACGGCAGTCATATCTTGTCATCCAAGCAAACAAGGAAGCTGTAAACGCATTTGGAGAGAGCATAGAGCGGTATTTGTGATTATATAAATTTTCATAGCTTGCATTCTCTACAAGCATATATATACGCATGCCGATTTCCTTGGCTCTCTCAAATTCTCTGACAAATCTCTTGCGTTCCGTACCAAAGCACATAGCAAGTTCATCAAGGCTCATTTTGCGCTCTACAGCCGCTGTATTGCTCAGCGTTATCTCCATGCCGTCTATATCTGAGGCTATAGAATAATCGCCGCTGAACAGTTTCTCACGTTTGTGCGGCAGCCCTATCAGCTCAAGCCTCCTGTGCAGTGCAGGCGTGTCTTGCTCACGGGTATCTACAAGCAAGACAGCCTTTTCCAGCACTGTTTTTATATCCACAGGGTTCATGATCAGAATGGAAGTTCAGACGATGCCACTTCTGTAAAATCCGACAGATCAGGGGCAGATGATGCCGATGCCTGAGGTACAGACTTGCTGCCATTAAGCGGCTTAGGCTCGGGTATCTTGACATTGCCTGACTTTGCATCAGCTACAGAGACAAATTTAAAAGGAGCTGTCCTCCAGCCGTGCCTGTTGTTGTAATCCCATTCTTCAGAACGGAAAACTATGCCCACTGTCTTGCCCTTGAGCTGCGCTTCGTTCCAGTCCCAATGATATCCGCTGTTACTTTCTTCAATGGCAAGGATATTGGTCTTAAACGACCTCTTCGCCCAGCTGTCAGCCTCAGAGCCGTCATCAGAAGGGATATTCATGCGCAGAACGCCCTTCCACTTCTTGTCCTCACCGCTCTGAGATCTGTAATCGGCAGCATAGAAATCCTTGTGATCGCCCTCGATAATATCAAAGCTGATTTCCAGCTTGTGCCATTCGCCTTTAGAAGATGTATATACCTTTTCCTCAGCCTTGAGAATACGGCAGATATATACACCTACCGGAAGCTGCTCTCTTGCTGAAATGGTCTGTGTGGTTTCGTAGTTGTTAAATGGTCTCATAGTTTGATTTCTCCTTTAGTTTTCGTATTCTTCCAGTGCCTTGATGACCGTTGTAATGTCATTCGGTATGGTATCCTCTTCAAACAGTCCCATAGGGGATTTGGCGGTGCTGTGATTGCTGTGGGTCTCGAAAACATACTCGCCATTATTGCACTTAGCCAGCAGAACTGTTGTGAGCTTGCTTTCAAGGACGATTTTTTCAAGCTTTTTGCCATTGGTCTTGATATGAGTAAACTCAAAGCCGCTTTCGTCACGTTCTGTCTGCGTGTGAGCTATAAACAATATGGTCAGGTCGTCCCTCAGAGGATAAGCCATATCGACCATTTCCCATATGCTTCCGGCAAGATCAGCCCATTTATCATAACCTTTTTCCTTGCGCCTGCGCTGTTCATCGCCGTTCATGATGTTGTTTATTGTGTCAACAACAATCGTCTTTACTTTGGGGCACTTTTCGGCGATTGCCAGAATGTAAGCCGTTATTTTAGCAGGATCATCAATGCACAGGTAATTTTTATTCTCAGCGTTATACTGCTTCCTCCAGCCCTTCCATGACAACCCTTTGCGGTCAGCATCAATGTAATATGTAGTATTTGGGTCAAGATTACGGCAGCTTGTGGTCTTTCCGCTGCCGCTTTCCCCCATAATGCAAATTACCTTAGCCATTATCATCACCTCCACTCAAACTTTCCCAGAACGGGCATTCCTGCCCGATGTACTTTGACGGATACGCAGGCACAGCCTTGTTGAGCTGGCAAATGCGGCTTGAATGGCTGTAATACGGGCACTGGAAGCAGCACACATCCGCATTGCCCTTGAGGTCAATCGGAAAGCTGACCGATACAACAGCCGAAGCTTTGACATATCCCGATACACCCGAAGAAAAATCAGCCATCAGTCATACGCCTCCTCGCTCGTATCATAGGGATAATCATCGTCACAGTCCTCACCATAATCATCACAGTCGGGACTAAGCCAACGCTCCTCGCATTCCCTGATAACCGCCTGATTTCGGAGCTGCAGGTAGGTATCGTCATACATTGCCCGTGTCCTCCTTGCTGTCATCTTCGTGGGTAAGCTCTCCCGCAAAAGCAAGGATATCGTCCTTGTCAATGTAATTTTTGGTCTTTATGTAGCTGATGATAGCGTCATATTTTGCCGCTTTTTCTACAAGCGGTATAAGGTCATAAAGTTCTATTTTCATGGTTGTTCCTCCATATCAAAAAGTGAAATTTGTTCGTTGTTTTGTGGGATTTACCCCCACTGTTCAGCCATGGCTTTAGCAATGCCCGGAAAGGTTTTAGAACGGGATTTGCTGTCGTGTGCACAGTTTCGTGCGCCATAGCTGTCCCCGCCAAGTTTTCTTCCCGTGCCGCTTGGCACAAATGGTTTATAATCTGTGCAAATTTTGGTAGGCTTTAAGCATGGCAGCCCTTTAAGCCACAAATACGTTTTTTTGCTCCAAGGTTCTCCAAACTGATAGGGCTGGATGCGCTGATTTTCGATTGGCAGATTAACGACTTTCATCGGCATTGGATTTTCAATACACATTTGCGGGCAGTTTGCGTTATAAAATTCCATAAAGAATTTCTTAGCTTCCAATGCTTTTTTTAGCCGCTCTGCATTTATCAATCCCTTTTGCGGGTACATTCTGCACGCTCCTGCATTTGACATATATGTACACGGCGGATGCGCTATCAGCAAATCCCATGTACCCTCTATGCGATGTGCTGTGCCGTCCATTGTCACAAAATCAGCATTGCCGTTGATGATCGGCAGCACATCACCCTTGATGTGCCATTCGGGGTGACCGCCTGAACAATCCTGTATGTCTGCTGAATACGCTTCATGCCCTTTGGCTCGAAACGCGATGCACACCGCCTGGCTTTCCTCGCAGGCTATTAAAACTTTCACTTGACAAATCCTCCTATATGCCTTATTCCTTATTCAGCTCAAGAAAAACCTCAATCTCTTCAACCTGCCTTGTCCAGTCATCAATGACAGCCTGTTCAGCGGCAATCTGCTCCTTGAGGTTTGCGATTCGTTCCCAGCACGCCTCCTTTACCGACTGCGGAATAGCAGGCGTGCTCTTGACATTTTCCTCGGAAGGTGATACAATATCCGCAGGAATGTTGTCACAAGTTTCCTGCTCAGAGCTTGTAACGGTTGCCGCCGTTGCAGGCTCTTTTTCTGCCTCAGCGCCCTCAAATGCCGCCTCGCCGTGCTTCTTGTACTCCTGTACAATGTTGTACACAGTGCTCTTGACTGTCCCGTGCTTCTCGGCAACCCGTGCCATGGTTGCTCCTGAGTTATACTCAGTTACTATGCTGCGCTTCTCTTCGGCGCTGAACTTTGGTGACTTCGCCATTTCATTTTCCTCCTTGTCACTGGGAATGTCCCAGCCCTTTTCACGTATTGATGTTATCAGTCCAACAACTGTATCGGGCAGCACATCATGTATGCTCATCGGTATGTAATCAGCGCTGCCCAGTGATATATGCAGCTGTGCGGCTATATCCTTGGGCGTGTACCCCTGCCGCAGAAGCTTGTACACCCTCTGTTCATTGGCTGACAGCGCCCTGACTGTGGACGCATCTATCATCACTCTCATATCGTTCACCCCTGTACAGGGCATTCGGAGAGTGACAGAATACTTGCCGCACCAACAAACTGCTGAGCGCATTCATTCGCCATCTCAAAGCTGTGAGCCTGAATGCGACAGCTATACTTTTTGCCATCATAGGCGTATCTGAGTATATACCATTTCATTTCCTCACCCCCTTAAAATTGAGCCTTGCAGTACCAACGGACAAAAAGCCCTGTCGGTATAAGAAAAGTGTTTCTTGATTTGCTTCCCTCTCTCCAGAACAGTCCGAATGTCTGGTTTTGTACGATCGCTGATCGAACGCTTGCAGCTGTACAGCCAAAATGCTCGGCAAGATGTTCTACAGGGATTTTCTCAGGATATTTCTCAATGGTGTCGCTGACCCACTGATTATCCTTTTCGATGAACTTTTCGATGAAGTCGGAAAGAACGTCTCTGGTTTCGTTCATGCTTTTCACCCCCTCTCTCACTCGATAATTTCCATATGGTCATAAGCGTATTTGACCATATCATAAACGGTCTGGGCCTTGGTGTTGTTGGTGATCTGCATGACCTCCTCGACCATTTTTGCAGCTTCGGGGTAAGTCCTCAGCTGGGCAAACTCGATAGGCGCTTCCTTTGGCGCTCTTTTGACTTTGAATTTCTCTTCCATGTTTTCAACTCCTTGACAACCCACCTCTTACGCTGTATAATGATGACAATTTACAGTGAAGGGGGGGATATAAATGAGTTTCTGTCCTTTTATGAGTAATGGTAAGGACATAAAAAATTGGTGTGGCTGTATAACCTCTTGTGAGCTTCGTATTAACAATAGTTGCGCATTGAAGATATTGGCTCAAAAGGCGTTATTTGATGCCAAGCATCAAAAGTCACAGATTGAAGAGAGCAAGCAGAGCGTTGCAGATGGCACTCGTTAATTTGTCGAGTTCATCAGCGGTATGCTGCTTCTTCGCCTCCTCTGAGAGCAGTTGTATATGTTCCCAGAGGAGATTTTTTGCTTCTGTGGCTGTAAAATTATATTTGCTTTCCATTTCTCTCACCTCCTTTGCCGCTATCGCTTACTGCTGTCCGAAAAATATTTCCTGAACAGTCTTTCCAAAGAAATTGGCAATCCTGATTTTGATTTCATCTCTCGGAACACGCTCGCCACGTTCGTACATAGACCAAGACGATTTTGTTATTCCTATCTGCTTGGCAATTTCGTCTTGTGAGATTTCTCCTCTTAACTTTTTGAGCTGTTCGTTGTATGGCATATGCTTTCCTCCTTTGTGTTGAGCACTATGTGTGCTCGTCTTAATCATATTGTACACTATACGTACTCAAATGTCAAGCACTATTTGTGCTCAATTTTTAATAAAATATGTGTTCACAATTTGTGCACTCTGCATATTGAATTTTGTGCACGTTTCGTGTATAATAATAATCAAGAAATACGAAAGGAGGAGTTAAAAGTTGTCAGAGTTTACAGAAAGGTTTAAGCAATTAAGAATCGCAAGCGGTTTTTCACAGCAAAAATTAGCTGATTTGCTAGATGTATCAAAAAGTACTGTTAATATGTACGAGCGAGGCGCTCGCAAACCTAGAATAGATCAGCTTGAAGCTATTGCGGATTGCTTTAATGTGGATATGGATTATCTCAGCGGTAAATCGGACATTCCCCGCAAGACACTGATTGGTGCCGAACAGTCGTCGACTTATGATTCTGCCGAAAGAAATCTTGTTATTAGATATCGCAGACTTGATTCATATGGTCAAGAAGCTGTAAACGCCTTAATTGATGTTGAGTTGAAAAGATGCACTGAGCAATCCAAAATCAAATCTTTCAGAGCAGCAAAGAGCACCGACAATCACCCACCAGAAGTTGTCGAGATGGAAGATCTGGCAAAATATCCCGAGGCGGATATAAACGATATTTAAATAAAAAAGTCTCCGACAGTAAATACTACTGTCGGAGGCGATATCGTGGTTTATGGCTGCTATAAATATGCCCACGTCAGAAATGCGGCGTGGCAGACACTGATAGACTATAATGTTACGGAGCTGCCTGTCTCGCTGCTGAAAATATGCAGGGCAGCAGGGATAAAAGTTATCCGTGACAGCGTGTGCCGTCAGCTGAACTACGGGGAAAGCGGCATAAGTGTCAAACAGGGCGATATTTGGTATATCATTTTTGATGATACCGACACGCTGCAGCGCATACGCTTTACCATCGCCCACGAACTGGGGCATATTTTTCTTGGGCATGAGCTCAAATATGGCTACCATACCCGAAAATATAACATCGTCAAGCCGTCCGATGAAACGGAAGCGGATATGTTTGCGGCACGTCTGCTGGCCCCTGCCTGTGTCCTCTGGGGTCTTGGAGTGCAGTCCGCCGAAGATATTGCCGCAATATGCAACATCAGTTATTCAGCGGCAAGTATCCGTTTCCGACGGCTCGAAACGCTCCGGGAGCGCAACAGCTTTTTCTTAAATCCCCTGGAGCAAAAAGTGTATGACAACTTTAAAGAATATATGCAAAATTATAACAGATAAGGGGATATGACATATGTTAATAGGCTTTCGCCAGACATTACTGAAAATGGGGAAATTTCATATCGGGATAGGATTCAGGGTAAAGGGTATAACAGCGATTTTTGTATATCTTGTGTATTTGATATTCCTTATGATGTGGTACTCCATTCTTGCCTCGTTATGGCTGCTGTATGGAATGATCTATCTTATAGCGCTTCCCCTCAAAGGAATAAAACACCAGGTCGATTGCGGCAACTGGAAATTGTCATCTGTAATAAAAGTAAGTACGGCAGTATTCGGCTGTATGGTGCTGATTGGCTTCGCAGCAAATGCAATAGATAATATTCGCACGCCTAAAGCTTCATCAGCTGATACTACCGTTCAGGCTGAGACGCAGCAAGTCATAGCGTCCGAGGTATCAGTAACCGAAGAAACTACACCCGAATATGCGGAAGATGAGCTTATCAACAGATTTTTGACCGATTTCATCAGCACTTCTGGCTTTGAGGTGACAAAAATATCGCAGGGTAATATCAAGACTAAATACCTTTGCCAAATAAATGGCTGTCAGGCAGAGATAATTAACGCAACCAACGCCGGAGCTAAGGCATTCTGCATAACAATCACAGGCGGAAACAAGTCAAGCAGTGGTAACCGAGTACTTGCAGTCATGCGTGACGCAGTAAAAGTTCTGGATCCATCACTGACCGACGATCAGATAGACACAGCAATTTCAGATTTATCAGACAAGCCAGAGACAAGGCAGTCATATCAGATTGGTAATAATATTACCGTTACATATACCCCGCCCGTGCAGCTGTCCCAGATGACTACAAAGGCAAAGGCCGATATAACAGCAACCAACTATAAATAAAAAAATCCCCGCCCGGCGCTGGAACACCGAACGGGGAGCAGGATATGTAAAATACACACCCAAAGCAAGTATATTTTACCATATCCTCCCGAAAATGTCAAGGAGGAATTTTTTATGCCAAGGCCCAAAAAGCAAGCCCCAAACCACGCAGATGGAATGTACGAGTATAAGGCAACTGTCGGCAAGAGCTTTGACGGCAGAGCTATCCGAAAAAGCTTTTACAGCTCCAAGAGCCTTGCAGATGCCAAGGTAAAAGCTCAGGAATATATTATTTCCAAAGAAACAGCCCTGCGAACAGGAGAAGTATTTATCCAAAAGAACTACACGTTTGCCGAATGGGCGCTGAAATGGCTTGAAGTATATAAGCGTCCGACCGTTACGGAAAATACATTTATAACCACTTATCAAATACCTGTCAAAAATCATCTTATACCCTATTTTGGAAAAGCAGAGTTGCAAGATATCAAAAATGTAGATATCCGCAACTTTTTTTCTCAAAAGCAGCGGACTGCATCGGCTTCATTGCTCCATAAGCTGAAAATAACCTTGTCAGCCATCTTTGAAGCCGCCATTGAAAATGATCTGTGCGTGAAAAATCCTGCAAAGAATATTGAATACCGAAGCGCAGTTGAGAAGAACGAAAAGAAGGTCTATTCCGATGAACAAATACGCCAGGCAAAGGATTTCTTCTTTAACGATATGCCCGAAGCTTTCTTGCTTCTTGATACGGGGCTGAGACGTGGCGAAATGCTGGGGCTTATGTGGAAAGATATCAACATAGAAAACAAAACTTTATCCGTCAACAGATCTATTACAGATAAAAAGGGCGGAGGCATAGCCATAATGCCGCCAAAGTGGGAAAGCTACAGAACTATTCCCATATCGGAAGAGCTGATACGACTTCTTGAAACTCTACCCCACAATTCAATGTATGTATTCCCGAATGTTAATGGTCAGATTGCCTGCCCTCATAACTGGTCACAGAAACTGAAAAGGCATATGGCAGCACTGAATGCTCAGTACCCTTCAATCCCTGTGCTTACAGCCCATGAGTTGAGACACACCAGAGGAACGGAGCTGCGCCGCAGCGGAGTTGACATATACACAATTCAAAAGCTAATGGGACACAGAGATGTAAATGTCACAGCAAACATCTATGTCCATGATGATACCGAGACAACTCGCAGGGCAGCAAAGATAGTTTAGATTAAACTACGACAAAACTACGACAACTAAGTGCAACTAAGTACGACTAAGTAGCACTTAATAATTTACGGAAATCATTCTAATGCGGTGTTTGTGGCTATAATTCGGTGATTTTTGCATTGCTGATTTTTTGACTTTTAATCAAAGGGTCTGGGGTTCAAATCCCCAATGGCTCACCAATGTATCCGCAAGCCTTTTCGGTTTGCGGATCTTTTGTTATATGATATAAAAACAGCGCTTTGCCTTATAAAAGACAGAGCGCTTATTTATTGAGCGGTTGTTCGCTTTCTTTTATCGCTGCTTTAGTATCCTCATTTGGAGCATCTGATATACCGAAGCTCTTTAAAAGCATCATAAGTGCTTCGATCTGTTCATCGTTAAGCTGGTCGATCATGAAATGAACACGGGTTCTTACTCCCAACAAACGGTTACAAAACCATTTCCATTGCCTACATTTGATTACAGGTATTCTTTTCCTCTTGATACTTTTTCATGCAGATGATATAATCAGAATATAACATAAACTCAGTCATAAAGAAAGGATACCGATATGAAAAAATTCAGACTTATTGCCGCTGCAATGGCGGCTGTTATGTGCATATCCGCAGTGCCCGTGTCCGCAGTGCAGCACGGCTGGGAAAGCGGCGAGGGAACAGGCAGATATATCCTCCATGACGGAGCGGCAGCCACAGGCGTTATGAACATCGACGGCGTGGTATATCGCTTTGATTCTTACGGCAGCTGCCTTGGCAGATACACCGGCATCGGCAGGAAAAACGGAGTTATCCGCTATTACCGGGACGGCATTATGTTCACAGGCGGCTGGCTGAAGCTTTCGGGCGGCACATATTACTTTGACCAAAGCGGCGTGGGAGCTGTGGGTATTGTGACCATAGACGGCAAGCAGTACAATTTCGGTTCCGACGGCAGGCTCACCGATTCCGTCAACCCCTTTTCCGTGACCGCCGACAAGCAGCTTATCGTTATGGGAAACCGTGATAAGATAAAGTTCACATTCACCGCAGAAAACATCAGCGGCACTGCCTACATGGGCGAGATAACCGAGCTGCAAAGATATTCCGACGGCAAGTGGTACAAGGTAAAGCCCTCGGACAGCTATGTCGTTAATGATGTAGCATATGAGCTGGGAAATGTGGGCGACCCATACTATTATAATGGTTCAGCCGATGTGTATTTCACTCCCGAGGCGTATTCCAATAACATTACTGCGGGCAAATACCGCATTGCCCAGACTATTTATACCGACAACGGTCAGAAGCGGCTTTTCTGTGAGTTCAGCATCGCAGATCGGGCAGCGGTAAGCACTTCTCAGCCAAGCTATGATATTATGTCAACCGAGAGAATAGATATCAGCGGATATGCCGTCAATGCAGGGGAGTATTATGCCGAGGCGCAGGGGCTTTATGTGTATAATGACGACACCGATGAATGGGACAGAGTAGAGCCTAAAGAGACCGACCGTCCTTTCGTTTCCGATGTGCTTTTATCATCGGGTGACAGCATAAACTGCTTCCTTGACCTTACCCGCTACAGCCGCACAAGGCTGAAATCGGGCAAATACCGTGCGCTTATCGCCGATAATATCTCCTGTGAGTTTGAGATGACAAATCCCTATGACGTTTATGCGGAGCAGTTTGAGCCTGAGAAAAGGGGCAAGAAGCAAATCGTCATAACCTTTGTGAACACCACCGACAGCGACATCACCGTAAAGGGCTATGGCAAGCTTATGCGCCAGGTAAGGGGCAAGTGGATTACTGTCACAGCAGGAAAGGCTCTGGATACCGAGGTTACTGTTCCTGCTATGCACAAGTGGGAAAAGACCATGGTGCTCAATAAATATTACAGTGCTTCCGACCTTAAAAGCGGCAGCTACTGCATGAAATTCCCCACCGCAAGCGGCGGATATGTGTATGCTTATTTTGAGCTGAAGTGATGAGTGAAATAGAAAAGCCGTCCTTGTGGGCGGCTTTTTTCATATTCTTATGCAGGAAATCATGATAAAATTAACCATTAGTTCTTGAAATCGGTGCCGTAATATGTTATAATTAAACAAATATGCGAAAATTACCGTGTAAGGCAATTTTCACCGAAAGGAACGAAGATCATGATAAGATCAGGAAAAGGAAGATTTCTGGCTCTCCTTTCTGCCGCTGTGATATCACTGGGTTCGGTAACGGCATTCGGCTCGGATATCACCGTTCAGGCAGCAATGAACACGTCGGAATTTGCTTCGGGATACTCGTATCCCACTCAGATGAGAGGGCTTACCGCTTTCCAGTTAGTCTCCGATATGGGCGCAGGCTGGAATCTGGGAAATTCCCTTGAATCGTCCGACAGCGAGACCAACTGGGGCAATCCCAAGACCACCAAGTCCATGATAGACGCTATTGCAGCAAAGGGCTTTACCACCCTGCGTGTACCCGTAAGATGGGACGACCACTACTCCGACTCATCCAAGTACATGATCAGCGCCGAGTATATGGACAGAGTTGAGACTGTGGTAAACTATGGCCTTGCAAACGGAATGTACGTTATCCTTAACGTTCACCACAACGACCTCCAGGCCGCCGTTTCATCAAGCACATCGGCTCAGAATAAGATATCCGAGGAGCTGGCTGCTATCTGGAAGCAGATCGGCACACGCTTCAAGAACTACGGCGACAAGCTCATTTTTGAGGTGAACAACGAGCCACGCTGCGGCGAGGACTGGACAGGCAACGCAAGCTACTACAAGTGCGTAAATGCCAACAATGAGGCTGCCCGTGCAGCTATCAGAGCCACAGGCGGCAACAACGCCAAGCGCCTTATCATGCTCCCCACCTACTGCGCATCGGGCGATGCTGCCAAGGCTGAGGCATGGTCGAACACATCGGGTGACAGCATGATCGCCGCTTCTATCCACGCATATCTTCCCTTTGACTTTGCGTTCTCGGGCGACGGTCACAAGGACTGGCAGGCTTCCGACCTTACCGAGCTGAGCGGCTTCTTTACACGTATGTACAACACCTTTATCAGCAAGGGCGTTCCCGTTGTTATCGGCGAGTTCGGTGCCACAAACAAGAGCAACACCGCCTACAGAGAAAAGTATGCAGGCATATATGCTTCGCTGGCAAGGCAGTTCGCCGCACAGGATATCCCCTGCGTATGGTGGGACAACAACTGCTTCGGCACAGGCAGCGAGAACTTCGGCATCTTCAATAGAGGTAGCAGAAGCTTCACCTACGGCGGCATTGCCGATGCGCTTGTTGCCGCATACAACGGCGACCCTCAGTATGAGACTGCCACAGGCGGAGAAAACGTGCTTTTCTCGGGCACAGGCACAAGCTCAAATTACGGTCAGGCAGTATCCTTTGACCCCGGCGCAATAACAAGCCTTTCAAGCAGCGACAAGATATACTGCTCATATTCATCTTATGGGGATATCGAATTTATCCTCCAGAGCTTTACCGACAGCAGCAGAGGCTGGATACAGGTAGCTCCCGACAGCGCATCCAACGGCACAGCGGTATGGTCAGTATCAAGCCTCAAAAGCGCATTCGGCGGCTCCTTCTCAGGTCTTGGCAAGGCATACATCGGCGACAGAGGCTCTTCTCTTACCGTTACAAAGGTGTATGTTCCCGGCGGCACTGCTCACACTCATGTTTATAACGGAAAATCGGCAGTTGCCCTTGAAGCCACCGCCTACACAAAGGGCAGAAAGCAGATATACTGCTCCGTAAGCGGCTGCACAGCCTACAGGATAGTTACCGTTCCCAAGCTTGACTCCACAAGACCCGTTATAACAAGCGTTACCGCAGGCACCGAGCAGGCGACTGTTGCATGGTCAGCTGTCAGCGGAGCCACCAAGTACGAGGTATTTACATATCTTAACGACAAGTGGACTTCCCACGGAACCACCACAGCCTGCAATATGACCGTCAAGAACCTTACAGGCGGCACAAGCTACGGCTTTGTTGTAAAGGCGTATGTAAACGGCAGCTGGTCGGGCATTTCCAACATGGTATATGCAACTCCCGTCAAGGCAGCTGTTCCCAGACCTGTTATCACAAGCGCAAATGCAGGCACCGAGGAAGTTGCTCTCACATGGAGCGCAGTTCAGGGCGCTTCCCAGTATGCAGTCTATACCTATCTTAATAATAAGTGGGAGCTTAAAGGAACCACCACAGCCTGCAATATGACCGTCAAGAACCTTACAGGCGGCACAAACTACGGCTTTGCAGTAAAGGCTTATGTTAACGGCGAGTGGTCAGACCCCTCCGATAAGGTATATGCAACACCCAAGGCTTGTGAGATACCCAAGCCCGCAATAACATCGGCAAAGGCGCAGGACAGCTCAGTTTTGCTCAGCTGGAGCACCGTCAGCGGAGCTTCACAGTACGCAGTTTATTACATCACAGGCGGCAAGTGGTACAACGCCGGAACAACAACTGCCACTGCAATGACCGTTTCGGGACTTACAAACGGCACAAAATACGGCTTTGCTGTAAAGGCATACATCAGCGGAAAGTGGTCGGCGATCACCACCGCAGATATTGTTTATGCCACACCCGAGGCTGCGGTAACAAAGCCCGTTATCACCAAGGCGCAGGGTCAGGACGGCAGAGTTGCCCTCAACTGGACATCCGTTAACGGTGCAACAAACTACGCAGTTTACACATATCTTAACGGCAAGTGGTCTGTCGCAGGTTACAGAACCGCCAACGGTATGTATGTAACAGGACTTACAAACGGCGTTAAGTACGGCTTTGCGGTAAAGGCTTACGTAAACGGCAGCTGGTCGGGCGTAACCTCCGCAGATATTGTTTATGCAACACCTGTCGGAGCATCGGTAAAGCCCGTTATCACCAAGGCACAGGGTCAGGACGGCAGAGTTGCCTTGAACTGGACTTCCGTTAACGGAGCTACAAACTATGCGGTTTACACCTACCTTAATGGCAAATGGTCGCTGGCAGGCTACAGAACCGCCAACGGAATGTATGTAACAGGACTTACAAACGGCGTTAAATACGGCTTTGCGGTAAAGGCTTACGTAAACGGCGCATGGACAAACATCGTTTCTTCCGACATCGTATATGCCACCCCCACTGCCAACAAGGCAGACGTGATGTATGCTGACACCGAAAGCTTTATTTCCGATGATATCTTTGATATCGGCATTGATGACATAGACATCAGCTTACCTGATATTGCATAAATAAAATTATATCAATAACAAAAAGTCAGCACCGAAAGCTCGGTGCGGACTTTTTTATTAGCTTCTCACACATGAATTTTTATCTAATACTAATCCTCAATCAACCTATAGACAAATCCTCGGCTGAAATAAGCCCATT
>ENA-UAEG01000280-UAEG01000280.1-human-gut-metagenome-genome-assembly--contig:-NODE-280-length-21263-cov-8.620190_pt1 | contig 21263 bp, 19 predicted proteins | sample MGYA00244280_ERZ654275 | MGnify/ENA primary metagenome ERZ654275 (study PRJEB26926, sample SAMN06165092) | human gut metagenome | biome: ENVO:00009003; feature: ENVO:2100002; material: ENVO:00002003...
GCAATATGCAGCAGATTTACAGTCTGTCCCCTTTGGCCACTCGGGAATCCATCCATTTGTCACTGACAATTAAGCATTATACTGCATAATCCGTCAGATTGCAAGAACATTTTATGACTATTCAGCCTTTAAAATGATTGCAGATATCTTCGGTACCTGAATCGCCAACTGGTTATTCTCTACCGTATGATATGCCGGTTCCAATACATATCCTTCTTCACTCGTCAGCATGAGCCGGCGCAACGTATCACCATTCACCATGCCAAGACGATCCACAGCCAGATTCAATTGAACTTCTTCATAATTATTATTCAGAATAACTATAATCTTGTCATTCCGGTCAAATCTGCCATATGCCACAACCTTGTGTGCCCCATGCAGGAACATAATGGATCCGCGTTTTAACACTTCATTCTCACGATGAATCCGAATAATATCCCGGTGGAACAGGATCAGATCTCTGTCCTCGCTTCCCCATGGGTAACCTCTCCGGTTATCCGGATCCGTCCAGCCGCAAAGTCCGGCTTCATCACCATAATAAATGGTCGGTGCACCTGGCCATGTCATCTGGAACACAACCGCTTCCCTCAATACTCCCTTATTCACATTCTCATTAGCCGCCTCCGGACCTAGTGTATGTGTACGTCCCACACGCCGGTTCGTACGGGTCAGGAAACGCGAATGATCATGGTTCGACAACTCATTCATTGCCACTTCCAAAGACTGCCGATGAAAACGACTCATATGATGCCGCATAGATCCGATAAATGCATCCGGATTACCTAACAGATCTCCACGGAATTCATCGGAATGCTTCTCGACACCCGTTAAGAACCAGGTAATCGGCTCCATAAAAGCATCATAGTTCATAACCGTATCCCATTGATCCCCTTGTAACCAGTTATATGGATCTCCATAATGCTCAGCTAAAATAATCGCATCCGGATTGGCTTCTTTCACTACTGCACGGAAGTCTCTCCAGAATTTGTGGTTAAACTCCTCCGAATGTCCCAGATCTGCTGCAACATCTAATCTCCATCCATCTACGTTATACGGCGGCGATACCCATTTCTTACCGACACGCATTATATAATCATACAGTTCCTCAGAGCCCTCATAATTCAGCTTCGGAAGCGTATCATGCCCCCACCAGCCATCATAACTTTCATTATACGGCCATGCATTCTCATCATAGAACTTAAAGAAGCTGCGATACGGACTATCTGCTGCCGGATAGGCACCCTTTTCATACCCTTCCTGATTCTCATAGATCAATTCACGATCCAGCCACTTGTTAAAAGACCCACAATGATTGAACACACCATCTAAGATAATCTTCATGCCCCTGCGGTGAATCTCGCTTACCAGCTCCGCAAACAACTGATTACTTGCTTCTAAGTTCTCTTTGTTCGTCACACGGTCTATATATCTGGTCGAATTCTTATTAAATGTATCTCCATCCGCCAGACATGTACCCTCGTCATGTACAATCTTACCGAAATGCGGATCAATATAGTCATAATCCTGAATATCATATTTATGATTCGATGGGGAAACAAAGATTGGATTCAGATAGATTACCTCGACACCAAGATCCTGTAGATAATCCAATTTGTTCATAACACCTTGCAGATCACCACCATAGAAACAACGAACATCCATCGCATCCGGATACTTGTTCCAATCCGTCACCCGACGTGTATAATCCCCAATATAATGGTATTCATTATCTAGCACATCATTGCCCGGATCTCCATTACAGAACCGATCCACATAGATCTGATAGAACACTGCACCCTTTGCCCAATCCGGTGTCTCAAATCCCGGCATAATGCAGAAATTATAATCCGGATTGATATCTAACTGTACCCCTAACTTATTGTAATAACATATCGCATTGCCTGACACAATCTCAAAATAATATTCTACTCTATCTTCTGTAAGTGCCGGTATCGTCACTTCATAATAATCAAATCTCTGGTCACGCTCACCCACTACCATCTGGTAACGCTGTCCGTCACATATTACATATACTGCATCTGCATTAAACTTAGCCGTACGGAACTTTAATTTGACCTGATCCCCTACTTTCGGTTCCGCAGGAATCCGATAATCGCGTGTTCCATCGCAAAACAATGAATCTGAACGGATTGCCGGCTTGTTCTGAAATGCATATATCTGCACTTTCTGTGCTTTTGAAAAATTCTTGAACGAGTAACCCATGTCTTCCTCCACCACAACAGATATTCTGTTACTTACAATTTCTATACAAATTCATATCCCAACTGTTGCTTAATCTATTCTACATCAAAAAAATATCGTCTTTTTCTATTTTACCCCATTCCCCCTGATATGGCAACGAAAAATCATCAAAACTACCTTCACATAAAGTAAAAAGGACAGCCAACGCTCGACTGTCCTTTTCTGGAGAAGGTATTTTTTTGTTACTTATGGGGTGTAGCAAAAAAACTATATAATGTATTGGGGGGGTTACAAGTATTATTATACTTATTTTACCTTGAAAGTGTTCACAAACAATTTTTTATTTTGGAGTATCTTTTGTGCATTTCGTCAAATTCGATTGTTCACAATTACCAAGAGCACTCTATTTTTGTTGATATTGTTTATTTAACAACTATCCGTAAGGCAATTTAGCCAAATGTACTATGGTGTTACAACCTCTCCATCATCAAATAACGCTTCAAATTCTTCTCTGTCAATTCTTTCTTTCTCTAATAACAATGCAGCACATTTGTGAAGAACGTTAACATGCTCTTCCAGAATTCTTCTGGCATCTGCATAACATTCATCAATAATACGCTTAACTTCTTTGTCGATGGCAGAAGCAGTCTGCTCGCCAAGCATTCTCTGATGTCCGATATCTCTTCCGACAAATGTCTCTTCTTCATTATCGGTCTCATAGTTGATCAGACCCAGTTCATCCGACATACCATATTTGACAACCATTGCTCTTGCTGCAGCAGTTGCCTGCTTAATATCCTGAGATGCACCAGTTGTAATATCATCCATGATCATCTCTTCTGCAATACGTCCACCAAGACTCACCTTAATGTCCTGTAAGATCTTACCCTTCGTATTAAACACATTATCATTCTCCGGAAGCGGCATTGTATAGCCGGCTGCCCCCTGTCCGGTCGGGATGATAGATACTGCATATACCGGTCCGACTCCTTCTAACACATGGAATAAAATTGCATGTCCGGATTCGTGATATGCCGTGATCTTGCGCTCTTTTTCCGGAACAACACGGGATTTTCTCTCTGTTCCGATTCCAACTTTGATAAAGGATTTGTCTACATCTTCTTTGATGATATATTTACGGTTATCCTTTGCCGCATTGATCGCTGCCTCATTCATCAGGTTCTCAAGATCTGCTCCCGCAAAACCTGCTGTTGTTCTGGCAATCTCATGCAGATTCACATCTTCGCTCAACGGCTTGTTCTTTGTATGAATCTTCAAAATGTCTTCTCTACCCTTAACATCCGGTCTTCCGACAGAGATCTTACGATCAAATCGTCCCGGACGAAGAATTGCCGGGTCAAGAATATCCACACGGTTCGTTGCTGCCATTACAATAATTCCTTCATTGACAGAGAAACCATCCATCTCTACCAGCATCTGATTCAGTGTCTGCTCTCTCTCATCATGACCACCGCCAAGTCCGGAACCTCTTCTACGTGCTACGGCATCAATCTCGTCAATAAATACAATACATGGTGCATTCTTCTTCGCCTCAGCAAACAGATCTCTTACACGGGACGCACCGACTCCGACAAACATTTCCACAAAATCAGAACCGGAAATGGTGAAAAACGGTACATGTGCTTCGCCGGCAACCGCTTTGGCAAGCAAAGTCTTACCGGTTCCCGGAGGACCAACCAACAGAATTCCTTTTGGAATTCTTGCACCCAGCTCAATATATTTATTCGGACTCTTCAGGAAATCTACAATCTCTTCCAAATCCTCTTTTTCTTCTTTCAGACCTGCCACTTCATTAAATGTGATCTTATTGTCACCATCATTCGTCATCTTCGCACGACTCTTACCAAAGTTCATCATGGAACCGCCACCGCTGCCGGCATTCTGCATACCTGCGAACATCATAACAACGACGATCATGGCAATCAGACCTAACGCATATGGCAACATCTTCTCAATCATGCTCGGCCGCACCACGTCACTCATCTCAAAGCCGACATTCACATCATTGTCCTCAGACAACGTATTATACAACTCCTGGAATTCCTTCACATCCGTAACATAAAAGCGGACAAGACTGCGATCCTTCATGGTAATCTCTACCGTACCGGTTGGAACTTCCGCATTCTGCTGCACATAGACCGAAGCTATATTGCCATCTTTGAAATCCTTTGAAAACTCTGTCTCTGTGTAGCTTAAGTCTACATTCTGATTTCCACCCTGTAATAAGTAAAACACGCCAAAGATCAAGGCAAACAATATCACATAAGAAATCAGACTTCTTTTCAGATTTCTGTTCATTCTCATTAATCTCCTTTATATCACTCTTGCACAACCACACCAATATATGGAAGATTCCGATGTTTCTGTGCATAATCAAGACCGTATCCCACCACAAATTTGTCCTCAATAACAAATCCGCAGTAATCAACGTCTATATCTGCCGTTCTTCTGTCCGGCTTATCTAACAATGTAATAATCTTAAGAGTCTCCGGTCCCCGTGCTCCCAACAGCTTCTTAAGATGAAACAACGTATTACCCGAATCAACAATATCCTCAATGATCAATACATTCTTACCTTCAATATCCTCATCCAGTTCTTTTTTAATTGTAATATTGCCAGCGGAAACCATACCATCGCCATAAGAAGAGACCGACATAAAATCCATCGTCACAGGAACCGTTATTCTCTTTGCAAGCTCACACGCAAAGAAAATACTGCCTTTCAAAATAATCACTAAATGAAGCTCTTTGCCCGCATAATCACGGTTCAACTGGTTCGCAAGTTCACAGATCCGGGCATCTACCTTCTCTTCCGAAATCATCTCATCAATATGATAGTTCATCGCTTACTCCTTCGTATCTCAATTCTAATATATATTGTGTATTTGCATATACCCGATATCCCTCGCTTCTCCGGACTCCGACAATCCATAAAATGTCATTATCGCACGCAATAACCGGCACATCCATTCTCTGTTTCTCCGGTATCTTTGCATCAATAAAATACCGCCGCAGTTTCTTTCGGTTGCCATCTTCATCAATCGTCAGATAGTCGTTTTCCATTGGTTTTCGAATATACAACGTATTCTTTATTGTATCACAACCAAAGAATTTCGTATAGTTATTTTTAGAATTTCTAATATTGATCAATAAATTCTCCCTATCATCCTCTGACATCTTCTGAAAATCCAGCATTGTTGCTGACAATATACTTCCATTATCGAGAACATACCGTTGTGCTTCTCCATATTTCAAGGTATTCAGATCAAGAATCTGTATCATTCCCTGATCATGTTCCGTCTCCTTTTCAAAGCATTTCCCAATTATCAGTTTTTCATACGAAGTAACTGCCCGTACACCATAAGGCAGCATACATATTTTCCCGGTCTGTCCATCTAGCAGCTCATCCACCGCCTGCACATGAACGGTTGTAATATCCTTTTTGTGTTCGCCCGCCATGCAGATCAACTGGTACAATACCGAGCGGATCAATACCTCCTCCTGCTGCCGCAACTGCTTACGGTCTAACACATAATTCCCCTGTACATTCTGTTCTACATTCTGCTCTATGTAGGCATTGACCATGCTTTGCAGAAAATTCTCATACTCCGATGCCTGTTTTGCAAATTCTGCAATATGCAAAACAGCCTGAGCATTGATACTTTGCAGCTCTGGAAGTACTTTGTTTCTCAAGCGGTTTCTGGAATACGCATTCTCCCTGTTTGTGTCATCCTCATTCCACGCCTCTTGTTTTCGTGCGACATATGCTGTCAATTCTTCTTTTCTGCAATCAAGAAATGGACGTATCATCTTATATATGCTGCCGCTTTGTGCATCCTTCCATTCACTGACCGGAAGCATCCCCCGCATACCTGCAAGCTGACTTCCCCGTATCAGATGAAACAATACCGTCTCTGCCTGGTCATCCATGTGATGGGCAACTGCTATCGTTCCTGCATTTACCTGTTGTGCCACCTCGGCAAAATGACGATAACGGCATATCCGTCCCATCTCTTCCTCTGACATTTTTTCCTGCTTTGCAAGTTCCGGAACATCATCATAAAACACATAGCAGGGAACTTCTAATCTCTCACACAGGCCACGGACGGCCTTCACATCCTGCTCTGCCTCTTTCCGAATGCCGTGGTGAACATGTACCACATGCAGCGTCAGATCCCATTCTTTTTGCACCTCAGAAAGCATCAAAAGGAGTGCAACCGAATCTACACCTCCGGATACCCCCAGTACAATGCGATCACCCTTGTCTACCATATGATGTTCCATCATATATTGTCGTACTTTCTCCGTCATTTTATCTCCTTCACGTCCGAATTCCGGCAGGCATATATTAATTCTTATCGTTCCCACACACCAGCCACTAAAATCGTGCTGTCATCCCGCATCTGTCCTCTTTGCATGGATACGATCTCCTGCATGATCATATCTGCCATTTTCTGTGCATTGTTCGTATCCGCATTTGCGATCAGATCTGCAAGATACGTTTCTTTATTCTCAAACAGAATACTGTCCAATACCCCGTCACTTACCATTACAATAATATCCCCATGATATAGCTTTCTCTCGCAGGTGTCAAATTCTACCTGTTCAAGCACTCCTACCGGAAGCGATGTGGAACGGATACACTCCACCTGCCCTTTTCTCCGTATAAATGTTGTCGAAGCACCAAGTTTCACAAAATCCGTCATCCCGGTGTACAGATCCAACACCGTAAGATCTAATGTCGAGCTGGTTCTGCCATTATCTAAAAAACTGATACAGGAATTCAATAATTCAATCGCCAGTCCCCGCCCAAATCCTGCCGAAAGCAATTGTTCTAACAATTCCACAACCTGACCGCTTTTCGTATTCGCAGTCTCTCCACTTCCCATACCATCAGATATCATCAAAACCGCTTTCCCATTTTCCAGCCGGATCACCGAAAAATTATCTCCGCAAAGCGCCTCCCCACTCCGGTTACACCGTACAATCCCGGTTGTCAGCATATACTCCGCCTGCTCCGTAAATGCAAACCTGCTTTCCCTTCTGCTGACCGCATCTTCCGCTCGTTCTACACATACCATTTCTTTACCGACAATGCCGCAAAGTGCCTGCGCCATCTTCTTTCCCGTAACCACCTTTTCTTTGTCCAGATAACAGCTCAGATATACTTTTAAACGCTGCTCTGCATCCTTCACCATAACCGCTTTCGTCACATTGACTCCCATTCTGCTAAACCGTGCCGTTACCCTGCATTCAAACACTTCTATCTGCAAAGAACGCTCTGACAGCGTAACCGGAAATGTCTGGATCACTTCCCCGATCTGTCCCAACTGCCGGATAAAATTGTGTCGCAGTTCTGCCAGCCGGTTACTCTGTGATTCGACCGCATTTAGCAGCGAAATACCATCTCCGCTCAGATACATATTGCTCAATCCGTTCGGAAGATCCTGTGCCTGCTCCTCCTGCTCCGATAATATCTTTTCCATTGCAACAAATGCCTGTCCAAACTTCTCGATCCGCTTCCGGCTTGCTTCCTGAATCAGGATATCCTGCGATAAGGCTGTCACATCCTCCTTCCTTATCGGAACACGCTTCAGCCATACAGAAGGTGTCAGCAGAAACAAAACGGATACTGCTACTGCCCCTGTCAAGGATGCGGCTTCTAACAATGCGTGGTGATATAATACCCCCAGCAGCAGATAACCGGCAAAATAGGACAAAAGCACTCCGGGTTTGCCAAGTTCTTTCATGATCACGGCAAGGCTTGCCAACAAGATCATAACGGCAAGATACGATACATCCCCCATTCGGAATGCAAGTATCAAACCGGTAATGCTTCCCGTTGCAATACCGATACTTCCGTCAAACCGGTAAGTGTTATAAAGGAGCAGATAACCACAGATAACAAACAAGACAGGAAATGCTCCTTTTCCCGCCGGACAGCCAAACAACGCTGTTGCCAATAATGCAAATATACCCACAAAACGTTTGTTGTCTGCAAACATTCTCCCCGTTCCCGAGCGGAGTGCCGTCATGCCCTGCTGGAAGATCAGAACGGAACAGCCACATAAGATTGCTTCTAACAATGTATAGATCACACTGATCTCCTTTCCTGTGATCAGAAATTGATAAGGCATGCTGACTGCCCACAGGACACCGCCGCTCGCCAGTGCAATCTGATAATTATTTGTAAAGATCTTACTGCGATCCGTACTCTTTAACATACCAAGTAAAAATACGAGCACCAGTCCATATCTGATCATGGCAGCTCCATCCATATAACTTGCCACCCCAAGCATTAAAGCTATAAATATTCCAAATGAACTCTGTTCCTGTAAGTACGCCGCCATAAAAAATGGCACAACAAAAGGATACATTCCAAACAGGCAGCATCTTGCTACCAGAAATGCAAGGATATGTATCCCCAAATATTCTATCTTATATCGCATATTGCATTCCTCCCACTATCTCTAGTGGGACAGAGTATAACAGATTCCTTGTCCGCAATCTGTCAGTTTGCCACGAATATATCCGCAACTTCCGACACCTTTTACGGTTATGTTCTGCGATCATTTATTCCCGGGTTCGATCAATATCTCATCCGGATACACCAGACCGAGTTTGTTCTTTGCAATATCTTCCATATATTTCTTTGTCTGCATATATTTCTCTAATGCTTCCAGATCCTTTGTCCGTTGTTCCTCTTCTTTGATCTGACTTTCCAGTATCTCCTGCTTCTTTGTAAGTTCTCCACTTTGTTTTTTCAAAGATGCGGAGCGGATTCCCACACAGACAACAAACACGATCACGACAACTACGATCAACGGAAGTCCTTTTTTCATTTTCTTTTTTCTCTTACGACGTCTGCTCATTTGATCACCCGTTTCTCATTTATCTACTCTTTACTGCCATTTTAACCTCTGCCAACGCTTTTTTCAATGTTTTTATCACAGACCGCTTCATAGACACGATCGGTCTGACCACCAACCCCACCCCTTTTTTCCAGCAGGGTACGATCTTATCCGCCAGAAACATCAAAATTCTGCTTATGGTAAGCATATAGATCAATACACCCAGAAACATCCCCAAAAAGGCATATCCCCTCAATGCTCCACGATTATAATAAAACAGTGTCCGGAATACCATCCATGCCGTAAACATCCAGAAAGCAAGATCTTCTATATCCACGACAATCTCTTTATGAGGAATCAGCATCCGAAAAATACGCACACCGTCATATACCAGTGCTAACACCGCTCCTAACAGCAAACACACCACAAACAACTCTGCCTCGGCATATATCAAATCCGCCATGCACTCCCCTTACTTAAACAGGCGGTTGAACAATCCATTTTCACCTTTCATGCCCGGCTTAAGATCGGAATATGTAAAGGAATCCACCCTGCCGTCTACTTCCACTTCTCCTTTTTCCAAGGTCAACTTTGTTACGTTCAGATCGGTTCCCTTTATCAGCAGCACCCCTTGTTCCGTTTCTAACAATACTTCATTCGGATCAAAGGAAATCACTGCATTCACTCCCGTGATCACTCCTGCCCCTCTGTTGTTCAATGTAATCTTATGAGACTTTCCGTTTCTTACCTCTTCCATGTTCTGTTCACCCTCCTGTCAAACTTTACTTGATGTATTGTATGTTGTACAGGAGATAAAAATACCAGTTTTCCTACAGGTATGTGAACATGTCTTTTGCATCCTCTTTTTTTGTAGATTCCACAATTGCTGTTACTTCTACCGCAACCGTCTTATTGCCAAACTCAATATCAATGCGATCCCCGACTTTCACATCCGTTGACGCCTTCGCAACACGGTTATTTACCATAACCCTTCCTGCGTCACAGGCATCATTTGCCACCGTTCTTCTCTTAATCAGACGGGACACCTTCAAATATTTATCTAATCTCATATATCCCTCCATAAAACGAAATAAGGCTGTTGCAAATGCAACAGCCCTCACCTTCAACAAATCTTAATTATTTGTTTACAACATCCTTTAAAGCCTTACCAGCTTTGAACTTAGGAGCCTTTGAAGCTGCAATCTTCATTGTCTCGCCAGTCTTAGGATTTCTTCCCTCTCTAGCTGGTCTGTCAACTACTTCAAATGTTCCGAATCCAACTAACTGAATCTTCTCACCCTTTGTTAATTCTTCTGCTACTACATCTGTGAATGCCTTTAAAGCTTTCTCTGCATCTTTCTTAGATAATTCTGTCTTCTCAGCCATAGCTGCAACTAACTCTGTTTTGTTCATAGGAATAGTTCCTCCTCTTAAAAATTATATAGTATTCTTTGATTCCTTGCCCCCAATAGGCAAGTCCTAGTAGTAGTTATACTCGTTTACCCCTTGTTTGTCAAGCAAATAGGCAGATTCTTCGGTTTTTTGTACAATTTAGTAGAATTTTCCGTTGAGATATGCAACAAAATATATTCAATTTGCCTTTTAACTTTGTATCTTTTCTACATTTATTTTCAATTTTCATTGTGCATTTCTAACAAAGTTTTTCTTCACTTGATTTTTGTCAACGCCCTTGATTTTTCTAGAAATTTTGCCCTTTCATGCAACTTTCAGCCCTCCATTTGCTTTCCTAGAAAATTCGCTGCAATGATCGCTGCTTTTTGCTCTGTTTCTGTCAATGGATTCCTACCGTCTTTATTTAATACAACAACCGCTCCGATTGCATCACCCTCACTGATGATCGTCTGGACAATCTGCCCTTCATACAGATCATTTCCATCCCCGGTGATCTGAATATACTTTTTCTCACCTTTTTTTGCCATGATCGCTTCCCGGTCATTGATCGCCTCCTCTAACTCCTTATGCAACGATTTTCCAAGCAACTCCTTCTTTGACATTCCTGCAACCGCAATAATCTGATCCCGGTCAGTCACACATACCGGACATCCAAGAATCTGTGCAGTCGCATCTACATATTCCTGCGCAAAGATTGCAAGTTCTCCAATCGGGGAATATTTTTTCAAAATGATCTCTCCGTCCTTATCAGTAAATATCTCTAACGGGTCTCCACTACTGATAACATTGACAGTAAAGAGTCGTTCCGGTTTGTTGCGGGTTTTTAGCGGAACGATAGTGGTTAGGAGTTCACTGATACCTGACTTGGTTAAATTGTTATGTGTATCAAGTGACTCCATTTTGTTTACTATAACTTTACTGTCATGATTAAAATTTACGATAGTCTCTTTTCCTGCTTTTACTTCTGATGCAATCATTTCCATATGCGCAGAGTTATCTGTACCAATATCTGTTATCGTACCGGCTACGTTGCCATTCATTTCTTCAGCAACACTTATCAGTTGTTCCCTGCCCTCTACCTGCTGATAGTAGAAAGTAGTTACAACACCAACTTTTAAGAGATTATCAATATCAGCTTTCAGCTTCACATGTATTCTGTCCTCAAAAACGATTATCTTATCAATAATCATCTCTAAATCTTTCTTATCCAGATTCTTCTTATTCAGAATATCATTGAAAATATCAATGGCCGTCTTAGCCAGTCTGTTGATTCGAATAATATCATTTCGTTTATCCACACTCAGATTCATCTGATTCTGGAATCCTTTGATTCTGTTAATCAGTTCTTCCTCAATCTCTGCGTAGGTCTCTTCAATAATCGTGGCTGTGTCTTCATCAGCCTTGGCAATTTCTTTAATTTTTCGCTTCTTCACTGCTTTCAGCTCATCCTTGGCATCCGAAAGTTGACTTTCCAAAAGTGAAAATGTATTCTCACTTTCCTTAACCTCTGTGGACTCTTTCTTAATGGATGTTTCCAATTCCTTAATCATATCCTGGGAGTTATCTCTTACCTTCTTCACATACTCCTTCAGGATACTATCGAGGAAATCCACTCTGATATGATGGGAACTGCATCCCTTCAAACCTCTTTTATGGTAAGTCCCACAGGTATATGCCGGTGCAATGTCACTTCTGCTCATAGAAAACATCGGTGAACCACAATCCCCACAAAACAGAAACCCGGAGTATACATTATCGTATTTCTTCACTCCGCGGTAATGCGTTGTGGTTCTCTTCTTCAACTGCTCCTGTGTGTATGCCCATGTTTTATAATCAATAATTGCTTCATGATGATTTTCAAACACAAAATGTTCTGATTCATCCACCTTGGTATCCACACCATGAATCTTCTTTCTAGTGTACTTGTGCTGGCGAAGTGTTCCAATATAAAAATCATTGGATAATATTCCCTGAATGGTTACAATGCTCCATTCAGGCTTGGCTTTAAGCTTACACTCATCCCCTCGCTCCTCTGCCCTCTGAATCTCTTTCATACGAGGCGTAGGTATCTTTTTATCTGTAAGGTAGTTGGCAATTTTTTTGTAGCCCCAACCATCATTGTATAATTCAAAGACCTTGCAAATCACTTCTGCTTCATCCGGCACAACAGAGATTTCCTGCTTTTTCATATTGGAAATGATATATCCGTAAGGGACAGAGCAAATCCATTCACCATCTGCCTGTCTTCGGCTGATAACATTACGCACCTTTTTACTGGTGTCTGTAACCGGCATCTCATTAATCAAAAATCGAAATTGTATGGCAGTCCAGTCATCATAAGTCGGATAATCAATGGCATCACCAATAGAAATAATACGAACGCCAGCATCACGCAAATCTTCCAGTTCCACAAGTCCTTTGCTGTTTCGACGGGAAAATCGGCTGAAATCCTTTACAATAAGTACACTTATATCACCATTCATTAGCTTCTTGCGAAGCTTCTGGTAACCTTCACGCTGTTCAAATGTATACCCGGAACGGTCTCGGTCTTCATATATAGAAAGCTTACACTTGGGAAACTTAGCTTTTACAAACTCTTCGATAATCTTCTTCTGATTCTCGACGGAGGTATTGTCTCTGTCTAACTCTTCATCAACAGAAATACGGCAGTAGCCGGCAATTTCCTGACAAAGTGTAAGGTCGTTGGTATTTTTATCCATATTGTTAATTCCCCTTTCTTTGATTGTAACAACATTGTAAGTGATAGATGTGAAAAAGGCAAGCGGAAACGCTTGCCTCCCATACTAAAAGTTCTATGATATTCCTGCCAAAATCTTTAAACTATGTACTTGACTATACTCTTTAACACTTAAATACAGCTTTGTCTTTACAAAATCACTCCATCTAAAAGTGCATCGTGCACTTGCTTGCACTTCTATCTGCTTTATTCCACGTTTACGATAGTTATTACAAATTGTTGCAAATAATGTACAAAAATCATGTCCCTGCGTTCCATAATAAAGTTGCTCTTGGCTCCATACTCCAGAAACCTCGTCGTAAATATCGCTAAGTATCTGCTCACTAATAAAATTACCATTCATTTGATTCACTTTTCTTACAATCACATCATTATCCATTTTTTCGGTCTCAGTATTAAATCCCTGGTTAGCAGAAAGTCCTTTTAATATTATGCCCCACTGTTTCGTTTCGTTATATTTTCGTATAACACTTAATATCTTTAATTCATTTAATATACAGTTCCTTAATTCGCGGCTTAAAAGAGGTCCTTTATAATATTCAAAACACAAGTTGTCAATGATGTCATCGTTAGAAATTAGCATTATCTCCATGCAGTTGTAATCATAAAAAAATATCTTTTCTGACGTCGGCTCTTGTTGATAATCTCTATCACGTATACCAATAACTCTCTTATTATCTAAAAATGTATCATTAACAATTACCTCAACACCTTTTTTCCCATCATATGACTCATATATTAAGACATTTTCGGATATATATGGATGCAAAAGTCTTATATCATCTTCTCCTTCAACCAGTAAATAGATATTTTTTCTATCTATATCAGCTCCCATACACAACGTAATATCTGATATAATATCTTCTTTTGTCAAATTACTTCTTATCGAGTTGTTCGCCATAAAGTTCTCCTAAATCAATTTGTCTCTCCCAATGATTATTAATAATCTGAGGGGAATGTGTAGCTACTATTACATTTATTCCTTTGTAAGTAATAATTCTAAGTAAGTCATCCATAAATTTTTTCTGCCAAGTAATGTGAAGCGAAATTTCCGGCTCATCAATCATCAACAGAATATTTTCCTGTGTCCCAAAGATTAAATCATAAAACAACACAATTTCTTGTTTTTCACCAGATGATAACTGATTCAATCTCAATTGTTTTTGATTTTCATCCACAATATCTATTCCACAATCTTTAGATATTCTTACATTTTTAAACGACAACCTATTATTGATAATATCCGTGTATAACTCTAATTTATCAATAAAATCCCTATATACACCATACTTAACCTCGAAATCATCAAAATAGATTTTTAAAGCTTTTGCATGCTCATCTCTAAACACAAAATTTGATGTTATTTGCATAGTCGATAAATCATATTTTATCATCTTTTCAAATTTTTCCATCATATCTTGCATTTTCTGCTTATACTCATCTTCTGATATTCTTTCTTCATTTTCAAACAATCTATTCGGATATGTACTATCCAATTTACTAGATATATCAGAATACTCTTGCTGCACTCTTCCAATTAAACCTTTAAATTTTTCTGGCAGCTCCTCTATAACATTAATAACTTCTTGCTCGTCACGATTATTTCTTTTTTCACGAATCAATCTCTGTTCTTTAATAAAATATACTGTTCCAACTAATTGTTTCATTTGTTGCAATAATTCTAGTAATTCCATCGAAAATAATTCTCTTTGTTTCGAAACAGTAAGTCCTCCTCTATGTTTCATATATATTTCTGACAAATATTCATTGGTTGAATATCGAATACCTCTTCTCCTGTCAATCCATGTATCTTCATCTATTCTCATGAAATACGGTCTTCTCTCCATCACTTCTTCAAAGGCACTTCTGAAAACTTGTCCATCAATAACAATACCATTGAGTATTAAAGAATCTTTGTCTTTTTCTATAACTATAGTTTTGTCATTTTTGAAGACCGCTGTTATCTTTTTAAAATCAAGCGAAAAGAAAAACATTATACCCGCAAATTCATTACCAATTGCTTCAATTGATTTCAAAATAGTTGATTTTCCATACCCGTTAGGTCCTGTTAAAATAGTCAATCCTTCTTGATTCAAAACAACTTCATAATCAAATCTTCCAAACAGTTTTTCAAAATAAATAGCTACCATTCTTTCACTCCTTCGTATAATTTCTTTTTTCACGAGTCCCCTCCAATACATATAATAAATAATATATATGCATCGAACCGGTAAAACATTACTCTTTCCATAACTTTTTAACTACAGCCTCTTCACATCCACATACGTTGTACTTTTCCCTGCTCCAACCTTCACAATCTTCCCATCATCCGTCAATTTTTTCAAAGCTCTCTCAATCGTCTTTTGACTCAGTTCCGGACACAGTGTCATAATATCCGACTTTCCTAATTTCACTAATGAACGTTCAATAATGCTGTAGACTCGCTCCGGTGAAGTCATTTTTTTCTTTTCCAGCAAGATGAATCGGTCTTCAAAGTCTTTATAAGCATTTATGATAGTTCCCAATGTGTATCTGATAAATGGCATATAATCATTTGTATTCTCGTGCCAGTTTATTGAACTATTCTGCAATACTTCATAATATGTTTCTTTCGATTTTTCTACTACCATTTCAATACTGATATATTTTCCCACAAGGTAACCGGCCTTATATAACAGTAGCAGCGTTAAAAGTCTGGACATTCGCCCATTTCCATCTCCAAACGGATGGATACATAAGAAATCAAGTATTACACATGGTATTACTAATAGCGGATCAATGTGCGTATGGTTGATTACATCTTCATATTGTTTACATAAGCTTTCTATATATTCCGCTGTCAGAACTGCCGGAACCGGTTGAAATCTCACGCTTTTATTTCCAAATTCGTCCTCTTCCTCTATATAGTTATCTACCATCTTATAATGTCCACCATTGCCGGATTCAGAATAACTATATAAATATTTGTGTAAAGTCAGAATATCGTTCGGTGTTAATTGTATGTAAGAATAACTGTCATGAATCATTCCTAGCACTTCCCTATAACCAGCAATTTCTTTTTCGTTTCTGTTTCTCGGTTCACTCTTTTTTTGGACAATTTCTTTTAATCTTGCGTCTGAAGTGTAGATTCCTTCGATTTTGTTAGAAGCCTCTGTACTCTGTATTCTTGCGACTTCCATCAATCTTTCCAAAATTTCCGGTTGCGTTTCTATATATAATTCCTGTCGTCCCTTATACTCATGAAGTGCTGAAATCATATTCATTACTTCAATTGTTATAGGCATTTCTTCTATTTTTCTGTAATTAATCTCTTTCATAGTCACTCCATTTCCTTTCTACCCCATTTTATCAAAAATGACATAGAATATCAACATTAATCTACCCCATTTATGTATTTTCTACCCCAATTCAGCTAATTTGGGGTAGAAAGAAACGATGTGGGGTAGCATCGGGCAAATTGCCACTCGCTACCTTGCTCCTGCTGCCTGTTTTGGCAAGGCAGTTGTTTTTCCATCATCGGTCCTTTCCAGTCCTCGATTGTGAATCAGCAAATCCGTTGTCTTTTCCAACAAATCCTGCTCGCCGGATTCAAAAATAGCCAATCTGTACTTCTTCTCCTTACATTGCTCAATCAAAGGCTGTAAGCTGTCCATAACTTTTGGATCGACCTTTTCCGCATTCGTAAGCCATACTAAGGCATACTTGCCCGCTTTGTTTACTGTCAACTCCATGCAAAACCTCCTTTACCTAAATGATTACCAAGTTTTGTCATCTTTATGCCGGCAATGATGAACAAACCTGATAGATTCATTTTAGTAAAACAGGCCGCATTCTACATTGAGTCACAATTGAGCCCAAATTGAAAAAGATCAAATAGAATTTAAGTAATGGAATCCTAAAAATCTTTCAAAAAAACAGTTCTCATACCATTCGAACAGTTGTTCTGCATCTGATTTTATGATATACTTCCCATATCGAAACGATTTACTACCATGAAACAAGTAACATAGAAGTTCACAAGACAGATTACAGGAGATGATTTCATTGAATAGAATTGATTTTCATAGTATAGCTACCATCCTTTTGAGCTATTTAATTGATGCAGACTACTCGCAAATGGATTTTATCTATATGCTCAAATGCGCTTCAGCATACTTCGCGGGATATAGAGCAAGTTTCGCCCTGTGTACACACAACGTGCAACAGAGACTGTTCTCTACCACCGGCGGCTTGCCATTGCATCTTCTTACTCCGTTGCTGAAAATGTGATTTCTGGTCTTGATTAACGAGAAACCATGGTCGATACCGATGACAACTGGCTCTTCCGTAAAATTGTTGTTGTACATATCCTGTAACTGCCTTTCTGCCCTGTGGACGATTTGTTTTGTAAGTATAGGATATAAAAAATCCACCCAACCTACATTGAATGTGAATTGAGTGAAAATTGAATCCATAATTTACATTATGAGAAGTTTCAGGATGGAAGCGTGAAATGTATTGAGGATGAGATACCGTTTGAAGTGCCGGAAGGGTGGGAATGGTGTAGACTCGGAAGCATTACAGACAATATCCAATATGGATTAAGTAATTCTGCTGAACAAGCTGGCGCTTACCGTCTTTTGAGAATTACTGATATTCAAAATAGTAAAGTAAATTGGGATATTGTTCCGTTTACTCAGACAAAAGAAGCAAAGAAATATATGTTGCATATAAATGACATTGTTTTTGCAAGAACAGGTGCTACAGTAGGTAAATCTTTTTTAGTAAAAGAACTTCCTTATGAATCAGTTTATGCATCATACCTTATTAGAATTAGATTAACCGGAGATATATCGTCAGATTACATTTATCAATTCTTTAACAGTCAATGTTACTGGAAACAAATTACAGGAAAAGCAGTGGGTGTTGGACAACCAAATTGTAATGGTACATCGTTAAAAGAATTATTTATACCATTACCTCCAATTAGCGAACAAATTAAAATTGTTCCAGTGGCTAATAGTTTTCTGAAATATGTAGAACATATTTCAGATGAAAAAGAGTCTTTAGGGCAGTTAATTAATTTTGCAAAGTCAAAAATCCTCGACCTTGCTATTCGTGGTGAACTTGTACCTCGGAATCCAAATGATGAACCTGCTTCAGTTCTTCTAGAACGTATAAGAGCAGAGAAAGAAGAACTTATCAAAGCAGGTAAAATCAAGCGTGATAAGAAGGAATCTATCATCTTCCGTGGTGAGGATAACTCTTATTATGAAAGTATTAAGGGTAAATGTATATGTATTGATAATGATTTACCATTGAATATTCCGGAAAGTTGGATGTGGAGCAAAATAGATAACATTGCTTTTGTAACAAAACTAGCTGGTTTTGAATACACAAAAAACATTGCTCCTAATTTATGTGAAAAAGGGATCCCACTATTTAAAGGAAAAAATGTCCAAGATAGTACCATAATATATGAATTTGAGGCATTTATTCCTGAAGAAATATCTGATGAATTATCACGAAGTCAAATTACAAGAAAGTGTATTTTGACACCTTACGTTGGCACGATTGGTAATATTGCTATACATAATAAACCGGGCAAATATCACTTGGGTTCAAATGTCGGAAAGATCGAATTATATAATAAAAATACTTTATTATTTGAAGAATATGTAGTTGCTTATCTTCAAAGTAGTTTCGGATATCAGCAGTTGACTAAGCATATGAAAGCTACTGCCCAACCAAGTATATCAATCGAAGCAATTCGAGATGTATATATTCCAATACCACCTGAAAATGAACAGCAAAAAATTGTTTTGCTCTTAAATACTGTTGTATCTAAAATAGATTTAATAAAAAATGTGCTAATATAAAATTAACAGCCGCCTTCGTTTTTGCGAGGGCGGCTACATTTTTACCAAGTAACAATTTTATCAACAATCGCTTGCTGCTCACTAGCAGTACGACGTAGATATATTCTAGTTGTTTCTATGCTTTCATGCCCCATAAGATCTGCAAGTAATGCAATATCGTTATACTTTTCAAGAAAATTTTTAGCATATCTATGACGGAAAGAATGTGGATAGACCACTTTGCTGTCTAATCCATATTTATCCGCATAATTCTTGAGTTGTTGAGAAATACCTCTAGTCGTTATGCGGTCACCATACCTGTTTAGAAATAGATAACCTGATGTGCGTTGGGTTTCACCCAACCACTTTAGCGTTTCTTCACGCAATATTTTGGGGATGAATAATCTACGTAATTTACCTCCCTTGCTGTACAAATCAAAATATCCAAGTTGCACATGTTCAATCTTTATACGAATTAGTTCGCTTACACGAGCACCAGTCGCAGCAAGATACCAGACAACAAAATACCACTCCAAATTACCATCTTTTTTAAGCTGATTCTTCAGAAATTTATAATCGGCATTGCTGATTACATTTTCCAAAAAACTTTTCTGCTGAATCTTTACTGCTTTGAGTCGCAATTGTGGTTTTTCTAAATATTCCAGATATTTGTTAATTGCTTGTATTCTCAGATTTACAGTTTTGGGTTTAAAATGCTCCATCAGATAGCCCTTGTAGGCAAGTAAGTTTTCCAAAGAAATCTTCTCATAATTTGTAGTGAAGTAATTCACTGTCCACAGATAAGATTCAATGGTGTTTTCGGATAGATTACCTTTTTTTAGGTAATCTTCAAAAGTTCTTTCTGTCTTCATATAAAGACACCTCCATAAATTTATTTGCGGGTATCCGCTGAATAAATTATAGAGATAAAGGTGTAGAATTCTCTTATTATGAGAAGATAGGTGATAAAGTTCGTTGTATTGATGCTGAAATTCCCTTTGACCTGCCTGAGTTGTGGACATTTGCAAGGCTCAAACATATTGGTGGAATCGTCGGAGGTGGAACGCCCAAAACCAATATTAGTGAGTATTGGGATGGAAATATTCCTTGGTTGACCCCTGCTGATCTCAGTGGTTATGATAGTATGTATATTTCTACCGGTTCCAGAACCATCACTGATTTCGGGTTGAAATCATCATCTGCTCAAATGCTTCCTGCAAATTCGATTTTATATTCAAGCCGTGCACCGATAGGTTATACTGCAATCGCAACAAATCCTGTTTGCACCAATCAAGGATTTAAGTCTGTTGTCCCCTATGACTTTTCTATGAGTCCCTATTTATATTACTGTCTTAAGGCCAGAACTGACAATATAATTCAACGTGCGACCGGAACAACTTTCAAAGAAATTTCTTGTTCTGAAATGGCTGAAACAATAATTCCTATACCACCAGTAAATGAGCAGTCCGGGATTGTTGAGAAAGTAACACAGTTGCAAGAAGTTATATCATTTATAGAAAAGAGCCTCAGCTGAGACTCTTTTCTATTGCAGATGTAGTTGAGAAAGCAGAAGTTATGGCTGCAGAAATTCTTTCTTGTTCAGAATATGGAGGAATGGGTACAAGCATTTCTTTTAATGTGAGAGGCTTTAATTCCTTTTGATTTGTTGATCCTTCGCCTTTCTTTTCGAGTTTGCCTTGATTGGCCTTCATAAATACATACAGGTAAACTGAATGAATACTGCTACATGTGCGTATGACTGTGACATGGGAATCGGGAACAATAGGAAGCATTACATCATTATCATCATTACGGTAGAAGCCGATACGTCCTAAAGTACCTGTCCCAGTTGAGTTCACAACAATATCTTCGTCTTGCATGTACTCATCATCGGAGTATTTTCCCAATGTACTTTCATCTAGATATAGAGCTAAGCCAGTATCTATACCTGCATACTTTGTATTACATTTTTGAGCAAAAACAAGTGTGTTACTTTGTTCAGTATATTTTGGTGACTTTCCTCGACGTATTTCTTTGATGCAGCAATTCTGCAAGCGCAACCATTCCCATGTTTCAGGAATCTCAAATGGAAGCTCTTCATCAATACAACGAACTTTATCACCTATCTTCTCATAATAAGAGTTATCCTCACCTTTGAAGATGGTGGATTCCTTCTTGTCG
>ENA-UAEG01000284-UAEG01000284.1-human-gut-metagenome-genome-assembly--contig:-NODE-284-length-21171-cov-9.076151_pt1 | contig 21171 bp, 18 predicted proteins | sample MGYA00244280_ERZ654275 | MGnify/ENA primary metagenome ERZ654275 (study PRJEB26926, sample SAMN06165092) | human gut metagenome | biome: ENVO:00009003; feature: ENVO:2100002; material: ENVO:00002003...
CTAGTGTCTCCCCGGGAGACACCTCCTCCTCAGCCCTTGATTCATAAGGGTTTGCATAGGTTTCTAAATACGAATTAATTTCGTCCAAAACCTGCTTCTGCCGACCACCATTTTGAACAGCAGAATAGTAATCCGCAAGAACGGCTGCACGTTCCGAATAGGTCATTTCCTCAAAGGATCTCTGGCAATTCGTAATCGAAACATATGCCCTTGCATCTTCCTCCGACAATCCCTCTTTTACAATACAAGGAATATCCATTCCCTGTTTGTCTGCAATGATCTTCCTTGTATGTCCGGCAAGCATCTCATACTCCGCATTGACCGGATATGCTGCGTCCGCTGCTGGGCGCACCACACAAGGCTGAATAATACCATACTCCATAATGGATTCCTCTAACATTGCCATTTTAGAAGCAGAACACGGTTTAAATTTATGATCCTTTCGATCTGCTATCTGAGATGGTTTCAAATAAATAATGTCACCTGCTCCTTCCGGAATGCCAAACAGATCATTTAACGCATTAAAATTATTTGTTTTGGATTTATTTTCTTTTTTCCGGCCAGCTTTCTGTGCTTCATCAATTCCTACAAAACTACTCATTGTCAATCACCTCCTGTGCCAATTGATTATAAATATCCGCTACATAACTTTCCCCTTTTTTAATTCCCTTCTCGGAAAATACAATTAACGGCTGCTGCTCCCGGACAGAATGACTGACATGTGTTAGATTCGGAACAACAAAATCATATACATTGATTGCACTTGCAAATCGTTCCTTCACTTCATGAATTGTTTTGATATCCTCCGTATACTTTTCACGGACTGCACAAAACAATATTCCCTCAATGTCCAGAGAGGGGTTTAAACGCCGTTTTACACGCATTATATTCTTTAGGAGCAGTTCCATACCAAGTGACGATAATTTCTCCGCTTTTAGGGGGATTAGAGCGCTGTCAGCGGCAACCAATGAATTCATTGTCGTTAATCCCAATGAAGGTCCACAATCAAGCAGGATATAATCATATCTTTCTTTTACTTCATCAAGGATCAATTTCAAGATCTGTTCACGCTGCATTGCATTTACCAGGGCAGTCTCAACTGAAGCCATCTCAACATTACAAGCCATATAATCCATTTCTATACCACCAATCTTCCGGTGGAAAATATAATCATCTACCCGGCATTCCTCTTCATCCACAGCAATATACTGTAACATCAAATTTGCAATCGTTGCCCTTACCTCATCCGGATTCTCATGACCCATGCAGTATGTCAGATTTCCCTGCTGATCCATATCAACAAGCAGTATCTTCTTTCCTGCTTGTGCTAAACAGGATCCTAAATTAAATGTCGTGGTAGTTTTACCAACTCCACCTTTCTGATTCACAATCGTAATTGTCTTTGCCATAATACATACCTCCGTATTTTAATAATATATTTACCTCACACCTAAAAAGGCGCAGCAGGTTGCAACACTACTACGCCGGTGAGGTATGTCGTGCTTACGCACATATATGAAAAAGGATACTGAAAGGAATTTAATCCTAATCAATATCCTTGTTTCACCACATACAATTATCTGATAACGGATGTGAAATCCAATAAATCAATCCTTTCATTAATCTATTCTATTATCAGATTTTATGCAATTTGAAGTAATTTGAAAAAACGTCAATTTTGACACCAAAATGAGAAGAAACTAAAAAAAGAAAAAAGCCGCAAACCTATGATTTACCATAAGTTCCGGCTTTACATTGAAGAAAGCAGATAACGGGAGTCGAACCCGCCTTTCCAGCTTGGGAAGCTAGCGTTCTACCGATGAACCATATCTGCACATGTATCTATTATAAAAGCTTGTTCCAGATTTTGCAAGCCAAAACCCGGAACATTTCTTTGTTTTCTTCCCGCATATTAATACACAAGAAAACCTATATCCTCTAAGAATGTACTCAATTTCTTATACCCGTATTGCTTATATTGAAAATCCGGATACATGTTCTTTAACTTACGTCCCAACGCACTGATCTCATGCTGTCCGATCACCTTGTTCGGATACATATCGATCATAAACCGGCACACCGCTTCTAATTCATTATCTTCTGCGTTGTCCTTCTTATCCGAAATTACAACTGCATGCGTTCCCTCCTGATATACAGAGAATTTGGTTTCTTTATCAATCAGTTCCCTAATAGACCGGTAGCCATATTCCTTCTCATCAAATCCCGGATAACGCAGCTGCAAACGGCTCTTTATTCCACCCAGATCTGCCGCCTTGCCGGCATTTTCATCCATCTGCACTAATTCATTTAATGCCATTTTAATATTTTTTAGAGGAATCTTTTTGTCCTTCTCTGTCCGGCTCTTTTTCCCATCCTTTCTGTCTCCTGCCGTTTTCTTTGTCTTTCCGTTCTTCGCAGATTCTTTTTGCGCACTTATTTCTTGCTTTTCTGCATTGTTCATGGCATTTTTCTTTGGTTTCTCCACCAGCTGTTCCAGTTCAATATATTCACTGCATGCCCGGCGGAGCCTTGGCGATGCGTCCGCTTTTCCCATACCAATTACTTCAATATTATCCTTACGGATCCGTTCCACCAAACGGGTAAAATCTCCATCCGATGTTATAATGCAAAACAGATCTGCCCGGTTATCTTTATGTAAAAAATCCATTGCATCAATTACTAATGCAATATCTGCCGCATTTTTACCTGCCTTTGTTGTATCTGCCTGGTATCTCTGAAGATTATACTGTACTGCCTTTGTATTCCACTGTTTTGTATTATGATTATCAATAAAATCTCCATAAATCTGTGCAGAAATAATATCTCCCTGTTTTGTAAGATATTCCATAATTCCATCCGCAAATTTTGCACTGGTATTTTCTGCATCTATTAATAAAACTATCTTTTTATCCTGCATATTTCACCCTCTGTTTCTATATTATTCTAATATTCCTTTTCCCCATTATTTCTCATTCATTGCAAAACGAAAGAAAATAAGTCAAAACATCTTGTCGCAACTGCATTTCTAATGCTATACTAAGATTCAATCACATATTCAGGAGGACAATACATGACAATTTCCATTATCCTAACTGCCACGATTATTTTCCTTTGTATCTTAGCGGATCGTTTTTCGAATCGCTTCGGCATGCCTGCTCTGATTCTCTTTATGTTTGTCGGTATGTTGTTTGGAAGCGATGGACTCTTAAAAATTCCTTTTGACAATTATACATTAGCCGAACAATTCTGTTCGATTGCATTGATTTTTATCATGTTCTATGGCGGCTTTAACACAAAATGGAGTATTGCACGTCCGGTTGCAGTCAGAGCAATTCTTCTGTCTACACTTGGTGTCATAATTACCGCCGGTATTACTGCTTTTCTGTGTCACATCTGCCTGCACTTTTCCATTGCAGAAAGTTTTCTGATCGGTGCCGTTCTTTCCTCAACAGATGCCGCAAGCGTCTTTTCTATCCTGCGTCAGAAAAAATTGAATTTGAAAGACGGAACTGCATCCCTTTTGGAAATGGAAAGCGGAAGTAATGATCCGGTATCTTACATGCTCACCCTGATCGGGATTGGAATACTGGCTTCCTCCGGTCAGAGCAATCTTGGCTATACCATATTTGCACAATTAACATATGGCTGTCTGCTTGGTGTCCTGTTCGCTCTTTTAGCAATCCGCCTGCTCACCAAAACCCGTCTGATTGCAGAGGGACTTGATACTATTTTTATGATAGCCATCGTGCTCCTTTGCTATGGTTTATCCAGTTTTGTTGGCGGAAATGCCTATCTGAGTGTATATCTGCTTGGCATCCTGATCGGTAACAGTCCGATCAAAAACAAATCGGTTCTTATTCCATTTTTCGATGGGATTACCGGTCTTGCTCAGATCTTCTTATTCTTCGTACTGGGATTGCTGGCATTTCCTCATAAGTTTCCGGCAATTCTACTGCCATCCCTGGCAATCGTATTCTTTTTAACAATACTTGCACGTCCGATTGCAGTATTCCTGATCCTCAAACCTTTAAAGAGCAGTTTGTCTCAATGTCTGCTCGTATCCTGGGCCGGTTTGCGTGGTGCCGCCTCCATTGTATTTGCCACCATGGTAATTGCAAGTGGAACCATTTTAGACACGGATCTGTTCCATATTGTGTTCATGGTAGCTCTTTTCTCCGTTTCCATTCAGGGAACCCTGCTTCCTCTGATTGCAAAGAAACTGGATATGGTCGATGATTCCATTGATGTCCGCAAGACATTCAATGATTATCAGGAGGATTCCTCCATCACACTCATGCGGATGTTCATCCCGGAAGGGCATAACTGGCAGAACCGTCCTGTAAAAGATGTACATATGCCAACCGGATCACTTGCCATCATGATCAAGCGGAACAAAGAAACCATCATTCCAAAAGGAGATACCAGAATTCTTGCCGGAGACAATGTTATCTTAAGCGTCCCATCCTATGAACCCGGTGAACAGGACAAGCTGGAAGAAATCCACATTACAGCAGGACATACCTGGTGTAACCGTTCCATCGAGTCCCTGCACCTGCCTTCTGATGAACTCATCGCCCTCATTATCCGGGGCGATGAGAATGTAATACCAGATGGTCAGACCATCATATTGGAAAATGACATTGTTGTAACTTATCACTGATCATTTCTAGCGGATCGTCACCTCCTTTATGGAAGTATCACTTCCGTATTGTTTCTTTGAACCGGCTTTTCTGTACGGACGCATCTTGACATAATACGTTCCTTTTTTCATCTTTTTGGTATAAGAAGCGGCAGATGCCTTCTTGATCGTGGCAAGCTTCTTATACTTTCCATTCTTTGCAGTTGCATAATATACTTCATATCCATTGACACTGCTGCTCTTTTTCCAGCTTAATTTTAATTTACCTTTGACCGCTTTTGCTTTGTATTTCTTGATCTTAGCAGGTCCAACAGTAATCTTGCATTTTAGCTTCTTTGTCTTTCCGGCATCCGAAAATGTTGCACTCACCGTAGTCGTTCCATATGACTTTGCGGATACTTTACCTTTACTGTTTACCGTAAGGATCTTCTTGTTATAAGATTTCCAGGTAACCTTTGTTTTCACCGTGTCACCGGCTTTTACCGAAAGCTGATATTTTGAGCCTTTGGATACATTTATCTTACTTGCATTTAACTTATATGTTGACTTTACAGCGGTCTTATCTGTATAGGCTTTGATCCTGGCATTCGCCTGTGCCTCTTTTCCCCAATCATACCACTTGCCGTTTAATTTTACAAAAGACTGATTGGATCCGACAGTTGCAATAAAATTGATCCAATTATTCTGATAAGAAGTATCTACTCCTATGTAACCGTTATTTCCTCTTGAATCCTTTAATCTGACCAGTACCGCAAAGTATTCACCGGCCTTCAGCGATACCGGATTCGTTAATGCTATTGTCTGGAATCCGGCATCCTGTAACGTACCACATGTAGTGGCTTCTGCAACCTTCGTTCCGCTTGTCGGCTTGCCTGCATCCGTCAATCCGGTATATATTTCTACCTGATAATCACAGTAAGTAGTCAGACTGTACACGCCCACTGCCTTCAACTGCTCATCATATCCGCCGGCACCTTTTGCCTGGAACACGTTTGCGTACCACTCCCCTTTATTATATGCCATCGCCGGATTGGCAGTTCCATCATGCTGATAATTGTTATCATACTGTTCCGCAGCCGTTACCATCTCAAATGCCATGAATTCCGTAAGCGTAACATCTTCATAGGACACATACATATATCCGTTGTCACCAAACTGTGATCCATAACTGTTCTTAACGATCCATGCACCGTTTTCTGTTGGTTTTACATTAAAATTGTCCTTCGAATAACTATCATCCCAGCCAACAATTGTAACCGCATGATTGGCTCCTTTAATTTGACAGTTATAAGAAGCATTAGACATATTATAACAGGCCGCTAACATATTAATGCCACAGGCAACCGCACCGTGATCCAAGATCGCCTGTTTGATCTTTGCGACTGAATTTGACAGATTATTTTTCGCATCATAATTATATAAATATACATCCCTTACCGAATAATCCGACTGATAACAAAGGGAGGTATCCGGCGTACTCAGATACGGACTTCTCGCCTCTGTCGTAACACCTGCCCAGGTTGCCAATGATAACCCGGTTGCCATCAGTGATCCGCTCGCCTTCAGATACCCTCTTGAATCCTTGGCAAGATATGCATTATCTTTGCCGTATGTATTATAATCCCCTGCCGTATAACCTAATTTGTCTTTCTGGCGATTATAGAAAAAATACGACAATTGATTCTCTGACAGATCGATCGACGCATCCGCTTTTCTGTTTTTGATCAGATTGGCTTCCATAGCCGCAATCGACGAAAATGCCCAGCAGCTTTCAAAACTTCCCTGATCTTTCACCAAAGTAACATATCCATAATCCCTTGCATCATAACGTGCCGGGAACACGCCTCCTCTGCGCTGTAATGCACTGTCATTTTCTCCTTCATGAATCTCGGCACCCTGCAGCCAGTGTTCACTTACCGGAAATTCTTCCTGCGCCGCATATACTTTATCCGGTTTACCTGTATTCACTCCGCCAATCGCAAGAACTCCAAGCAACGTAACTGCACAAAATACTTTTGCTTTTTTGTATATTCCTGTCCATCCTTTTTTACTTTGATCTTGTGTTGTTCTCATTCATTACCTCCTGCTCTTTTCGTTCATATGTCTGCTGAAAAATGTCCTTTTGGATAATATAAATATCCGTTATATCGTCCGCCCGGATCGCGAGATAATCTCCCGGGCGTCCTAAGTAGTAGTCCTCCTCACTAACCGGAAATACCTTCGTCCTCTCGTCTAACACAGTTGCATAGATTGCATTCTCTGTCTTTGGGTAGCACAGACAGGCCAGTTCGTCAATGCTTACATAACTGTTGTCCTTCATGATCTGCACTTCCGGAATGAAATCCAACATCTGTTCAAAGATATCTAATGATTCATCTGCACTCTCATAAGTACGTTCAAACTTATCTCTGGTTATATGATAAGCTTCTCCCCTGCAACCGATCATAATATAAATATCCGGCGAAGCTTCCATGATTATACCTGACTCATTCTCCAATGAACGAAGCTTAAATGCTTCCCCTTCTTCTACAATATCGGTCGACCTGACATAAGCCCATGGAATCTTCTTTTTTATATATTGCGGCAACTGTATGATATCTTTGTGTATTTGTTCCGCATATTCACCAGCTTCTACAATCTGTGTCATCATCCGATACGATAAAGCCTTATCCAGATAATAGTCCATCGAATCCTCAATATCCATTCCTGACATCTGTACTCTCAGTATTGTTGACGATATCCTTCCGGATGCAATCTCCGCTCCACCTTTGACCAACCCAAACTCCGATATCATATAGTCCATAAATTCAATGGCTCTTGTCCTTTTTGTATCACTAAAAAACAACTGCCGGTCTTCTTCCTGTTCTTTCCATACGATCAGCAGAAAATGACACGCAATCTTATTCTGAAATGTCGTAAAGATATGCATTTGCTCCTGCATATTATCCGGAATAGAATTACTGCATCGTCTAGAAATCAACTCATCTGCTTCCGCAATTACCATTTGCAGATCCGGATTGACAAAACACCTTATCACTCCCGGAATCTCATGCATATCCACTTTTTCAAATCCGTAATTCTCTCTCATTGACCACTCAACCTTCTATACACAACGGTATCACCTGATCCGCAAACTGACGAAATCCATGATTCACATGTGTAAAATGCAATACCAAAATATCCTCTTTCACATCTACAATCTTTGCATACACACCCTCAAAGATTCTGCTCCCATCCTCCTGTACCGCAAAGATCTCCACATCCGAATATATCTCCAGATGATCTGCCGCCTGTTCTTTTCCCCCGTCTGCATTCCTCAGGGAAACAACCGCTCTCTTCAGGCAGAATTGTTCTAACCGGACCGTTACCGGCTGTCCGACCACAACTTTTTCTTCAATACGGCATAATTGAAATTCAACCGGCTTCGTAACCGTAACGACCGCATCAAACTTCATATTCCTGATCGCACATCCGTACACTCCGCCAATTGCCGCCACCTCACATACCGCAACCGGCTTTTGAATTCCCTTTGCCATGATTTGCATATGATTATGTACTTCCACCGGCACAGTAATCTTATCTAATGCTTCCTGCGACACCAACACCTGTCCGCCAACGCTGTAACTCTCGATTCGGGAGCTCTCGTTGACTACTTTACCGACAACATTATACCGCATTATCTTCTCTGAACCGACATTACCGATAAATGCTTCCCCGGAATGAATACCGATTCCCATCTCTAACAGCGGATATCCCTGTTCCTTACAGAATTCATTCACTTCATCCATTCGATTCTGCATCTCGATTCCCGCAGCAATCGCATCGCAAATATGATTCTCCGATATAAGTGGTGCTCCAAAAACAGCAAGTACGCCGTCTCCCAAAAACTCTATCACCGTTCCCCTATAACGTGTAATCTCTTCTGTCATCTTATCAAAATAGAAGTTTAACAATCTTGTCACTGCTTCCGGCTCTAATTCTTCCGAAAGAGAAGTAAATCCCCGAAGATCCGAGATCAGAACTGTCAATTCTCTCTTTTCCCCTCCGATCGCTGCTCCTTCCGGATGTTCTAAGATAACCTCCAATACTTTATCCGAAAAATATCGTCCAAAGACCTGATACAATAATTCATTACGTGTTTTTAGTTTTTGATTCAACCGCATGATCTCTCTGGCCGCTTGTAGATCCCCTGCCTGTTTTTGCAGCATTTTCTCATAGTTTTTGGTGACTTCATGCTGCCATGCGACCTGCTCGATCCGCAGGATTCCGGATGCACTGAATGGCTTATGCAACACAACCATTGCGCCTTTAGCAAAACAGATCTCATCAATCTCCGGATTTCTCTCTTCTGTCATAATAAAGAACGGCACTCCCGCCAATGCTTCCTGTCGTTTGATAAAAGACAAGGTGGCAAAATCCTCCTCATGTGCCATCTGATAATCCATAATGATCAGAGAGGGAAAACTACTCAAACCCGGCTGATTACTGTTTTGTACATTGACCGCTTTATGCACCGCTGCTTCCGACAACATACAAAATGCCCGCATACTCCCTGTGGAATTAATCTTGCGCTGTGCGAGGATCATATCTCTTCTGTCATTTCCTATTACCCAGATTACATGTTCCATTCTTCTTTCCTGCTCTTTCTATTCTCTACCAGAGTGTATGCCATTTTCCTTTTCGGTCTGCCTGTTGCCGTTTGACCGGATCCGCCTTACAATTCTCACACAGTGTTCCGGTTCGGATAGGTGCACCACATACCGCACACGGAACCCGGACAGAAGAATTCTTCGGGATCTCCAGATATTCATCCCGGAAAAAATATTCGATGATCCGTCTTGGAACTCCCGTATCTCTCTCTATTACGGATGCAGACGTTGCCCCTGCCTTCTCTAAATAATTCCGTATTGTCTGAAAATCATCATAGTTCTCTCTTCCGCATCTGACACACCGGTAAGTTCCGATCGTTATATTTTCCAAATCCTTACATCCACAATACTGGCATGCCAATGGAATCCGGTTCATCCGCAGCGCATTCGAATTTCCCCGGTTACTGTTCCTTCCGGATGCTGTTGTAATGCTGAGAACCCGTTTCTTGGGATCCCCCTGTTCCAATGCGATCTGCGAAGTTCCGGCTGCAACATTCACTTTATCGCCCGCTGCAACCGAATTCTTTCTTGTTACCATTCCATTGGAATGCACCTGACCATTTGCTTCCACACCGGATTGTTTCAATTCCGGAATGATCTGATAGATCTGTCTTCGAAGATCATCAAATGCACCTTCCGGATTATGTGCAAAGGATATCATCTGCACATTATTCAGATAAAACCGAAATGTATCATTCAATACAACCTCCCGGATCTCAAACGGAATAATGGTCTTCCGGTTACAGATTGCATTATCAATCTCCTTTTCCACCCAGATAGAGTCCTGCGATGTCGGAGAAAGTACTAATAAAAATAAGCTACACTGCTGAATTGCTTTGGGTATCTCCCGCGCATAACTTGACCCCGCCGGTATCATTTCCGGTGCCTTCCAATAACTTACCCCTATCTGATCTAACTGTTTTATAATTCGCTTCACAAATTCCGAATCTCTCGAACTATAACTTATAAAAACGGAATGCTCTTGTGCCATACTTCTTCCTCCTGCCTGCATCCATTTCTTTCATGATGCTACCACCCGGTTCCTTCCGGATGTCTTTGCCTGATACAACCGGGCGTCTACTTTTTCTACATTCTCCTGCATATTCAGGCCACTCTCTAATTCTCTCACTCCAAACGACATTGTGATATGGATCTGTGACTCTTCAAACTCACAAACCGTCTGTTCTACTTCTTTTCGAATCTTCTCTGCCAACATCATTGCCGTAGTCTCTGTACAATTTCGAAGCAGCATAACAAATTCTTCCCCACCCCATCGGGCAACCTGTCCATTACCGGCTACCGAAGTCTTAAGCAGTTCTGCTACCGATACCAGAACAGCATCTCCTGCATTATGGCCATAATTATCATTCACCTGCTTGAAGAAATCAATATCGCACATAATCAGTACTGCCGTTTCATCCTCTGACCTGTCTTTGCTAATCTCGCTATAATACTCATCAAAGCCCCGCCGATTCTTCAGGTGGGTAAGCGGATCTAACTGTGTCTCCTCGTACAGAATATGTGATTCCAACGTTTTCCCACAAAATACAGCCGCAAATGTTAAATGCTTCACATCCTGCTCATCAAACACACTTTGACCGTCCGCCCTAATCTTATTGATTGCCTGATATGCTCCTATCACCTTGCCTCTGGCATTCGTAACCGGCAAACACAAAATGGACTTCGTCGTGTATCCGGTATCCTTATCCACCTGCGGATTAAATCTTGTATCTTCATAAGGATTATTGATCACAATCGTCTCCTTGTTCTGAATAGAAGCGCCTACAATTCCGGATCCCTCCGGCACAATAATCCGCTCACTGCCAAGAGCTGCTAATGTCCAATATTCTTTCTTTGCACGATCCCAGTACCAGAATGAAGCCCTCTCTGCATTGACAAGAGTTCTTCCCAAATCTGTCAGCAGACGGATTGTTGGTATAAATTCTTTCTCTTCGATCAGCTGATTCATATAATAAAAGATCTTCTCCAGCATCTCCTCTGCCTGCAATGGTTTGTTATTCTCCATATTCTATCCTCCAAGCCTTTGTATGCAAGTCCTATCAAGGTCTTCTCCTAAGATAAAAAGCCCTTATAATTCCGTTCTAAATATTCTAATGACCTCCTCTGATTCTCCGGCGATGTTGTCTCGATCAACACACCGGAATCTAGGAAATACTTCTCCCGATATGTCACAAATTGACTCCAGTTAATATTGCCATCTCCAACTGCCAAATGGAGATCCTTCCGGAAGTCATTATCGTTGATATGCACATGTTTGATATACGGAGCCAGTCCTGTTACCCATGTCTCCATCGGTGTATGGGAAATACTGGCATGTGCATAGTCAAAACATACCCCGTAGTTGCCATATGCACACAACCGCTCCGACATTGCCATCATGATGTCCGGATCGGTATCAAACATATTCTCTAAATAGATCTCTGTATCCGGATATCGTTTCAGCAGGCATTCTACATACTGTGTTGTCATATCCACCGCCCTTTTGTCATATTCCGCACCGGAAAGCATCGGACTATAATTCGTGTGAAATACGACTCCCTTCACACCCAACCGTACTGCCGCCTTCATACTCTGCTCCATACGCAATTCCGAAATCTCCCGGATCCGCGGATCATAACTGAATACCACAATATCAAAAAAAGCCCCATGCATCGTACTGCCGGCAGGCAATCCTTCCTGCTGATAAAAGGCGATCAACCGTTCCATCTCATCCGGATTCTCCAATACATCCGGATTGTAAAAATCATTCACCTCAAACCCTACATTATACTCTCTTGCCAAAGACTTATATTCTTCTATATTCTTTGCAAGCGATACGATCAATACCTGTCCCATAATACCCCTTCATCCTTACATTTTCATGTCTGACTTACTGTTCTCATTATACTCTTTTACCATGAGTAAATCAACGAAAATTGGTGAACGGATTGTGACTGCTTGAATAAATATTTCATCTACGATATAGTATAAAAAAAGAAAACATTTTATCCTGTTACAAACAGCATTTACAGTCAAAGGAGATATATATTATGAGTAAGCAAAACAATGCCTATATTGCAATTCCAACGTTGTTAAAAGTTGAACCCGGTGCCCTTGATCAGCTCGGAAGCTATTTTAGGGAAGGACATATTCAAAAGGTTGTCATTTTTTTCGGAAACGGACTGATTGATATGTTCGGTTCACGCGTCATGAAATCTTTATCCGATGCCAATATCGAAGTATTAGAATATCAGGAACTGGATTCCGTCAAATTGGAAGATATTACCTCACTGGCATTTACCCTGCCGGTCAAAACACAGGCAGTGATCGGCATTGGCGGTGGAAAAGTAATTGATGCCGCAAAATACATGGGATTTCTTCGCAAACTTCCATTCATCAGTATACCGACCTCTGCATCCAGTGATGGATTCTCCAGTGCAAGTGCCTCTCTTCTCATAGAGAACCGCCGTAATTCCGTTCCTGCCAAAATGGCATACGGGATCATCGCTGACACCGAAGTGATCAAGAGTGCGCCGGATCGTTTTCTCTATTCCGGAATCGGAGATATGGTTTCAAAGATTACTTCCCTTTACGACTGGCAGTACGAAGAAGATCATGGTTATGATGAAGTAAATGATTTTGCAATGATGATCGCAAAAAAAGCGGTAAACAGCTTTGTCCGTACCCCCTTTGAAACGATCAAGGACAATCTGTTTTTGAAAGAATTACTGGACTCTCTGGCAATGAGCGGTATTGCAAATGAGATTGCAGGCAGTTCTGCCCCGACCAGCGGCAGTGAGCACCTTATCTCCCACGCACTTGACAAACTCCTTCCAACTCCTCAGCTTCATGGCATCCAGGTCGGCATCGCCACCTATCTGATGAGCCTTGTTCAGGATCACCGGTACAAACGTATCCACACCATTCTTACCGACACCGGTTTCTTTGACTATGTGAGTACATTGGATCTGGATATTACCGACTATGAGAAAGCGATTGATCTTGCACCAAGCATCAAGCCTTTCCGACACACTTATCTACATGAGGAAAATTACCGTACACTCGCCAAACAGATCCTGCATGAAGATGAAACATTACAGCGTATCTTCCACACTGCATGATTCCACAGGTGAGGCAGTTGTTTGCGTTTGCATGCAGGATAGTATATAATAAAACGTATTTTTAATTAAAGGAGATTTTTATGGAACGAGAAAAATTTGGATCCAGATTAGGGTTCATCCTGGTGTCTGCCGGGTGTGCAATTGGATTGGGAAATGTATGGAAATTCCCGTATATGTGTGGACAATATGGTGGTGCTGCCTTTCTTTTGATCTATTTGTTGTTTTTGGCAATCCTCGGTTTTCCCATTATGGTATGTGAATTTTCAGTAGGACGTGCCAGTCAGAAAAGCTGTGCTACTTCATTTAAGGTATTGGAACCGGAAGGAACACGCTGGCATAAGTACAGTTACATCGGTATGGCCGGTAATTACCTGCTTATGATGTTTTATACCACGGTAGCTGGCTGGATGCTCTATTATTTCTGGCGGAGCCTTTCCGGGGAATTTACAGCCACACCACTTAGCACAGAACAGATTTCCAATAAATTCAACAACCTATTGCAATCCCCTGCCACTTTGACATTCTGGATGATCCTAACTGTTATCCTTGCATTTGGGATCTGCTCCCTTGGTGTGCAAAAAGGAGTTGAAAAGGTCACAAAGATCATGATGCTGTTGTTACTTGGTCTCATTGTTATCTTAGCTGTTCACTCGACTTTGCTGCCGGGTGCAGGAGAAGGAATTCGTTTTTATCTCGTTCCTGATTTTCATAATATGTTAGAAAAAGGAATCGGCAATGTAATATTCGGTGCCATGTCACAGGCATTCTTCACATTAAGTATCGGCATGGGTTCTATGGCAATCTTTGGCAGTTATTTAGACAAAAGCCGCTCCCTGACCGGTGAAGCATTAAGCATTACCATATTAGATACATTCGTTGCCCTGATGGCCGGTCTGATCATCATTCCTGCCTGTTTTTCTTACGGAATCGAACCGGATGCCGGACCTTCCTTAATATTCATCACACTGCCAAACATCTTTAACCAGATGACCGGCGGACAGATCTGGGGAAGTCTCTTTTTCCTGTTTCTGTCCTTTGCCGCTTTGTCTACCGTTATTGCTGTTTTTGAAAATATCATCTCTTTTGCAATCGACTTATGGGGATGGTCACGTAAAAAGGCTGTTATAGTTAACATTCTGGCAATTATTGTATTGTCTATGCCATGTGTGCTTGGTTACAACATGTTATCCGGATTCCATCCATTAGGCTCCGGTACTACAATCATGGATCTGGAAGACTTTTTGATCTCAAGTAACGTCCTTCCGTTAGGTTCCCTCGTTTATGTGATGTTCTGTACTACCCGGTACGGATGGGGGTTCCAGAACTTCTTAACGGAAGCAGACGCCGGTAACGGGCTTCGTTTTCCGCATCAATTGCGCTGGCATATGACCTATATTATACCCGCGGTAGTCGTATTTATTTATCTGAAAGGATATTATGACCTGTTTGCACCACAAGGTTTATCTTATCTGATTCCATGGATGTGCATCGCCGTGATCTTCCTTTTATTCATATTCTCACTTGCCCGCTGCAAGAATAACACAAAACATTGACAATAAAAGGATTGCATTTCCTATTGTAACTCTCTCGGAAAGTAGGAACAAATTGAATTGGTAAATACCACATTGAAAGGCCATTTTATTTTAATTCGAATGAATAAAATAAAATGGCCTTTCATATACTAGCAGTAAGGAGGTGTGTCCACATGAAAAAAATTCAATGGAAAAATCTGATTACAGCCGTTGCCATTCCCCTTGCTACCGGCGGGCTTTCCGCTCTGCTCACAAAAAAGGCGATGGATTCATTTGAAATGTTGAACCAACCGCCTCTTTCTCCACCCACATGGCTGTTTCCTGTGGTGTGGACGATTCTCTATATATTAATGGGAATTGCTTCCTATCTGGTAGCAACCTCCGGTCAGAAAAATGATACTGCCCTGACACTTTACGGCATCCAGTTATGCTTTAACTTTCTCTGGACGTTGATCTTTTTCAATATGGAGTGGTACTTGTTTGCATTTCTCTGGTTAATCGGCTTATGGATCCTGATATTGCTAACTACCATCGCATTCTATCGCATCTCAAAGCCCGCGGCCTATATGATGATTCCCTATCTGATCTGGGTTACCTTTGCCGGATATCTCAATTACGGAATTTATCTGTTAAATTAAGATCTCTGCAAACATTTAACGTATCTTTGCATACTCTTGTACCTGTTCTAACACCATCTGTACCAGCCGGTCTCTTGCCTCTACACTTGCCCAGGCAATGTGCGGTGTGATCAGCAGTTTCCGGCTGTCCTTAATCCGTAACAATGGATTGTCTGCAGCAATCGGTTCTTTGCATAATACATCCAGTCCCGCTGCTGCAAGTTCTCCATTTTCCAAAGCATCAAACAGATCCTTTTCCACTACGATCGGTCCACGTCCCACATTCAGAAAGATTGCAGAAGATTTCATTTTCGCAAACGCTTCTTTGTTCATGAGATTCTCGGTGTATTCATTCAACGGTGCATGTACGGATATCACATCCGATGCCGCTAACAACGTATCAAAATCCACCTGTTCATATCCATCCTGTGGTGCTGCACCAGATGCAGAATAATAGATCACCTTTGCTCCAAACACCTTCGCGATCTCTGCCACTCTTCTGCCAATCGTTCCAAGACCGATTATTCCCCATGTTTTTCCTTTTATCTCCGCAAATCCATTCGCAAAATGTGTGAACAACGGACTCTTTTCATATGCTCCGCCTTTTACATACTCGTCATAGTACCGTAATTTTTCCAACAGATAAAATAACATCGCAAACGTATGTTGTGCAACCGCCTCCGTAGAATAACCTGCTACATTATGCCAGATGATTCCTCTGCTCTCCAGATACTCCTTATCCAGATTATTCGTCCCTGTCGCTAAGACACAGACCAGCTTGAGATTCTTTGCATTTCCAACTGTCTGCTCGTTGATCAGTACTTTATTAACTATGATTACCTCCGCATCTTTCACCCGTTCCGGCACTTCTTCTGTTGCAGAATAGGGATATCGAACCACTTCTCCCAGCTTTTCATATCCGGACCAGTCTACATCTTCTCCTACCGTTTGTGCATCTAATACAACAATCTTCATCTTCCTGACATTCCTTTCTATAAATGCTGCTGCAACAACCAAATCTTCATCATCAAACGCTGCGGAAGTAATTTAGCAACCGCATGCGCCGTCTTCACATACAATCCATATACAGAGATATCTTTATTTTTGTCTGCATCACGAATCGCTTTTTCTGCCACCACATCCGGAGTAACCATCATCCGGAAACGACTGGTTGCTTTATCTGCCCCGATCAATCCCTTGTCGATCAGATCCGTCTTCATCCATCCCGGACAGACTGCCGTTGCCACAATCCCCCGGTCTCTCAATTCAACATTTAATGCTCTCGTATAATTCCGTACAAACGCCTTTGTCGAACTATAGATATTCTGATATGGCAATGGCTGAAAGGATGCCTGCGATGCAATATTGATCAGATGACTTCCTTTCTTCATATATGGAATACAGATCAGCCCCATAGCAACCAATCCATTGATATTAAGATTGATCATATTGCACGACTCCTCTATCGACAGATCATTATAAGAACAGAATCTGGCAAAACCGGCATTATTGATCAGATACCGAATTGACACATTCTCATGTTGAAGAATCTCCCCAAACTGCTCAATCTGTTTCCGGTCAGACAGATCTTTGGAAAATGTTCTGACCTTTTCTCCATATTCCTCGGTCAAAGCCTGGAGTTTCTGCTCATTTCTTGCAATTGCCCAGATCTCGTCCAATTCTGACCGTTCTGCCAATATCCTTACAAATTCTTTTCCTAATCCGGCACTTGCCCCCGTTATAATTGCAATTGTTTTATTCTTCATGTTGATATCCTCTTGTTACTGACATATTCTGATTTGAGTCTAAATGGAATCCTATATATTCATACACTTCTATTATATCCGCATGCGATTCGTTCAATCAAACAGGATTGTCGGATATACAGCAATCATTTGCACTCTTTCTATTATCTTTTCCAGTTTCTTATTATAATAAGAGCGTTCATGAAAAATCAATAAAAATGAAAAATTTTTCACTTAATTTTATTGATTTTATGATTCAATTATGTATAATTAGAAAGTGGGTGTCAAGGAATCATTCCCATATGGTTATTGTTCATCTGTGTTCACAGATGATTATCAATACAATTTCAAAGAAAAGAGGTATTAAGTAACATGGCAAACATCGATTTAAGCAAGTATGGTATTACTGGAACTACTGAGATTGTTTACAACCCTTCTTACGAATTACTTTTCGAGGAAGAGACTAAGTCTTCAAACGAAGGTTATGAGGTTGGTCAGAACACAGAGCTTAATGCTGTCAACGTTATGACAGGTATTTACACAGGACGTTCTCCTAAAGACAAATTCATCGTTGAAGATGAGAATTCTGAGAATACAGTATGGTGGGATTCTGAAGAATATCACAATGATAACCACCGTATGTCACAGGATGCATGGAAAGCAGTGAAAGAGATCGCTAAGGCAGAGCTTTCTAACAAGAAATTATATGTAGTAGATGCATTCTGCGGAGCAAATAAAGATACTCGTATGGCTGTTCGTTTCATCGTTGAGGTTGCTTGGCAGGCTCATTTTGTAACAAACATGTTCATCAAGCCAACTGAGGAAGAATTGAAGAACTTTGAACCGGACTTCGTTGTTTACAACGCTTCTAAGGCTAAAGTTGAGAATTACAAAGAATTAGGTCTTAACTCTGAGACTTGTGTCGCATTCAACATCACAAGCAGAGAGCAGGTTATCATTAATACATGGTACGGCGGAGAAATGAAGAAAGGTATGTTCTCTATGATGAACTACTACTTACCACTTAAGGGCATTGCTTCAATGCACTGTTCTGCAAACACAGATATGGATGGTAAGAACACAGCAATCTTCTTCGGTCTTTCAGGAACAGGTAAGACAACACTTTCTACAGATCCTAAGAGATTATTGATCGGTGATGATGAGCACGGTTGGGATGACAATGGTGTATTCAACTTCGAGGGTGGTTGCTACGCTAAGGTTATCGGCCTTGATAAAGAGTCTGAGCCAGATATCTACAATGCAATCAGAAGAGATGCATTGCTTGAGAACGTAACTGTTGCGGCAGATGGTAAGATTGACTTCGAGGATAAGAGTGTAACAGAGAATACCCGTGTATCTTATCCAATCGATCACATTGATAACATCGTATCTAAGGTAAATGGCGTATCTGCAGGTCCTGCAGCACAGAATGTTATCTTCCTTTCAGCAGATGCATTCGGAGTACTTCCTCCAGTATCTATTCTTACACCAGAGCAGACACAGTACTACTTCTTATCAGGATTTACTGCAAAGCTTGCCGGTACAGAGCGTGGAATCACAGAGCCAACTCCTACATTCTCAGCATGTTTCGGACAGGCATTCTTAGAGCTTCATCCTACTAAGTACGGTGAAGAGCTTGTTAAGAAGATGGAGAAGAGTGGTGCTAAGGCTTACTTAGTTAACACAGGATGGAATGGTACAGGTAAGCGTATCACAATCAAGGATACTCGTGGAATCATCGATGCTATCTTAAATGGTGATATCAAGAACGCTCCTACCAAGACAATTCCTTACTTCAACTTCGAAGTTCCTACAGAACTTCCGGGTGTTGATTCAGGAATCTTAGATCCTCGCGATACTTACGCTGATGCTTCTGAATGGGAGACAAAGGCGAAGGATCTTGCTGAGAGATTTAACAAGAACTTCAAGAAGTATGAGACCAACGAAGCTGGTAAGGCTTTAGTAGCTGCTGGTCCTCAGCTTTAATTCAAACATAAGAAACTCTCAGTTTCTTAACATATCGTAATACGAAACGGGATGCCATACATAATCGGCATCCCGTTTTTATTCGTTAACTATATATTCTTCACTATCCGACAGACCATAGTAACATCCCCAGACATGCCGATACTATAATCATTGCAACCGGCGACGGTTCCTGATGACATTTCTTTTTCACAACCACATGCGTCAGGATAAGTACACCAAACACGACTATCGAGCGGAGATCCGGATTCACGTTATCCCCCACCAGTTGAACCGAACAAAATGTATGAATTGCCATCAAAATACCCGTAGCAAATATCATCGCCACAATACAAGGACGAACCCCCGCAAGAAATGCCTGTACACCTTTATATTTCAAGAGATTATGCATGATAGCTGCAATCAATAAAATGATCACAAAGGACGGAAGAACCACTCCTACGGTTGCACACAGTGCACCTGCTATTCCACCTTGCGAAGAACCTATAAAGGTTGCCATATTTACCGCTAACGGTCCCGGAGTCGACTCCGAAATGGCAATAAAGCTGGTAAAATCGCTCTCCGTCATCCATCCATACTCTAACACCATTTCCCGGATCAGAGCAATCATTCCATACCCACCGCCAAGGGAAACAGCCCCAATCTTCATAAATTCAACAAACAATCTTAGATATATCACAGCATTTTTCCTTCCTTTGCGGAATTTCTCTCCTTACGCATGCATTTCATTCCATATACAGCAATCCCGATCACTCCACATATTATAATATATAAAATAGAAGAAACATCTACCGCAAAGACAGAGAACGAAATCATTGCAATACTGACTGCAGTTAATATTGACACATTCATCCAGTTCTTTTCCATGGATGTCCACAATTTCCATGCCGCACTCAGGATGAGATAGACTACGCATGCCTGTATCCCCTTAAAGGCATATGCAACATAGGTCAGTGCTAGAAACTGATCCAAAAACAAAGAGATCAGATATATAATCACAAAGGACGGAAGGCACACTGCCACCGTTGCACTCAACGCTCCGATCACACCATCCACCTTGTAACCAATATATGTTGCACTGTTAACCGCAACCGGTCCCGGGGTCGACTCTGCAACTGCTACCATGTCCAAAAATTCTTCTCTGTCCAGCCATTTTCTTCGTGCCACAAATTGGCGTTCTAACAAATGAATCATTGCATAACCTCCGCCAAATGTGAATGCACCAATCTTAAGAAAATCCCAAAATAATATTCCTGCTTTTTTCATCTTCTTGCAATCCTCTTATGTCAAATCTATATTTTGTCCTTATTGCCCTATAATACCATCAATAACGTTCCGGCTCCAATCAGAATACAACCTATAACCGACTTCGGTGTGACCTGTTCGTGTAAGAACACAAACGCAAGAATTAACGTGATCACAACACTCAGCTTATCAATCGGAACAACCTTGGATGCATCTCCCATCTGCAATGCTTTGTAATAGCAAAGCCATGACGCTCCGGTTGCCAATCCCGACAAGATAAGGAATATCCAGCTTTTCTTACCAATGTCTCCAATTCCGGACTGTGCATTTGTAAGAAATACCATGCCCCATGCCATAACTAACACCACTGCCGTACGAATCGCCGTCGCCAGATTTGAATTCACACCATCAATTCCAATCTTTGCAAGTATGGATGTCAATGCAGCAAATACAGATGAAAGAATTGCCAAAACAAACCACATGTTAAACACCTCGGTTTTGAATAATTTCTCCCCATATTATACCATATTCTTTCACCCTTGCACAGCGTAAGTAAGACAAAGTGGCATACGAGCAACGATAATTGGAGTATGCGTTCTGCGTTAGAATGGTTATATAATGATGCTGCAGACGATAT
>ENA-UAEG01000300-UAEG01000300.1-human-gut-metagenome-genome-assembly--contig:-NODE-300-length-20579-cov-8.614062_pt1 | contig 20579 bp, 17 predicted proteins | sample MGYA00244280_ERZ654275 | MGnify/ENA primary metagenome ERZ654275 (study PRJEB26926, sample SAMN06165092) | human gut metagenome | biome: ENVO:00009003; feature: ENVO:2100002; material: ENVO:00002003...
ATTTATTATTTTTATGTCAAATTCTAACAAAAACGTCCTGACAGCAACAACTATTGGGGGAAATGGATTTACTGTCAGAACGTGGAAAAATGGCTATATACTTTACCGGATATAACCCTTAAACATATTCACCTTGCGGCTTCTCCTTATAAAATTCCGCTAATTCCTGATCTACAATATGAATATACCGTTTCAGACATGAGTGAAGACTATTCCACTCGACACAATTATCCACACACGGAACCTCACAATCCGACATTGAGATTATCAGTTGCTCCCATTTTGCTTTCTTTTGCTTAAATGATAATGCCCGGCAAGCATATATCAGCCAGGCAGTTTCAAGAGATCTAAATTGGTATTGAATCTATTTTAAATATTCCCTTATATCTTTGGAGTTGATAAATGAATATATATCCATATTGGGATTGTTCCTTTCTATTCCTGATGTTGTATAAATTAGCATCTACAAACAGGCATATTAAAAGCAATTTCCGGGCAATTATTATTTTTATATCAGATTCTGATGTCTGACACCAATTTGGTTCCTATGCTTTTTCATCTCTCTTATACCATTTATTATATGCTTAATTCAGCTGTCAGAGAGGTTTCTTTCGCACCGTCCACATTCCCATGAACACACTGCAAAGCAGAACACCAATGCCATATTGTGCAAGGCAACTAGTAACGGATGACAACAAATGTGTATTTAAGCTATATTGCACTCCCCAGAATACCGCCATGATCAGTGTAAATGTAACAATACTTATTGTTGTTCTTAACAACCAATTTCTAAACATAATATTCTCCCATTTCATAACTAATGAATATATTTTTTTCTCCAGTTTTGTTCATACCCAATAGAGTCCTCACTTATATCAGAGTAATCAAATTCCGTCTTCATATTACCATCTGCATCAACAATCATAGTCATAACAGACCATTTACTTTTATCATCTAATTTGTCTCTCTCGACCTTTATTATTTTATCAATGTTCATAAATACTTTAATCAATTGTGCATTGCCAATTACATTTTGTCTAAAACAATCTGTATACTCATCGTTATCATCTTTCACATAATATTTCATCGTATAACTTCCCTCTATGTATCCTGCAAAGAAAACCAGTCTCTTCCAATGCCCAGGTAGAACTGGTTCAAGAATATCGAAAATCCTTTGAAATAATTTATCTTCCATATCTATTCCTCCTGATTATTAGGAAAAATCCTAAAGTTCATTTCCCCATTAACAGAATATGTAACAACAATATCTGTTGGTCTTCTAGAATCTCCTTCATAAACTATATCAATATTAACAATTACTTCTTTTCCATCTTTGACTTGTTTTGCCAAATCGTTTTCAAAATTCTTAAAGTCAACTCTATTAACGACTGGATCCTCTGGTATCATATTTTCCAACCCATTTGAGCCATCAAATTGATCTCCAATCAGATGTCCTCTATCATCCCCTTCTTTTTGATCTCCTTTACCAATATCCGTAATCGAATCCTTTATCGTTAAGCGATCATTTCTGTCTTTCATACGTAACAAACCGCCTACAGAACTTACTCTTCCCATATTATCCGTTTGATAGACATATCCATTTATTTGATACTCATTATCAGGAACTAAATCATTGTCGATACGATATACATTTCCATTATCATCAAAATATTGAATCTTACCGTCTATCTTCCATTTATTCACCTCATTGGATTCGCTATATTCAACTAATCCTACTAAATCATCATCTACACTGTCAATAATATCAGTATCTAAATCTTCAATATCATCACTGTTATTTCTTTGCGATTCCTCAAAATCTTCCCATGACGCTACATTCTCCATTTGCTTTTCGTCATACCCATAATTATCATGCAATATCTCTTTTTGATAGTTGGTTAATTCAAAATGGGGTTTGCTCACGACCGGCTCATGTACATCTACTTTATCCTCTATCTCCTTAAAATGGTCTGACTCATTAAAGAAAAAAGGCATATAATCTTTCACATCTTTGGTTTTTTCAACCAATTCATTAAAGGCATTAGCAAAATGTTCAACCATCATCTCACCTCTTTCGTATACCGCATCCAATCCTCCACATATGGTTTCAGCTCTGGATTTTTTCTCAACTGCTCAAGCAATACACATTGAATGAATAAATCAATATAATAATTTGACATCAGTCTTAACCCAGAATCAACATTGCAAAGTATTATGTCGTTCCACTCTTCCACGTTGCCCGCATATCTCGCTTTTTCAATAGCTCCTTTACAATCATATAAACCAGTAACAATACCAGCAATCTCATCCAAGGAATGTCTTTTGTCATCCATTAATATTCGCCGTATTTCCCTTTTCAAATTATAATTAATTGCTAATTGAGATAAATTCTTTTCCAACATAATAAGGTTATCTTTTTCTTCCTTATGGCCTTCATCAATAGCAACATCCAGCAGTGCCCGTAATACATTTTTCTTTTTGTCAGATTGCGTCAACATTCTTCCTGTTGGTTTATATTCAAAAAGTTCATCATCCAAAGCCACGTTTCGATAATCTTTATGATATTGCTCAAATTTACACAATACTGCCTCTTCCCAGTCATTCTGATACACAGCCGCGCAACCTTTTTCCAGTTTTGAAAGTTCTACAATCTGTTCATCTGAAAGAGCCATAGATTTACCAACCAACTCCCGATCCCGGCCTTCCGGTAATCGTAATACAATCTTTGTATTGGTATTTCGGATAACAGCCGCATCCAACAAATCAGGAGCCTGATCAACAATGAAAAATCCTTCGCCATATGTTCTCATCTCAGCAATGGCGTTTGTTAACATCTCAACTGATTTACCAACCAGATTACCCGCATCCGCTGATTGTTCCGTTGATGTTTTTTTCAAGAGATTGTGAGCCTCTTCTAAAACCATAATATGTTTTAAAGATTGATTTGGTTTCATTTGAGATGCCATTCTATACTCTTGCAACTTCATCACAAGAATACCCATTATGAGCGACTTTGTTTCAACAGAACCTATCCTGCTCAAATCTATGATTACATTTTGATCAAACAACTCCATATCTGAAAGCTCATCATTAATAAATATTTGACCATTCATACCTGTTGTCAATGATTCGACTCTTGTACACAAAGCCCCTGTGTAGTCTCCCTTATTGTCGTCAGAAAATGCACTTGTTTCCAGAATTTCATTAATACATTCTAAAACATCCGCAAAACATGGATACTCCATCTTCCTTCCCGGAATATACGAATTCGTAATATCCCATCCACATTTCTCATATGCTTTAATTACTGCATTTTTTAATATTGCAGGCATTGCTGCATACATTGGCCAACAAACATTCATTATTTCCACCAGTCGATCTATGTGCTCAAGTACATGTATGTCTTCTGGAAATGCAAATGGATTGATTCGCAACAACGGTGTTTTCTTCGGATTTGTTCCATATACCTGCGTCTTGATTCTTGGATGTTTATAAAATGCATGCTTATATTCCCCTTTTGCAGGCTCTACAACCATAAAATGAATATCTGAATCAATTTTTGTGATCTGCTCTAATAACTTATAAATTGTATTAGATTTACCTGTTCCGGTAGAACCTGTAATAAACAAATGAGACGTAAGGCTGTTTATATCCAGATCAATATATTCTGAATCAACTTGACCTAAATTATATAATCTACCAATTTTTAACGGCTTTTCAATTAAATCATCTCTGATAACATTCCTTCCAAATGGTACTTTATATACAACCGACACCCCTTGTATTGACCGTTTAGGAAAACCTAATTGTATTGCTAATTCCTTTCCGCTAATAAGGGATGCAGGTGTAACTTCCATATTGGTATTCGCATCAATAAATCTAGGATGAGTCAATTTCGAAAGAAAATCAAATATTCTTTGTACATTTATCTTATCCTCATCATTATTTTCTATACCCCACGAATTAACCTTTGTCGTTTCCACATTTGATTTTTCCCCCGATATTAATGCATTAAACAAACTAGATGCCAACATATTTGTATTGATATCATCCGAAAGTATATATGTACATGCGCTAAATGAACCATAGCTTCCACATTCCCTAATTCTTTTAATTTGTGTATCAATAGCATCTAAAACACATTGAACTGTTTTATTTTGCACTGTAAACGATAATGTTCTTCCAGATCCTAACGTTTTAGATGATGATATTGATTCCGTTTTTGTATTCGTATAACTGGCATTTCTCCCTTCTTGTACAGTCGATGTGTCACTTAACGATATACTTTCACTTTGACTTGAGGTATCGGCTTTATTCTTACTTCCTGTTATTGAACCGACTGCACCAACCATTGCCCCTGTAACACAACCAATCGTTCCCAATACCACCCCCAAAGGCGCTCCTATACCAGTTGCAGCAAGACCAGCGGCTGCACCTGCCGATACGCCTATAATTTTCGCTGCGGCAGCATTAGACGTCTTGCCTTCTGTATGAGAATTCGCAGTTGACCATCCTGTTTGATTTGTATGTGATTGGCTTATTGATGTATTAGAACCCAAAGTATGAGCAAAACTATTTGAATACTGATCCGAACTTGCTATACTAGAGTTCTCATTCATAGACATTTGCGTACTAGCAAAACCTGACAATTGAGAATACAACTGTTCTAAACTATTCTGTACAATCATTTTTTCATTATTGGATACGGGATCTGCAATTGTAATTAATGTGTATTTTTCCTCATGCAAGGCATCAATCAATTTTTCAATACCCTGAATATACCTATCAACTTCTTGATTTTCATCTCTAAAAGACGCAACATTAGACACTGCTGAAACAACCGAATTCTTTCGCATAAACTCCAATTTTTTATTGACTGAATCGTTATCAACCATTTGTATTTGGGACCCGTGAAAATTTCCTCTAATACTTCCCTTTAAAGAGTCTGCCATAACCCCTGTCATACTTATATCGCTCGTTTTATTGACAAATCCCATCCATAAATTTGTATTTTTCCCATCACTAGAAATCATTACAACCAATGAATAATTACCAACATGTGCTGCTTTTGCAATTGTAGTTAATTTATCGACAAAACTCTCGTTTTTATTGTATATTATTTTTTCTATGTTAAAAAACCTTGTACATTCAGACATCTTCTTTTCAATCAACATTTTATCTGGTCTACTTACATAAAATCCAGATAAATTATTAAGATACTCTCTTCTCAAAACAGCAGCAGACTTTGCGAACGCATTTTCTAGTTCATTATAATTTCTTATTTCAACCTCAGACACTTCCTTTAACTCTTCCATTTTGCTACCTTCTTCCTTGAATCTTTATTATATCCTTTTGCGCTGAATTTCTCCGATTCCGTTTAACCTTTCTATACCATAATTCTACTGTGCTATCATCATTATAAATGCTATTATTACTATCAAGGCAATTCCAATTATGATCGGATAGGTCAGCGCACTTGGAAAAGAGGGTTCGCCCTCCTTTGAATTCTCTTTACGCTGTGGAATACCCTGATTATTCCCAAATACCTCCAACCCAATAGCGATAACTGCCTCGTACTTTTTTTGAGAAAAATTATTCATCATTAATCTTGCAATTTTCTTGTATCCCGCCAACGAATTAGTCACACTTAAATCTTTCCCATCATCCAATTCAAATAAACCCTCCATATTTTCAAGTGCATATTTCGAAGATTCCTTAAATTCAGAAAAAGATTCTTTGTCTCCAATATATGCCATTCCTGTTAGTGTTAATCTGACACCCTCAACATCTTTTGCTTCAACATATTTTTTTACATTTTGGTTAATTTCAAACATTCTCCTGTCTCCTATTCTACTTTCGTAATTTGATCTATTTTTTCTTTATATCCATGCAATGTTTTTAATTTCTTCTCATTCTCGTCTTTTCTTCCCTCTACCGATTCTTGATTTTCTTCTATTCTCTTTAACTCTGATTCAACTTTTTTAATCATTTCATCTAATTCTTTCATTCTCTTTTCAAAATAATCTTTAAACGCTGAAATCAGGCTCTCTGCTTCATCAATAACCTCATCAACATTCTTTCTTGCATTCGTTCGAACTTCTACAATATCATTATATACAGCATTTTTACTAACATATTCAATTTCCCCCACCTTTTCTTTATAACTTTTATTAATCGTTTTAGGTCTCCATGGCGTATACCAATGTCTCTTAGGATTAACGACTGTTTTTGTCTTTGTTACAGTAATATCCTCCGTAGACGTAACCTTTCTGGCAACATCATTTAAATCACTTATATCAATATTCCTAAATCCTTTAACGCTACCAAAATCAAAGTTAGCAAAAGAATATTCTTCTTTAACACTCTTAATATATTCCCTATAATCTGATAATATCCTCTTCCCTTGTTCAATTACTTCTTCATCTATTTTTTCTTTAATGCTTCTATCAATTTGTTTTTCTTTAATAGCAACTTCCGCCGCAAAAGATTCTACAATCGCTATAGCACGATTTCTCTTCAATTTATCACTTGGAATTTTACTTAATGTTTCATCTACTAAGTCTGCAAATACATTATCAACTTCCCCACGCATTGCTCTCTTTACCTCATCATCCAAAACATATGTTGATATATTATGTTCAAATTCTTTTTTCTTAGTTTCTCTTTTTTTTCGCTCCTCCTTACTATCTCTTAATCTTTTTTTTAAGTTTTCTAATTCCTCTTTATCTTCAAAGATACGTTTTTCCAATTCTGTATACATTTCTTTTTCTGTAAGTGTATCTTTAATTTCCATAACTGCATCTTCTATTTTTTGAGGATACGCATATTTGTCCATATACTCCTTTATTGAATATTCCAACCCCTTAATACCTGAATGAATCAATGCGATTTCATTTTCATCCGCCCCCTCAAGCGCCTTCTTCAAATCATTATCCAATTGTCTTCTTACGCATTGTGAAATAGATGCATATTCATCAAGTTTTACTCCGGGATCATCCATATTAAAAATTTTCATTCTAGCATCTGCATTTACACTCTCAACTGGTGTAAACTTGTACCCACCCCTCTTCTTCCATACATAACATGCCATTTGTGCTGCAACAGGGAATAATCTCGGATTATCTATATTAAATTCTTCTAAATACTTCTTAGTATCTATGATTAATTGTTCAATTGGTTCACTTTTTATCAATCGTTCATCAACCTTATTTATCACAAACAAAAAGCGATCATTTGCCTGCTTACCACTACTTTCCATCTCTTTTGAAATTTGAGTCAATAATTCCTTTGCACTTAAATCTGTACGATCCGTACCATTCATAACATATAGAACCGCCGACATTCCTTTTCTGTTTGTAATTACACTATCTGTAACAGCCTTATGTTCAAGATTTTCAGAATTATTAGGACCTGGTGTATCCCTTAACATCAATTGCATTTTGTCTATATTTGCACTTGGTATGTCTCCGTATATTTTTACAGTTCGAATCTTCTTATCTCGATTAATTTCTTCTAGTCTTTGTAAATTGACATCCCTCCCTTGAGCTACTATTTGCTCGTCCTTGTCATACGCAATATATTCCTTTATATCCTGATCATTGTCATATATTTCTACTATATTTGCTGTTGTTGCATCATTACCCGTGGGAAGTAATTCCTCATGCATTAAAGCATTTAACAAAGTTGACTTTCCAGAACTCATCGTTGCTAAAACCGATATCGCGAACGGATCTGTTTTGATCTTAGAAATTTGCTTCTTCATACCTTCTATTCGATCTTCATCTATCTCACCCTCTTGCTCCATTGTTTCAACAAAATCAAAAAGCTTTGCAACAATATCGTCATCATTTGACAGTATCTCTGATTCAAGTACAAATTCTGTTTTTCTTTCACTCACATATACCTTCTCAAAATAATCCTTTAAATCAACAAAATCTATCTCTCTTCCACGAAATAATATATGACATTCTTTTTCATTATTATCCTCATCAATTTTTTCTCCGAGCCTTTTATCTTTTTCAAACCAACTCTGTAATCTAACGCCGCTCACAATTTTGCATAAAGCATCATTTTTCTTCAATTCAATCCCGTTTTTTAAAATCATTGTTTTATTCTGATAGGGATTATAAGTTATTACATATTTTGCCATTTTAAAATCTCCTTTATTTTCTTTTAACTCACCTCAAAAGTCAGGGGATATCCATATTCTCCCCTACCTCTCCCACAACAACTTCATCCTCGACCAGATCACACTCTCAACCCTACCGGTACCCTTACAGTGATAACACACCTCAAACTCACAGATTGTTCCGTTAGATGTCATCTTAACCTTTGAGATTCTTCCTCCGCCCTTGCATACCGGGCATATCTTTCTATTTCTATGATTCCTCATATCCTGCAACTCCTTACACATATATCATCTGAATAATCCTCTGTTCCCAACACAAGATAACCCACATGTCATTGTCCTGCATCACTTACAATTAAACGTTCTTTCACTTCCTTCAGACGATACTTGCTGATCGGTATCTCCTTCCCATTATCCATAAATGCTGTCCGGTGTTTGATCCGTACCACATGATTACTGTTTACGAGATAGCTTCTGTGGACTTTTACGAATCCCTCCTTTTCTAAGACTTCCTGCGCCTGCGAAATGCTGATAGACAACAGGAACTCTCCTTCCTTTGTAACAAGGTGTATTTGGCTGAGATCCGCTTCCACATAATAGACGTCATCCACGAAGAAAGTACCATTCTCTTTTCCAAAGGATAGGGTAACTTTCCTGCGGTTCGGGTTGTTCTTTAAGTATTGCTCCAGCTTATCAAGTACTGTCTCCTCCATAAAGATGATCTGATAATCCTTAAGATGGGCTTTGAGTTCTTCCTCATCCTGACAACAGATAATCTCGACCGTATCACCTATACCAACGATGTTTTTATGCAATCTCTGTTTATGTTCTTCCAGTTTCTCCCCGTCTGTTCCGTAAAGCGCAATTCTCATCTGTCGAATCTCCTTATTCCCACTTATTACCAATAATAGTAAAATGATTTTTCGTTTTCAATGTTTTCCAACCAAAGGACCATTTTGCTAACGAAAAGTCACTTTTTGTCGATATTTGACACATATTTTAGGATGAGTATATCGGATAACCCCCTCATTAATTTTTCCGAAATTAAAAAATGGAAAATGAACAAGGTGTTTACCTCATTCATTTTCCATTCTTTACATTATTCTATATATCCCTTACTTTACCATGATTACTTTTGACCAGGCACTATATTTCTTCTTTCCTTTCTTCTTCGTATAAGTTCTTACCTTAACCCGTATCTTCTTTCCATCCGGCTTATAACCGATCTTAAGCTGCATACTCTTTTTCTTGATCCGGTTTGAACGTAACTTAATCTTCTTATAGCGCCCCTTTCCTTTTTGCACATACAGTTCTATATATTTTCCCGACAATTTTTTCAAATTTAACTGCAGATAATGAACCCCGTTCGCCGTTCGTTTCTTTTTCACGGTTAGCTTCGGTTTTGACAAAGACGTCTTATTATTTCCTTTAGAGCTACTCTTAATCTTCTCCGGGTTCACATCCTTTGAGGAATCGTTTGAGCTGTCTGATGCACCCTGATTTCCCGTATCCTCTTTCGTCTCTGTTGATTTTTCCGTTGTCTCCGTACTCTGTATCTCCCCTGTTGATGCATCCTGGTCTGCCTTTCCGGGATCCTTTATTTCATCATCTTTCTTTGTGTCTTCGGCTGATGTGTTGTTATCTGGCGTATATGCGAAAACCCAATAATCTTTACCACCATCGCTATTATATTCATAGATCGTATGATCTTTTACATAAAAATGCGGGTTTCCCGGTTTGATCCAAATGTTCTGAATGTTATTATCATGTGCAAACGCATTAGCGATCATATTGGTCATGTTCTCACCGATATATACATATTTTAATGATTTCGCGGCAAGTGCCCCTTCATCAACTGTCCGGATTGCATCCGATAGTGTAATCGCGACAACATGCTCATTCGAGGCAAAGGCATTCTCTTTCACATGATCCACAATATATTCCGCCCCGTCCTTTTCTATGACTTCCGGTATTACAATATCCGTTTGTTCTTCACGATCTTCTACTCTTACAACACTCGCAATATGTGTCTGCTTGTTAATACTATAGACTACTCCCTGTGCATCGATCATATTCCGTTCTAATACCACTTTCTCATGCGCCTTTTCTATGTGCATATCATAACCCCCATTGGTGATATCCGCATCCGGATCCGTATTCTTCATCTCCTGTTGTATATCCTTTGCATATCCACACTCCGAACAATACTTTGCCGTAATCTTCATATATGGATCTTCATACACTGTCGTATCTTCCAGATGTTCATGATCGTGGGAACTTACATCCACAAAAGAAAATCCATTCTCTAACGCATAACCCTCTGCTACACTTCCTTCTTCCCCATATATCACAGCCGAACAATCAGCAAGCACACCATCTCCAATTGATGTCACCGATGGCGGAATGTAAAGCTTCTTAAGAGATGTGCATTTTGAAAAACATTTTTCCGGAATACTCTGTAACGTATCCGGTAGTAATACCATCTGCAATCTGCCACATTTTTGAAACTCCTTCTCCCCAATGGCAGTCACACCATCCTGCACAGCCGCACACTGAAGATACTTCATTTCCTCAAAAGAAGAACTATTCTTATCCTCTAAATGCAGACCCTTTGTAAGCATCAATGCGCGCATCGGAACATACTGATCCGTGGTATACAGCCGCAGTGTATAATCTCGCTTTGGAAGCTGAATTGCCTGCAGGGAATAATCTCCCCCATAGAAAGGACACGCACCAATTTCTTCTACATTAGACAGATCCATGGTACGCAACCAGGCACAAAAGGCAAATGTCTCGAATCCAATCCGCTTCACCGAATCCGGTAACCGGATACTGCGATACCGGCTTTCCCTAAATGCCTGGCTCGCTATCGTCTCAGTTCCATCCAACACCTGATATTCCCCTAATGCACTTCCTTCTCTCATCGGGGGATTATATAACAGCGTCTTCCCATCTTTGCTGTATATCACACCATCCACATTTTTTACATAAGGATTGTCTCCCGATACCGCCACTTCCCGCAAGTTAGAGCAATTCTCCATACTGCACTGTGTCAGATCCAGACCCTTGCCAACATAGAGATACTGTGCCTGCATATTAGACCAGATAAGATTGCTCTTAGTCTCCGTAATCGTATCCGGTATGACCAGAACACGGATTGTTTCATTATTAGTAAATACCTCCTGATCCATTGTGGTTACCGTGTATTCCTTTCCCTGATATGATACCTTTTCCGGAATGATGCAGACTCCGTCCTCCGTCTCCTGATATCCACTGCTATCCGTATAGCCATCTGCATAATTACCTATCATGGCGGTTCCATGCTCATCATCTAATGCGTACTTTATGCCTTGTGAATCCCTACAATCCTCATCCAACACCTGTACTACTTTCGTCTCCTCGATTGGATAATCATATTCCGCGGCCTGCACATTGTTTCTCTTTCCGATTATGCAGACCAGCAGCACCACGCATACACCAAACATTTTCCACAACAAAACACATTGTCTGATATCTTCTATTCGACTTATATTCCTTTTCTCCATTCTCATTCTATATCTCCCACGCATCTTCCGATTCTTATGCTTTCTCTGTAACCTGAAAATTACTCTTTATAACTTCAGATTTGCAAAATGTTCTGCACTCTTCTCATTATATTATCTTACAACTCAGGCAACGTCTCTAACACATCCGCATAGCCATACATCTCTTCTTCCTGATAACAGGCAAGCAGTACGGCATCCAGCTCCCGTTCTTTGCTGATCGGTGCCATGTTACAGGCTGCCAGCACAACATCCGCAGCCTGCCAAAACATCTGTCTTGCTTTTTCTGCATCATATAATACTCCTTTTTTCTCCGTCTGCTCTATGTATTTCTGTTGTGAAACATATAGTACAAATGGCAGCAGATCACTGCGCTGTACGACCAGTTGCCGGCGTTTATGCTCCTTATCATATTCCACCAGCCATTCTCTTGCACTGCCACAGCTCCAATCCACATCCTCCTTCTTCGTCAATTTCTTCAGAAGATCCCTTATATCTTCCGGGCATGCTTTCTCTGGCTGCAATGTTTCCAGTCTTCCTATTGCTGCAATCACTTTCATTGCAGTTTCCTTCTGATTTGCAATATTAAACAGATCCGATATGTGTTTCATCGTCATGTTACGCACATCCGAATGTGTATTCTTTGATTGCGTTTCTGATCGATCACAGAATATTTCCGAACGCACCAGCGAATTATTAGACAATGTTGAATATGTGATCTTCGCAAGCTCTTTGATATTCTTTGCCAGATCCTCCGACAATACACTTCCCGAATGCGATTTCAAATATTTCTGAATCATCCGATACGCATCTTTTCTGTCCGTCATCCAATGTCTGCTCTTCCATACATTATAATCTGTCTCAGAAAGCCGCTGTTCTAACTGCTCTGCCGCTTCCTGCCGGATATACTTTAATACCTGGTTCCGATAACTTAACAGATACGAAAGCGCCGTGTTACTGTACCCCTTAAAATACATCGTATTGTCTGCCATAAAGAGTAGAAAATCGGATACCGGCAAATTCTTTTTTTCTTCATATTGTAACTGCAGTTGTTCCGTACTCCGTGTCGTCGACAGTCTCTGATTCACCATCAGATTCTTTTCAAACAGACGGATCATCTGCTGGCATTTATCAAACGACAAACCATTCTCAATCCCATACAGATAAATAATCTCATGGTAATCGCTGATCTGAAAAGACGGCTCACCAATTCCCCTTGTCAGGTATTCTTCCGTCTCTTTCTTATCTAAATGCAACGCAAATGCCATTTCATATATATGTATCCGATTCGGTTTCGCATATCCCGTCATTCCAAACCACCTGCGCATCGTTACCTCGCTCGCAAGCTCTGCCCGTTCCGTCTGTATTTGAAATTCTGCATATGCCTTCCTGCGCAGATCATCTGTAATCACACTATCCAACGGCATATCACACATTTTACAAACAATAAACTCATCAAACCGAAAAAATTTCTTTTCTTTATATATCTTCTGTAATGCTTTGCACAATCTATCCTGTTGCATGCTTCCATTCCTCATCCTTGGTCAATCACTTCTATATTTACTCAATATATCCATCTAATTCATCCGGTTTCTTTGTGGAAGAACTCTTATTGTTCTTAGCCGGGGCTGACTTTGTTGTCTGCTGTGTCGTAACCGTTTCTGTCGTTTGCACAGGCTCCGGTCCTGCACTTATTATGAGCCGAAGATCATACTCTTCTCCTTCTTCTAATTCTTCTCCCTCCGGAATACTCTGCTCCATCACCTGTCCCGACGGAATCTCATTACTATACTCTTCCTGCCATTCTACACGAAATGTTATATTCTTAACCGTAGTTAATATCTGCTGTATTTCACTCTTTGTATGTCCGACACAGGAAACCATTGTCACCCGCTCTTCCGGCGTTTCCTTCGCATTCTCCGTTATACTCCCCTGTAAACCACTGCTATTCTCTTGCTCATTCTGCGTAACTACAATATCTTCCGTTGCATTCCTGACTGCATGTAACCGTGTCATCCGCCGATATCCTACCGAACCGCCAACAATCCCTATCAGCACGAAAGCAATTCCCAATATCCATGCAACCATCCTGTCGGCTTGTCTGCCTTTCTTAGGTGTTTCTCCTGTTGCTCCCTCCCCATACAATTGCTGATACAATGCCGCAACACTCTGAAACCGGTCTTCCCCATGCACGGACATTCCCTTCATGATCGCCTGCGCCTGCGCATTGGTAAGCATAACGCCCGGCTCATTCCACAACGGAGTAACCTTATCTTCAATCGTTCGCTGAATCGCCTCATCCGGTGCATTTCCTGTCATTGCGTAGTACATGGATGCACATAGTGCATAGATATCCGTCCACGGTCCCTGCTTTCCATGAGAACGGTACTGTTCTTCCGGAGAGAATCCCCGCTTAAATGTAATCGTAACCGTTCTGGTCAATTCGGCATTCTGCAATTCTGCCGCTCCGAAATCAATCAACACCAGATTATGGTTCTCATCGAATAACAGGTTATCCGGGCTGATGTCCCGATGTATGATTCCTGTCGCATGCATTTTCTCCAAAGATTCCAGAATCGGCCGGAAGATCTTCAACACCTCTCCTGCATCCATGGTGCCTTCTCTTTTTATGTATGCTTTAAGACTCTCCCCTTCAATATAATCCATTACAATGTATGCCGTATTGTTCGCATAGAAAAAATCCCTTACCGACACAATGGATGACAATTGATTAAACCGTGTCAGATTCCTTGCTTCTTTTAGAAATCGTTCCAGACGCCGGTCATATTCTTCTTTCTCAATACCGCCAAACAGATAGACCGAATTGTCATTTCCCCGGATCACGTCACGACTTACCAGATCGGACGGGTAATATTCCTTGATTGCAACCGGAATCTCCAACAAAGTATCCCATCCAATATATGTAATTCCAAAACTTCCTTCCCCTAATACCCTGCCCAGCACATAACGCTCTGCCAGACGGGTTCCCATAATCAGGCAGCGCGGGATCGGGGTATAACTTCTCTGCTCCAATCCACAATATGGACATATCTCTTTGTCCTGCAATTCATGCATGCATCCGATACAAAGGTGGTGCTTATTAATCTCCATACGAGTCTCCTCATCCCTTTATCTATAATAGGTACTATTATGCACACTCTTTCGTTTCTCAATTAATCTTATCATAATACACATTTTCGCATTGGGCAATTACAAAATTTCCATCCTTTACCTTCTTTGTATTTTCGTGTATAATTATAAGTAATTATTGGGTATTATAGATGGAGGTATACGTTATGAATAAACCAGAGAACAAGCTCGCTTTTTCCGTGTTAGCGACTCTGACTACAGGAATTGCATTAATCTATACATTTATTATGTTTCACCGCATCCTGTTTGCGGTTGTCGGTGTCAGTATTCTATTCCTGATCACTGCGTACATATTAGTACAGAATATTGTTGCATATATCACTATGCGTAACAAGTCGATGAATGTTCAGATCAAGAATTATATCGATGATATTTCCCAACAGCTCGAAACAATGAATGGTGCTCAATCCAAGCTCGGCAAAGCAACCTATCTCTACACCAGACAGGCTGCGGAAAAGGTCAGCACTTTGGAGAATAATTACGCAGAGAGCCAGGCTGCACTGTACAAGAATCTTTCCACAATTACCAATACCCAGAACAAAGCTACAAAATTAATGATCAAATATGATCTTAACAATACTACAAAACTGATCTCCACGATCAAAGATATGCGGAATCATTTATCGGAAACCATGGTTCAGGGCTTTGATCAGATCCAGCCAAACAATGATGACGTAGTCGCTGTATTAAATGATATCGTATCTTATCTGAAATCCCAGCCACAACAGTTGAATCAGGGCTTAAGTATTCAGCTTAACAATGTGGCACACGAATTACAGAATATCTCAACCAGCATCCAGCAGGTTCAGATCCCTGCCGGAACACCTCAGGTACAGACAATGGCAGATCCTGCATACGCAGATACGGAACAGGCAAAAGATATTCCAACTGACAATATGATACTAGAAGACATAGCAGAAGATATACCGGAAGCTGCTGTTTCGGAAGATATCTCCACAATAGATACCCTTGCTACAGCGGAAACCGCGTCCACGGAGAAACCGGTTATAGAATCCATTCCGGAAGAACCGGTTGCAGAATCCATTCCGGAAGAACCGGTTGCAGAATCCATTCCGGAAGAACCAGTTGCAGAATCCATTCTGGAAGAACCGGTCGCAGAATCCATTCCGGAAGAAGCTATTACAAACACAACGGAAAGCCCGGATAACCTCGGAATCGAAGGCAAATCTTCAAATGATATGTTAAGTGCGGATGAGATCGCAGCTTTATTTGCCGCTGCCGATCCTGCACCAAAAAAAGAAGAACCGGTAACGGAAGAAACCGCAGATGCGGAACCATTCACACCGACCTTTACCGTTGTGGGCAAATCCACTGAAGCCAAGAAAGAAACCGAAGAACCGACAGACAATGTAACACCAATTACAAGCACAGAACCCGCGGATGATCCAAACAGACAATTAAGTGCAGATGAGATTGCAGCTTTATTTGCCGCTTCCGACCCTGCACCAAAGAAGGAAGAACCGGTTGTTGACACAACTCCGGCAGCTCCGGCAGCAGACGATCCAAACCGTCAGCTTTCACCGGATGAGATTGCAGCCCTGTTTGCCGCTTCCGAGCCTGCACCAAAGAGTGATGAAGAAGCCCGAATTGAAGAACAGAAGATGGATGAAGCCCTTGCCGCACAGGCAGCCGCTCCAACTGTAACACCTGTTTCCGATGATCCGAACAAGCAATTATCTCCGGATGAGATTGCGGCACTGTTCGCATCACTTGGATAATATGAAGAATATTGCCCCGCCCCCCGAAAGTCTAACTTTTGAGGGGCGGGGCATTGTTCTTCATATTCTTTTATCCTTTATTTACGTTGCAGAAAATATGGAGCAGTTAATATTCCAGTATTTTTATTATAAGATATTGCTTCCATAAAAAATCTCTGATACATTGGCAACCGTATTGTTATACAATCTGCATCTTCATCCATTTCATAAGGAAACGATCGCATAATATCCCTTGCTGTATCTAATGGCAGCTCTCGCTGCGTAGACTTTAAAAGATACATCGACACTACACCCATACACCCCGCAAATAAAATATCTGCTCCAATTGTAATGATCATTTCTACAGTAGTATCTTGTCCTAAATAAAACACATTGAATATTCCTTCAATCATTACAATAAAAATAAAGGTTCTAAAAAAAATTTTATATTTACTCATTAAGATCTCTCCATATAGACATAATTTTAATATGGGAGTAACGCACCGGCTATTGTACACTTTACTGACCTTTTTAATGCACATTTCCATATTTTGCTATTTTTTCCAGTAATAGATGCCTTTATTGCACCTTCACATAAACCAACACCAAAGCCGCCCACTAAACCTATCCCTTCACCTCCTACATACATCTTCTCTTCATTGTCCATAACAGCATAGCTACTTGGCATAATTATTGTTCCATCATAGCACAGTTCCATATCGCATTCCTCCTTTCATTTTTAGTAACCTTTCGCGATTGGTTTTCTATGTCAACTTTCGTTAACAACTACTTTCATTTCACCCAGCAGATGACTCATTTACCAAAACCAGTATTGTTTCTTTATTGCTATATAGCCCCCTAACATAATAATCACTACTATACCTGCTACAATTATTACTATTAAACTTCCTTTTCCATCTGATAGCTTTTTATCCGTTATCAGATACCTTCCCTCTCTATCCAACTGTAGTGCAGTAGTATTCTGCCCTTTTAACAATTCATATTTTCCTTTAGAAACATTATATAAATATACGTATTCCCCAGAAACAACATTTTCATCAAATTGTATCGTGATGGATCCACATATTTTTTTACTTCGATTTAATTCGAAAGTAGTGCCTTGTTTTTCCTCTTTTAACTCAATATTTGTATATAACTCGTTCTCCCAGTTTTTAATCTGGTTTCCTACAATCTTTATTATGTACCCGTTTCCATATACCGTAAGATTTTCATTCTGGGTATAAAAATACTTCAGCATATCTTCTGTCACAAGCAGGCAATTCTCTACATAAATTTCATTTTTATAGCGTACACTATTCTGTTGATTGTCCTGACTCAGCTCCTGTTTCTCATCTTCTCCTGTTCGATTTACAATTACAGTAACTGCTGTACTGACATCCTCATTTTTAACAATAACCTCTCCTGTTCCACATTCCTTTGCCGTCACTAATCCAGTACTTGATAGCGAAATAATATCCGGCGTGCTTGTCTCAAACACAATTACCTGATCCGCCTCCGCTGGCACCACATTTGCATGGAGTTGATGACTCTCACCTTGGCTTAATACAAGATAAGTAGTGTCCAACTCAATCTTTGTAGCCGCCACTTTGACCTTTAATTCTATTCTCTTTGTTACCGCCCCTGCTGAAACAGAAATTGTCACATTTCCCTCTGCAATTCCCTTTACTTCACCAGACGAACTTACAGTCGCTATCTTTTCATCCGATGATTGATAAGTAACCGTTGTGTCCGTTGCATTAGACGGAATTACAGTTGCATTCAACGTCATTGTTTTATCTACAACTAATTCATCCTCATAATCGGCTATTTCAATGTCAGTAACAGCAATCTCGGCACTTTTGGCACTGACTATTTTTATGCTGATCTCTTTTTTCACACTTCCGCATATGATGGTAATAGTTACATTTCCTTCTTTTAATCCGGTCACACGACCAAGCTCATTCACCGTAGCAATACCGGCATTGCTTGTCTGATATAAAATTTTTTCGGAGGAAGCATCCTGCGGTATGACTGTTACATTCAAAACCTGTGAAGTTCCGACTTCAATTTCACTGGGACAATCCCCTAAATCTATATCCCGGACAGATTGTGTGTCTGACACTGTTAACCCGAACTTCTCAGTTATCCCGCCACAACTGACTGCAATCTCCGTAACTCCTGCTTTTAATGCAGTAATACGCCCCAGTCCATTAATTTTTGCAACACTGGCATCACTGGAGGAGTACGATATATTCTGGTCTGTTGCCTCCGCAGGCAGAATAGTGATATCAAGCAGCTGTCTTTCCCCCACTGCCATCTGTGACTGGTAATCCCCTAAGTCTATTTCCTTTACCGCTATTGCTGACCCTGTGTATTCTATCGCAGACACATTTTCTAACGGATTCTTCTGTATCTGGCAGACAAAAATACATAATAACAATATAATTGCAATATATTTTCTAAATTTCTTTCGTAACATAATATCCACCCTATCATAAATCACTTATACTTTACGCCCAATTTTTCCAATAAATAGTTAAAATATGTTAACTTGTCATAAATAATTCTCGCTTCCACTGTCATTCCATTTGCCAGGTTTACCTTATCCCCGCTGTTTGAGACAAGATAATCCGTTTCTGGCAGAATCCGGATTTTGAACATCTGTGTGTTTCCACTGTCACTTTCCATTGTCGTTACATTGCTATCAATCTGCTGTACCGTCCCTTTTATATTCCCATAAATGGTCTGGCTCAACCCGCTTACTTCAATCTGCACATCATCTCCGGTCTGGATTCTTGCCATATCCGCAGTACTTACATATGCCTCAATAATAGTATCTGCATTCTCTGGTGTTATCGTTGCAACCGGCGAAGCAGCCTGAACGACCATTCCCTTTTTATAATCCGAATAAATATGTAACCTGCCTGTACTGGTGGCTTTAATCTGATATTCGTTTTGTCCATTCCCTACTGCGGACAACTGGGATTCCACCGTTTCCAACTGGTTCATAATTTCCTTTTTTGCATTCTCAGCAGATTGCAATGCAGTATAATACAATTCTGCTTTCTTTTCCTGCCCTTTCACAAGTTCAGCCTCAATTTGTTCCTCAGAATATCCATATGCCTTATAAGTGGTTGTGTCCACTTCACTCTGGGCAACTTGCGACTTGTATGTTTCAAATGTACTATAATACAAGGTATCTTCACTATTGCCCGCATCAAACAAGTTGGTATCCTCTTTTATGGATTGTATCAATTTTTCATAATGTGCTGCCTGTTTCTCATAATTTTCCTTACTACTTATAAGCTGTTCTTCCTGTAAATCATAATCTGTACTCTTTACAGAGAACAACACATCTCCCTCCGCTACTAACTCGCCTTCTTCCATAAATGATTCCTTAATCTCTCCAGTGTAAGAGGGCATTACATAGTTAGATTCCGAACTGGTTACCGTACCATTTGCAAGTACCATATACGCTTTATGGGCAAACAGGCTCCAAATCAAAACGCCAATCAATAATACAGAGAATATACCCACAAGCATATATCCAAACGGAGGCAAATCCTTATCAAACATGATTTGACTGTCTTTTAATTCTTCCAGTGATTTTGCTTTACTCATCTTTACTCATCCTTTGCTTTGGGCATAAATACATCTGCCACAATCGTTCCTTCTTCTTCATTCTGGTCAACAAAAACTGTATAACTTTCACCGGTCAAATCAATGTCATTTTCAAAAGCCTCTAGGTTAATTTTATCATAAGCAAATTTTAACTTTTCTTCCGATCCGATGTAATGACAGTACATACAATCTTGTACACGCAAAACAGATTCCATCCTATAAGGTTTTTCAACGCTATGGATAAAATTGTTGCATTGTAATAATAGATTGATTTCCATATCCAACTCTTCATCATCATTTACGAATGGCTTTGTATATTGGATTAATGGTCCAATCTGCATAGCACCTTTTACTTTTATATAAGACTGCATTTTTTCTACAATCAAACTAAAGTCTATATCTTCATCCTCTAACATAATT
>ENA-UAEG01000325-UAEG01000325.1-human-gut-metagenome-genome-assembly--contig:-NODE-325-length-19530-cov-9.760359_pt1 | contig 19530 bp, 16 predicted proteins | sample MGYA00244280_ERZ654275 | MGnify/ENA primary metagenome ERZ654275 (study PRJEB26926, sample SAMN06165092) | human gut metagenome | biome: ENVO:00009003; feature: ENVO:2100002; material: ENVO:00002003...
ATATCTTTTCGCATGTGCCCTCACACATCTCACAATCCTTACGCTGTGCAAGGGAATTAGTTTTTCTTCCAGGTGGAAGGTGATAGACAAACGAGCAACGGGAACAACTCCAAACGTCCGGCAAGCATATCAAACATCAATACATACTTTGAAAAGCCGGAATACAGATCAAAGTTTCTGGTCGGTCCGACGAGAGAAAGTCCGGGACCGATGTTGCCTAAGGCAGAGGCAACGGCAGTAAAGTTTGTTACAAGATCAAATTCGTCGACACTGATCAAAAGTGTAGAACAAACAAAGATCATCATGTATACGATCAAAAAGATGTTAGCAGAACGAAGTACATTGTGTGCTAACGGTTTTCCATCGATTTTGATTACTTTTACGTTACGGGGATGGCATAATTGTGCGATCTCTTTTTTTACGGTCTTCAGATAGATCAAAATTCGGGATACTTTAATACCGCCGCAGGTACTGCCGGCGCAACCGCCAATAAACATCAACAAGACGAGAATGCTTTTGGATAATCCGGGCCATACGTCAAAGTTGGCAGAGGAGAATCCGGCAGTCGTCATAATGGAACCGACCTGAAAACTGGCATGGCGGAAACTTTCTTCAAGTGTGTATCCTGTCTGAAAAATATTGGCTGTAATAATGGCAATGGAACCAAAGAATACGGCAATATACAGTTTAATCTCCTGCATGGAAATAGCATCCCGAAAACGTTTGATCCATACAAAGAAATAGAAGTTATAATTGAAACCGGATAAAAATAAAAATAGTGTTGTAACATATTGGATAGCTGGTGAATATCCGCATATCGAATCATTTTTCACACCAAATCCGCCGGTACTGGTTGTTGCAAAGGATGTACATACGGAATCGAAAAATGGCATTCCGGCGATTACAAGACTGATGATCTGTAACATGGTCAGTGCAAAATAAATGGCATACAGATAGTATGCAGTTTTCTGAATCTTTGGCACCAGTTTTCCAACATTTGGACCGGGACTTTCAGCTTTCATAAGGTATAGATCCTGTCCGCCGCTTAAAGGAATCAGGGCGAGCATAAATACAATAACACCCATACCGCCGATCCACTGGATGAAACAACGCCAGAAATTCATGCAGCGGGGAAGACTTTCAACCTCATGCAGAATAGAAGCTCCGGTTGTTGTGAAACCGGAAATACACTCAAACAAGGCATTGGTAAAGGAAGGGATTGATTTGCTTAAAAAAAATGGCAGGCATCCGGTAATGGATAAGAGAATCCAGCTAATCGCAGTGATAACAAATCCCTCTTTTGCGTAAAATTTGGTATATTTTGGACGTTTTCTCGTAAGAAAAAGACCGACCATGAACATTACCAGAGAACACAGCAGAAAATATTTTCCGCAATCCTCTCCGTAATAGATCGATACGGTGAAAGGTAATATCATCAAGGCGGCTACTGTATTCAAGAGCCAGCCTAACAAATAAAATATCATTGTTATATTCATAGCATTCTCCCTATGCCCGATCTAAGATATCGGTAATATCGGTTAATCCTTTATTGGTAGTTACAACAATAACGGTGTCTCCGTTCATAATGCAGTCTCTACCGCTCGGAGTAAGGATCTTGCCGTTACGCACAATGGTACAGATTATTAGATTCTTCTTCAGGTTAAGATCCATCAGTGGTTTGTCTGTTACCTTTGACTGCCGATGGATTCGGAATTCCAAAGCCTCCACGCGGTCATCTAACATCCGGTGAAGTGTTTCAATGTTGCTTCCTAATGAATTCTGGAGCGCACGAACATACTGGATGATGGATTTGGATGTAATGTTCTTCGGACAGACAATCGTTCCGATCGGCATATCATCAATGACTTCTTCAAACGATACTTTATCTACTTTTGTGATGATCTTTGCATCACTTACCTTGTTGGCAAACAGGGAAAGTACAAGATTTTCCTCATCAAGATTTGTAAGGGATACAAAGGCATCCGTTTCGTCAATTCCTTCTTCTAATAAAAGCTGGCGGTCAGTTGCATCTCCGTTGATGATCATAACATGTGGAAGAGAATCACTTAATTTTTCGCACTGCTCAAAATTCTGCTCGATGATCTTGACCTGTAAATGTGCAGAGTCTAAATGTTTTGCGAGATAATATGCAATCGTGCTTCCTCCAATGATCATAACGGAGCGGATCCGTTTTGCTTTGATGCCAATCTTCTGTAATAAGGAATGAATCTCAGCCGGCGGAATGATAACATACATCTTGTCTCCGACGTGAAGCACTGTATTTCCGTCTGGAATAATGACATCATGAGCACGCTCAATGGCACAGATCAAAGTATTGGTGTGTACCTTGGTCGCAAATTCGTACACGGGCATATTGTCGACTATGGAACCCTGTGGAACCGGTAATTTGATCAGATTCGCGCGTCCCTTGACAAAGGATGTAATGTCTAAGGCACTTGGCACCTCGATCAGGCGGGCGATACTTTGTGCACATGCAAGTTCCGGATTGATCGCCATGGCCAGACCTAATTCCTCACGAAGATATTTGATCTCATCAAAGTATTCCGGATTCCGGACTCTTGCAATCGTATTACAGTTACCGGCTTTCTTTGCAATCAGACAGCAAAGCAGATTGATCTCATCTTTGCCGGTTACGGCAATTAACAGGTCGCTGTCCTTGATGCCTGCCTCCATTTGTACACGGTATGAAGTACCGTTTCCCACAATTCCCTGAACATCCAGATCGGAAAGTACGCGGTCTAATTTGTCGCTGTTTGTGTCGATCACAGTGATGTCGTGTTTCTCTTCATTTAATTCTTCTGCTAAGGCATAGCCGACTTTGCCGCACCCAACAATAATTATTTTCATAATGTTCTCCTGTTTCTATGCGAATAGTGAGCAGTCGTTTTTGCTCTGATTTATATAGGTTCACACAACCTCTTCCCATCATAGCACAATTCGCAAAAATATACTATATTTCCAATTAGTATTTTAGCCGCACTTTAACCGGCGGGGAGATAATCTACACATATCGCTGAATGTGTACATAAACTTTGCCCTTTCGTGTATTGCCGCCCGCATGATCAAATATAAACTTGCCGTGTCCACGGACAGAAAATATATCACCATTATTCAATGAAATGCTGTTTCTCCCGGTTACGTGGCCATTTAGTGTCACCTGTTTGTTTTCGAACAGGGCGAGCGCCTCTTTTCTGGAACATTTGAGTAATGCGGCTAAAATGACGTCTAATCGGAGAGAAGCAACGGGAAAGGTCTCTTCTATCATAGCAGGCTTCAAAGCGGGAATGTCGGTTTCAACGATCTTGCATTTGACGTTGGTGTGTTTTACTTTGGTTAACTCTTTGCAGATATATTCGGCAATCTGGGGAAGACAGTATATAAATGCAGTCTTTTCTTTTACAATAATATCCCCGAGGGTATCCCGTTCGATTCCTAAATGCATTAAGGCACCTAAAAAGTCCCGGTGGGAAAGGTCATCGCTGAATTTTTCCAAGAGTGGACTGACCATAACAACTTTAATCGGAAATTCTCCAGGATATCCGAATTCTTCTTCTGAACCAAAGCCGGCCATCTGGCGCTCGCAAATTTCACCGCCACCATTTAACTCTATATGTATATAGCTGATCTCAGCACGCAATTCTTCCAATATCGATTGTTCTGCCAAAGACAGAAAATTACTATATGTATATATATTCTGATTGTATGCCCTTTTGGCAAGATCACTCAGCCGTCCCTTCAATATCTGTTCTTCTGTCATATCCATACTCCTTCCGATGAGCTCACACATATACTGTGAGACTTGGGGTTATTTTAGCATATTTGGGCGGAAGAATCCATGTGAATGGTTGCATATTTGGGAAAATGATTTTATAATGGGACAATCAGGTTTAGAAAAGGAAATGGTATGAGAAAATGAGGTTTGTGATACAGCGTGTGACAAGAGCAAGTGTGACGATTGAGGAGCGAGTGGCAGGACAGATCCGGGACGGATTTTTGGTACTGATCGGAGTGGAAGATTCCGATACAAAAGAGATTGCGGATAAAATGATCCGTAAGATGTTGGGACTGCGTATTTTTGCAGATGAACAGGGTAAGACGAACTTAAGCCTGGCAGACGTGAATGGACAGCTTCTTCTTGTTTCACAGTTTACGTTATACGCCGACTGCAGGAAGGGCAACCGCCCTTCGTTTGTGAAAGCGGGACAACCGGATATGGCAAAAGCGATGTATGAATATGTGGTCGGAGAGTGCCGGAAACAGATTTCGGTGGTTGAGACCGGAGAGTTTGGTGCAGATATGAAGGTGGAATTATTAAATGATGGACCATTTACCATTTTGTTAGATAGTGCGGAGATTTGTTAGGAAAGGAGAGCCGGAGAGGCGGGAGAACATATATATGAAGAAAGAGCAATTTCGGACGTTATTACAGCAAAAGATTATCGTGTTAGATGGTGCAACCGGAACCAATTTACAAAAGGCAGGTATGCCGACAGGAGTCTGCCCGGAACAATGGATCTTAGATCATCCGGATGTGTTGGTGGATCTGCAAACGGATTATATTAATGCAGGAAGTAATATAGTATATGCTCCGACATTTTCAGGTAACCGGATCAAGTTAGAAGAGTATGGATTGCAGGACCGGTTGGAAGAGATCAATACCAAATTAGTGGAGCTTTCGAAGAAAGCGGTAGCGAGAACCGGATATCGTGCGTATGTAGCAGGTAATCTGACTATGACCGGACGACAACTGTATCCAATCGGCAAGTTGATGCCGGAAGAGCTGATTGATGTGTATAAGGAACAGATCCAGTGCCTTGTAAAATCGGGAGTGGATCTGTTAGTAGTAGAGACGATGATGAGTTTAGCGGAGGCAAGGGCTGCACTGATCGCAGCAAAGGAAACCTGTGACCTTCCGGTTATCATCAGTATGACATACGGTGAGGATGGAAGAACGCTTTACGGAACGGATCCGGCGACCGCAGTAGTTGTATTGCAGAGTTTAGGTGCGGATGCGATTGGTATTAACTGTTCAACCGGACCGGAGGAAATGATTCCACTGGTGGAACAGATGAAGCAATATGCCAATGTACCAATTCTTGCAAAGCCCAATGCCGGTATGCCGGAACTTGTGGACGGAGAAACTGTGTATGCAATGACACCGGAAGAATTTGCAGCTTATGGGAGACGTTTAGTGGAAGCGGGAGCCGGAATTGTAGGTGGCTGCTGTGGTACAACCCAAGATCACATTACGGCTCTGGCACAGACTGTCCGGCTGATGGATGTTCCGGAAGTTTCCAACAAGAAAAAACGTGTGGTTGCATCGGAAAGAAAAATACAGGAGATTGAGTTAGATGGCGGTTTCCTGGTTGTAGGAGAACGAATCAATCCGACCGGCAAGAAGAAATTACAGGAACAACTGCGACAGGATAATCTGGATCTGGTCATTCAAATGGCAGAGGAACAGGAAGAAAAAGGCGCAGCGATATTAGATATCAATGTCGGTATGAATGGAATTGATGAAGATGCGATGATGCAGAAAGTTTTATACGAAGTGACCGGTACGGTAAACCTTCCGCTTTGCATTGATTCTTCTTATGTTGAAGTGATCGAACATGCGCTGCGTATTTATCCGGGACGTGCACTGATCAATTCCATTTCATTAGAAAAAGAGAAGTTTGAGAAATTAATGCCGATTGCAAGAAAATATGGTGCGATGTTTATTTTACTTCCGTTGTCAGATGAAGGTCTGCCAAAGAATATTGAAGAAAAACAGAAAATTATTCATACGATATATGACCGGGCGATGGAGTTGGGATTTACCAAAGAGGATATCGTAGTCGATGGACTGGTGGCAACGGTTGGAGCAAACCGGAATGCCGCGATCGAGACTATGGAGACAATCACTTATTGTAAAGAAGAAATGCAGCTTGCAACGATCTGTGGATTGTCAAACATTTCGTTTGGATTACCGGAGCGGGGATTTGTCAACACAGCATTTCTTACGATGGCAATTTCAAAAGGACTTACGATGGCGATCGCCAATCCGTCGCAGGATCTGTTGATGAATGCAGCATATGCATCGGATCTGCTGCTTAATAAGGAAGGATCAGATGTACGATATATTGAAAATGTAAAATCCTTGTCCATGACTTCCGGGAACAGTGTTCCGGCAACGAAGCAGGAGGATAAGAAAACACAGGAAAATGCGGGTAATACGGAACATTCCAAACTATATGAGAATGTACTAAAGGGAAATAAGCGTACCATGGTGGATGATGTGAAAGCGTTTTTGGCAGCGGGAAATGCACCGCAGTCGGTGATCGAAGAACATCTGATACCGGCAATCAATGAGGTCGGCGTATTGTTTGACCGGAAAAAATATTTCCTGCCACAGCTCATTTCTTCTGCTGAGGCGATGGAGACGGCGATTTCATATGTGGAACCGATGCTTCCAAAAGCAGAAAGTGGTGAGGACACGGCAACGATCGTGGTGGCGACGGTAGAAGGGGACATTCATGATATTGGCAAGAATCTGGTTGTGCTGATGCTGAAGAATTATGGATATAACGTAATCGACCTTGGAAAGGATGTTCCGAAAGAAGAGATTGTGGCAACTGCAATGAAAGAAAATGCTGCAATCATTGGATTGTCTGCATTGATGACCACAACTATGATGCGAATGAAAGATGTCGTGGAATATGCGAAAGAGCAGAATTGTTCTGCGAAAATCATTATCGGTGGAGCGGTGATCACACAAGGCTTTGCGGATGAGATTGGTGCAGACGGATATTCGAAGGATGCAGCAGAGGCATGCCGTGTGGTAGAAAGACTATTAGAACAATAAAATAGTATTGATTTGTGCGCAGCACCGTAGAGGAAATGCAAATATTTGTCAGATGAATGTAACGCATGAGTGACGTGAAAGAAATTAACGTATCCATTTTATACATGAAAATGAAGTGAAAATGTTTGACATGAAATCGAATAGTTGCTACAATACCCATAGTTGCGTAAAGATACATTTTGTCGTGTATCTTGTATTGAGAAAGGTGGAGTAATTTTGAAGAAAATGGTATTATCCCTGCTGGTTGACAATACATCGGGTGTATTGAGCCGGGTATCAGGATTATTTAGTAGAAGAGGATATAATATTGACAGCTTATCGGTAGGTGTGACAGAGAATCCGAAGTATTCCCGCATGACGGTTGCGGTAAGTGGAGACGATCTTACATTAGAGCAGATTGCGAAACAGTTGAATAAGCTAGAAGATGTTGTGAATATCACAGAACTAAAGGATGGACAGTCGGTTTGCAGAGAATTAGTCTTAGTGAAAGTTAAGACGAATCGTGAAGAAAAACAACAGATCATTGCAATCACAGATGTGTTCCGTGCAAAGATAGTAGATGTATCGATTGAATCATTGATGATCGAGCTTACGGGTAATGCCAATAAGATTGAAGCATTTATCGGACTGTTGGATGGGTTCGAGATAGAATCGATCGTAAGAACCGGATTGACCGGATTAACAAGGGGTAGTGCTGATTTATAAGAGTCAGTGATACATAAATTATTATTTAGGAGGAACTGGAAAATGGCAGAAGCAAGAATATTTTACCAGGAAGATTGTAACTTATCATTATTAGATGGCAAGACTATCGCAGTCATCGGTTACGGTAGCCAGGGTCATGCGCATGCATTGAATGCAAAGGAGTCAGGCTGTAACGTTATTATTGGTTTGTACGAAGGCAGCAAATCATGGGCAAAGGCAGAAGCTCAGGGATTTGAGGTTTATACAACAGCTGAGGCAGCTAAGAAAGCAGATATCATCATGATCTTAATCAATGATGAATTACAGGCTGATATGTACAAGAAGGATATCGAGCCAAACTTAGAGCCGGGTAACATGTTAATGTTCGCTCATGGTTTCAATATTCATTTTGGATGTATCGTACCACCTAAGGATGTTGATGTAACAATGATCGCACCAAAGGCTCCGGGACATACAGTACGTTCTGAGTATCAGGCAGGTAAGGGTACTCCATGTTTGATCGCTGTTGAACAGGATGCAACAGGTCAGGCTCAGGAGATTGCATTAGCTTACGCTTTGGCAATCGGTGGAGCAAGAGCTGGTGTATTGGAGACAACGTTCCGTACAGAGACAGAGACAGACTTATTCGGTGAGCAGGCAGTACTTTGCGGTGGTGTTTGTGCATTGATGCAGGCAGGTTTCGAGACACTTTGCGAAGCAGGATATGATCCTCGTAATGCATACTTCGAGTGTATCCATGAGATGAAATTGATCGTAGATCTGATCTATCAGTCAGGTTTCGAAGGAATGAGATATTCTATCTCTAACACTGCTGAGTATGGTGATTATGTAACAGGTCCTAAGATTGTTACAGAGGATACTAAGAAAGCAATGAAGAAAATTCTTTCTGATATCCAGGATGGTACATTTGCAAAAGAGTTCCTGTTAGATATGTCACCTGCAGGACGTCAGGTTCATTTCAAGGCTATGAGAAAGCTTGCTGCGGAGCATCCATCAGAGATCGTTGGTAAAGAGATCCGTAAGTTATATAGCTGGAATAATGAGTCAGACAAGTTGATCAACAACTAATCTGCATAATAGATGAAATAGAATTAGGGTGCTGTTTATGGAGACACGAACGGCATCCTTTTTCAATATATAGAGCAGATCAGGATTAGTCACAGACGAAAGGAAAAATGAATGAAAATAAGAACAATGGCAGCAACTGCAATAGTAATGACTTTGGTGCTGATGATGACTGCGTGTGGAATAGGAAAGCAATGGATTTTTTCGCTAAATGGGGAAAAACTTTATAATAAAGATGTTGACGCATATGGATATGTATATGTTATGGATCACAATATAGCAAATGATGGACAGATGGATACGTCATATGATGAAAAGGACACATATGCTGAACATTATAAGAAAGAACTTGAGGATGAGCTTCTTTCGAATGTACTGCTGCGGCAGGCGGCACAGGATGATAAGATCGGGTTATCTGCAAAAGAGAAAAAAGCATGTAAGAAAAAGGCAGAGGCGTTGGTGAACACATATGGAGAGGATACATTAAAACAAAAAGGTCTGACACAGAAAGATATTCAGAATGTATATGAAGATCAGAGATTAGCAGAGGATTATGTGACGGCTAAGGGGAAGGAAGACAGTGTTTCCCGGGATATAGAGGATGATCCGGAAAAGGAGCGATATGTTGCCGTGTATCAGATATTGTTTCCTACGGTGCAGTTGGATGATAATGGTTTTGTCAGATCGGGTGATGATGGGAGACGGGTTGAAGTTTCCGCAGAGGAGAAAGCGCAACAGAAAGAACGTGCTGAGGAACTGCATTCTAAGGTGTCTGATGGGGAAAATATAGAAACCGCATGGAAAACGTTTTCTTCATATGTGACAGGCAATAAGACCAGCTATCTTTATAGGGATCTGGATGGTGAATATAAGAAACAGGTAGATGTATTATCAGAAGGTCAGATCAGTGAAGTTTTTGAAGGCAAATATGGATACTATATTGTCCGTTTAGATCAAAAGGAAGATACAGAATATTCTGATCGAATTACAAATTATGAAAAACAGGAGACAATACAGAATCTTCAAAAAGAGTTAATTAACGATCTGTATACCCGGTATGTCGGCAATGACAAAGGGTATAGGAATGATAAGCGTTGGGAAGCGGTATCTATTCTGGAGTATTTGAAATAAGAACCGGTATGTAAGTGAGAGAAACGATTGGCAGGTTATGTTGCCGATTGTTTCTCTCTTTTCGGATTCCGAAAATGTTTTGAACGGTTGACGGGTGACTAGAGATTTTTTGCAATTGCATCGTATAAATCTAATACGCAATGCTCATCCGGTGCAAAATGTTCGCAGTTCAGACAGCTTGTGCAATCACAACTGACGCAGTTTGAAAGTTCACTGTTTGTTGTTTTTGCATAAGAACTACAACGTTTTGCAACTGCTTCGTATTCTTTTTTAGAACTTCGCATGACGGATACTCCTTTCACATAGAATTATATATAGTAAATATGTTATGATTTCATAAGACTATTGACATAGATGATAGAAAATGCTATGTCCCGTAGAAAATGTTTTTGTGATAATGAAATCATACCATACGAATAGTATGACTTGACAAGAGATATTTCATTCAGTAAAATTGAAATTAAATTTGCTTTTTAGGAGGATGATTATTTGGAACCCGACTCGACGATACAAGTTGTTGCTATTTTAATTTTAATATTACTTTCAGCATTTTTCTCATCTGCGGAAACGGCACTTACTACGGTGAATAAGCATCGTCTGCGTGCACTGGCAGAAGATGGAAACCGGAATGCACAGAGAGTGCTGAAACTGATTGAGAATCCTGCCAAAATGTTGAGTGCGATATTGATTGGCAATAACATTGTGAATATTTCCGCATCTGCTCTTACTACGACAGTTACAACGAATGTGTTTGGCAGTAAGTTTGTCGGAGTGTCTACCGGAATTTTGACATTGGTCGTACTGCTGTTTGGTGAGATTACACCGAAATCTCTGGCAACTTTATATAATGAGAAGATTGCATTGATCTATATTCATGTTGTTGCACCGTTGGTTACGTTATTGACGCCGGTGATCTGGCTGGTTGATAAATTAAGCGGAATTATCTTTTTTATATTACGAGTGGATCGGGATGCAGCCAATAATCAGATGACGGAGGGAGAACTTCGGACGATTGTAGATGTCAGCGTGGAAGACGGAGTTATCGAAAAAGAGGAGAAATCCATGATCAATAATGTTGTGGATTTTGGTGATTCAAAGGCGAAGGACGTAATGGTGCCGAGAGCAGACATGGCTTTGGTGTCGGTTGATGCCACGTTTGATGAAGTGTTTGAGATCTTTAATGAAGAACACTATTCCAGATTGCCTGTATATGACGATAACAAAGACACGGTAATCGGTATTGTGTATCTGAAAGATCTTTTCTTTTTCCAGAATCAGAACGATAATAAAAAGATGGCATTTTCGATTCGGAATATTATGAGAGAACCGTTTTTTGTATATGAGTACCAGAAGACATCTTCCATAATGGCGGAGATGCGGAATCGTTTTGTGTCATTGGCGATTGTATTAGATGAATACGCAACGGCGGTCGGTTTGATCACGATTGAGGATCTGATCGAGGAGATTGTAGGAGAGATTCGTGATGAGTTTGATATGGATGAATTGAAGATGATCACAAAGATATCAGATAATCATTATGAGATTGACGCAGCAATGAAATTAAGTGACTTAAAGGACAGTATTGGCATTGAATTAGAATCTGAAAATTATGATTCGCTCGGTGGATACGTGATCGAACTGTTAGATCATCTTCCGAATGTCGGAGAGACAGTGAAAAAGGACGGCATGACATTTCAGGTTGTTTCTATGGAGAAGAACAGGATTGACCGTATTGCAGTTACGATAGATGCAGAACTGCAGGAGTGATATATATAATAAGAACAAAGAGAGGTTAAAGGCATGATTAGTGCAAATAATGTAACATTACGATTTGGAAAGAAAGCGTTATTTGAGGATGTAAATATCAAGTTTACGGAAGGAAATTGTTATGGATTGATCGGTGCGAACGGTGCAGGCAAGTCTACTTTTTTGAAGATACTTTCTGGTGAGATTGAGACTACAAAAGGTGACGTTACTATGAATGCGGGAGAGCGGCTTTCTGTGTTGCAGCAGGATCATTTCAAATATAATGATTATACGGTGTTAGATACTGTGATCATGGGTAACAAACGCCTTTATGAAGTGATGAAGGAGAAAGAGGAGATTTACGCAAAACCGGATTTCTCGGATGAAGATGGTGCAAGAGTTGCGGATTTAGAGGCAGAATTTGCAGAGATGAACGGTTGGGAAGCGGAATCGGACGCAGCTACATTGCTGAATGGTCTTGGTGTTGGAACGGACTACCATTACAAGCAGATGGTGGAACTGGAAGATACATTGAAGGTTAAGGTTTTACTGGCACAGGCGTTGTTTGGTAATCCGGATGTACTGCTTTTGGACGAGCCTACGAACCATTTGGATCTGGATGCGATTGCATGGCTGGAGGAGTTTTTGATCAATTTTGAGAACACGGTAATTGTAGTGTCGCATGACCGTTATTTCCTGAACAAAGTATGTACACATATTGCAGATATTGATTATGGTAAGATCCAGTTATATGCCGGTAACTATGATTTCTGGTATGAGTCAAGTCAGTTGATGATCAAACAGATGAAAGAAGCAAATAAGAAAAAAGAAGAAAAGATCAAAGAGTTGCAGGAATTTATCCAGCGATTCTCTGCCAATGCTTCCAAATCAAAACAGGCAACATCCAGAAAACGTGCTTTGGAAAAGATTGAGTTAGATGAAATGCGTCCGTCCAGCAGAAAGTATCCGTACATTGATTTCCGTCCGAACCGTGAGATTGGTAATGAGGTTCTGACTGTGGAGAATCTTACTAAGACGGTAGATGGTGAAAAAGTACTGGATAATATTTCCTTCACGATCGGAAGAGAAGATAAGGTTGCATTTGTCGGACCAAACACATTGGCAACAACCATGCTTTTTAAGATATTAGTTGGCGAAGAAGAACCGGATAGCGGATCTTACAAATGGGGTGTGACAACCTCGCAGGGATATTTCCCAAAAGACAATACAAAGGAATTCGATAATGATCTTACGATTGTAGACTGGCTGACACAGTTTTCGGAAGAAAAGGATCCGACTTATGTGCGAGGTTTCCTTGGAAGAATGTTGTTTGCTGGTGATGACGGCGTGAAAAAGGTAAAAGTTCTTTCCGGAGGAGAAAAAGTCCGCTGTCTGCTTTCTAAAATGATGATCATGGGTTCGAATGTGTTAGTGCTTGATGAGCCAACCAACCATTTGGATATGGAATCTATTACGGCTTTGAATAATGGACTGATCAAATTTCCTGGCGTTATCCTGTTCTCATCGCAGGATCATCAGTTTATCCAGACAACAGCAAACCGTATCATGGAGATCACGGCAACCGGATTGATTGATAAGATGACCACATATGATGAATATTTAGAGAATGATGAACTGGCAAGAAAACGTCAGGTTATGAATGTGGATACATCCGAAGACAATGATTAGGAATAGGAAATGATACGACAATGAAAGAATTTTTACACAAGATAGTCAAGATATTTTTGATATTACTTCTGTTGACGGCGGCAATTACGATTGCGGTTGTCGGAGTTGTGTATTTTAATCACCAAACCAAATTAAAAGAAGAATCATCCCTGGTTGAGACTCCACCCGGACAGATGGTAGAGGTTGATGGTCATCAAATGCATGTATATATTGCAGGAGATGAGAAGGCAAAGCATACGATCGTATTTATTCATGGAAATAACATGACAGACGATTCCGTAGCGATGCAGCCGCTCTTTGGAGAACTGTCAGCTGATTATCGTATAGTATATGTAGATCGTCCCGGCAATGGATACAGTGAAGGCGGATGCAAGGATAAAAGCGTAAAGCATCTTACCGAGGAGACCAGAGAGGCAGTCAATAAGGCGGGTGTAGATGGAAAAGTGATCTTGTTTGCGCAGACGACTGGAGGAATAGAAGCAACTTACTGGGCATCACAGTATCCGGATGAGGTGGAAAGCATAATTGGTCTGGATATGTACAGTCCGAAAGAATATGAGTCGGACGAAGGAGAGGATATGGGATTCCGCTATATGTTGTATCTGTTCGCTCGAACCGGAATTATACGTCATGTGGATTCTGTGTATCCAACGGATTCGTATGATCTATATACTGACAAGGAAATGCTGATAAGAAAAGCACTGATCTCTAAGACAACATATTCCAAGGATATCTATGAAGAGGATAAGATGATCGGAGAGAATGCAAGAGCAACAGATCAGGAATCTGTATATGGAAAGACACCGATGTTTTTGATATTTTCAAATCCAATCAAGGAACCGTATCTGTCTACAGATTCATCTGCCAGAGAAGACTTGAAAAAAATGCAGGAATCTTATCCTGACTATGACTTTGAAAAAGCATATAATGAGAAAAGGATGAAGTATTTTAGTAAATATGACAATGTAGAATGCATAGAAATGGCAGGACCGTCAGCATTATATACATATGATCCGGTCGGATTGGCAAGCAGAATACATGAATATATTGAAAAAATGGACTAATTGACAGTTTTTAACAAGAGTTGTGCGAAATTCCCTTGGGATTTTGCACAACTTTTTTTAAAAATAGATAATAAGAACACTGATTTTTCATGATATTGAGACAATGTGTACAAAAACTATAAAGATTTTAGAAAAAAACACTTGCCAAATTGTCTAATGTGTCCTATAATGTACCTATGTTGAATTGAGAAATTCAAACATATTCCGTCAAGTACATATGAATCCGACGGAATAACACACACATTTTTAAAGGAGGGTTTTTTCGTGAAAAAATTCAAAAAAGTAATGGCATTGTCATTAGCTATGGCAATGGGATTATCCCTTGTAGCTTGTGGTGGTTCTTCAGATGATACTACTACAGAGGGAACAACAGCTGCAGCAGGTGGAGATGATTCTACTCCAGCAACAGAGGCAGTTGCAGACTTCGAGATGCCAGCAGAAGATGGCGAGAAGATTTATGTTTACTCTTGGAACACAGAGTTAGGTGATGGCTTATTAAAGGACTTCCAGGAGAAGTATCCACAGTATGCTGATCAGGTTGAGTACGTTAACCTTGGTGTAGGCGGAACTGACCCAGAGTATCAGACACAGATCGATGCTCAGTTACAGGCTGGAACAGGTGCTGAGAAGTACCCTTCAATCATTGCAGCTGATAACGACGTAGCTCTTCACTGGGCACAGTCAGATTACACACTTGGCTTAGCTGATATCGGAATCGGTGGAGATGACACAGCTGATATGTACAAGTACACATTGGATTATGCTACATACAATGGAAGTTTAAAGGCTCTTTCATGGCAGGCAACTCCAGGTGTTGTATGTTACAGAACTGATATCGCTGAAGAAGTTTTAGGTGCTAGCGACAGAGACACAGTTCAGGCTGCAATCGCTGATTGGGATAAGTTCTTCGAGACGGCTGATAAGATGAAAGAAAAAGGATACAAGATGGTATCTGGTCCAGATGATATCAAGTACCCATTAGCTGATTCTAAGACTTCTCCATGGGTTGAAGATGAGAAGTTAAACATCGATGGATGGGTTAACACATATCTTGAGTATGCTAAGAAGTTATATGATGGAGATTACACAAACAAGACTGCTATGTGGTCAGATGCTTGGTCACAGGGTATGGATGGAGATGTATTCTGCTACTTCGGTACTACATGGTTCTTATACTGGTCATTATTACCAGATAATGAGGATGGAACAAATGATGCTAAGCACGTAGAGGATTACAACATCACAACTGGTCCTCAGACATATCACTGGGGTGGTACATACCTTATGGTTGGTAAGGATTGTCCAAACACAGCTTTAGCTGCATTAGTATTAAAGACAATCTGCTGCGATAAGGATGTATTAAAGGCTCATTGCGAGAGCACATCTGACTTCGTTAACAACCAGGCTGCTGTAGCTGAGTTGATCAGCGAAGGCAAGGGCGCTTCTAAGAAGTGCGGTGGCGAGAATCCATTAGAGGCATTTGATGCGGCTGCTAAGGGTATCTCATTACCATATGCTACACAGTACGATGCAGTTTTCAATGGTTATGTTGATACAGCTTCTCAGGCTTATAACTCAGGTGAAATTAAGTCTGTAGATGAAGCTATCCAGAAAGTGAAAGATCAGGTATCTGATGGATACAGCTTCATTACTGTAGAATAATTATTGAATCGGTTTAACTGAAACATAATTGTATGTTATGCACCGGCATTTTTGCCGGTGCATAATTAAACAAAAAAATAGGCTGATTTAGCCTAAGATAAGCATTATCAAGCCGCTATTGGACATTTTGTAAAGTGAAAAATGCATAATTGTTCATTTTACAAAATGTCTGATTGGGGGTTCGTGATTAGATATGCTGAAAATAAAAATTGGGGAAGTGAAGAGCATGAATAAAAGTAAAACAGTTGAATATGGTAAGTATGGATATATGTTCATCGCACCATTCTTCATCGTATATTTAATCTTCCAATTATATCCGTTAGTGTATACTGTATGGCTCAGTTTCGTTGAGAATTACTACAAAGGATTACAGCAGATTGGACCAAATTTCGTAGGACTTAATAACTACTTATCAGTATTGATTGACACGGATAATAATTATCAGATTGTGGAAGGTGCCAAATTCTTAGACACAATGACAGTTATGTCAATCAAGAACACACTGGTTATGTGGATCTTTAACTTTGTTCCACAGATCTTATTATCATTATTGTTAGCAGCATGGTTTACAGATACTACTGTTAAATTAAAAGGACAGGGTGCATTTAAGGTAATTATGTTCATGCCGAACATTATTACAGCATCTACAATCGCTGTATTGTTCTATTCATTATTCAATAACAGTGGTCCATTTACATCTGTATTAAGAAACTTACATATTATTAGTCAGAATTATGATTTTATGGAGAGTAAAGCCGGTACAATCGGTTTGATCGCGTTCATGCAGTTCTGGATGTGGTATGGTAATACAATGATCGTGTTGATTGCAGGTATCTTAGGTATCAACCCATCACTTTACGAAGCAGCGATGGTGGATGGTGCAAGTAGCAGACAGACATTTTTCAGTATTACATTGCCATTGTTAAAGCCGATTTTGCAGTATACATTAGTAACATCTGCAATTGGTGGTCTTCAGATGTACGATATTCCGGCATTGTTTAACGTATCCGGTACAGGTGATGCGTTACCAAACTATGCATCTCAGACAATTACCATGTATATTCGTAGATTAGGATTTACTACGAAGGATATGGGTAAATCTGCAGCTGCATCTATGATTCTTTTCGTAGTAACTTTAGTAATCAGCTTGTTGTTCTTCGCATTGACACGTGAACGTGAGCCAAAGCAGAAACATGCGGTAATTAAGTAGGAAGGGGGCATAGATAATGGCAAAAAATAATGCAACAGAAGAAAGCTACTCAGCAAAGATTCATGCCCAGAAGGTGTTCCGTACAATTATTTGTGTATTTCTTTGTTTCTTGAGTATTGTACCGTTTTATGTTATGATAATTAATTCGACTAGATCATCTGCAGCGATTCAGAGAGGTATCTCTTTGATTCCAAGTAGATTCTTTGTCGCAAACTTTCAGAACTTGGTAGCGAAATCAAAAGGTATTGGTGCACCTCTTTGGAAGTGTATGTTTAACTCTTGCTTGATTTCAATTCCTGCAACAGCATTACAGGTATATTTCTCAACGTTTACTGCATATGGTATTACAGTATATCGTTTTAAATTGAGAAATTTTGCAGCTTCATTTATTATGGCCATCATGATGATTCCTGCACAGGTGTCTATCATCGGTTTCATGTCATTCATGATGAAGATTGGATTATATAATACATATATTCCTCTTATTGTTCCTGCAGTTGCTGCACCATCTACATACTACTTCATGAAGCAGTATATGGAGCAGGCATTATCTATTGAGATTGTAGAGGCTGCCAGAATTGATGGTTCTGGAGAATTTAAGACCTTTAACAGCATTGTACTTCCGTTGATGAAGCCGGCTATGGCTACGCAGGCGATCTTCGCATTCATCGCATCATGGAACAACTTGTTCACACCAAGTATGATGTTGCTTGATAAGAGTAAGAATACATTACCAATGTTCGTTCAGACATTACGTTCAGAGCAGTTCCGTTCTGACTATGGTATGATTTACTTCGGATTGTTCATCACTGTATTACCGATCTTTGTCGTTTACTTTGCATTGTCAAAGTACATCATTGCCGGTGTTGCACTCGGTGGTGTTAAGGAGTAATTCCGGAACATAATTTGGTGTATAAGATGCCCCTTATGGTTGTGTACCATAAGGGGTTTTTTGTGTAGACAACGAGCCGAGTACAAATTTGTGCTTGCACGAAAATCTATATATGAAAAAGTGTCTTTTTGAAAAGTTTATGAACTTCTAAAAAAGAGTTGAAACGAGTATTTGTTTGTACTACAATGAGTATTGTGTGATTAGGTGTATGATGAAAGATACCAATAGAACACCGGAATATAGTATGTGGAGGAAAACAATAATGTTAAAAAGAGTAGTAAGTGTTGTGCTTATGGTGAGCCTTTTGCTTACATGTGTAGCATGCCAGGGGCAGGAGAGTTCAACGAAGGACAGTAAGAGCAGTTCAGATGTTAAGGTATCTGCTGAGGACGCAAAGAATACAGAGGTAGTTAAGATTGGTGATGAGAAGATTACATTGGATTACATGTATTTGTATGTGATTCAGTTTATATATACATATAGTGCGACGGAAGATACGATTTCCAATAATATGGATGGTTATAAGTCTCAGATTCTTTCTCAGTTGCGAACAGATGAGATTAAGTATATATATGCCAAGAATAATGGAATTGAATTGACAGATGATGAGAAGAAAGAAATGGATGACGTAGTAGATCGCTACTACAAGACATTTAAGGAGGACTTCCTCAAAAAGTACGGTATCAGCAGGGATACCGTAGAAAGTCTGTTTTATAAGCAAAGATATATCAGTAAATTGAATGATGAAACACAGAAGAAATTAGAAGAACAATATCAGAAGGAAGCGGAAGAGGAATTAAAGGATAAGACTTTCTTTGACTTGAAGTATTTGTTATTCCCGACAGTTGAATACAAAGATGGCTCACCAGTTACTGATAGCAATGGCAAATACACAGAATTGAGTGCAGATAAGAAAAAAGAACAGAAGACGTTGGCAGAGGAAGCGAAGAAGCGTTTGGAAGCCGGTGAGAAGTTTGATGATCTGGCGAAGGAATATAAGATAGAAGATTGCTCAGAAGAGTTGAGATCGTATTATGGTGCATATACAGAGGATTTGAATAATCTGATCAAAGATTTGAAGGCTGGAGATGTATCAGAGACATATGAGTCTGATCTTGGTTACATGGTTGTTCAGATGTTGAATACAAATGATGAAGACTATAAGAAGTATTATATTGAAACGGCAGGTGGACAAAAAGCTTCCGCACAGATGACGGTTGAAGAGAATAAGTGGCTGGCATCCGTAGAGGTCGACGAAGAAAAAGATATGATTGGGGATGTGTGGGCTAATCTGGATATTTCTAAGATTGCAGCAGCAATGGAAAAGGAAGGAATTGCAAAATCCACCAATTAAATATGATAACCCTTGCACAGCGTGCGGGAGGGACGTGCGAAATATTCAGGGTACAGGATCAGTTGTATAGATGCAACAGTATCACCGCAGGTACATTCGCATTATGGCTCGTACGCAGCAGACACTAAGGCTTGCAATATCTAATAA